>SMUZ01027907.1_pt1 | contig 10095 bp, 9 predicted proteins | sample 2456421 | NCBI WGS metagenome assembly SMUZ01 (sample SAMN11095932, study PRJNA526329) | marine sediment metagenome | biome: Marine sediment; feature: Surficial sediment; material: Deep marine sediment; isolation source: Hadal surficial sediment | place: Pacific Ocean | collected 2014-11 | depth 0-1... | reverse complement strand
GGCTGAATACATTGCCATGCGTAAATTGACCGCCAGGGCGGCAATGATAACGATGATGGTGGGTGCCTGGTCTTCGAGCAATGCCAACGCGGTAAATTGAGCGGCACCGGCGATCACTAAAACCGTCATGGTCATGGTCTCGAGCAGGTTAAGGCCCGCTTCGGTAGCGATAGCACCGAACAATAGCCCGAAAGGAGCGACCACCAGTATGAATGGGCTACAATCGCGAAAACCGCTCCAGAAGCTAGATTTAGACTCCGGCATCAACATTGATTAACTCGTAGAAATTCGACGATAGACGAATGACATCGTCGTAACAGCTAAGAGTAAGGCAAAGCACCGCCGAAATGCAATGGTTGGCACCACGGATAATCCAGTCGTATTTTTATTCCTGCTATTGCTTGCAAGCGGCCCATAGAAATAGTTCAATCGAGCCTACGGTCGGGTATTGACAAACATGACATCTCAATTCGATTGCCTACAAATTATTGATAGCGAAAATTACCCTGTTGACGATCTGGATAACCCTAAACGCCAGGCGGTGATCGATCTTATTCGAACCGAACTGGCAGAAGATGGTTGTGCGGTAATACGCAACTTTATCAGCGACCGGGGCTTACAACTATTGCTCGCCGAGGCGGAACAACGTAAGCACCAGGCTTATTATTCACCGAGTAAGATGTGCAATGTCTATTTCGGTGATGGCGATCCGGAATTACCCGCCGACCACCCGCGTAATATTTTTATAGCGCGAACCAATGGTTTTATCACTGCGGATCTGCTGGGTGACGAAACCGTATCACGCCAGCTTTATCACTGGGAACCGCTGCGACAGTTTCTTGCTGATTGCCTGGGCAAAAAGCAACTGTTTATTTACGCCGACACGATATCCAATATGATCGTTAACGTCGGAAAACCAGGGCAGCAGTTCAACTGGCATTTCGATACCAATGAATTCACTATCACGATGTTGTTGAAGCCGGCGAGCATCGGTGGATATTTCGAATATGTGCCTGCATTGCGATCCCAAAATGACGAATGTTACGACGAGGTAAAAAAAGTTTTACAGGGAGATCGGAGTCGAGTGCGGCGCTTACGGTTAAATGCCGGTGATTTGCAATTTTTCCTCGGTAGGTTCTCGCTGCACCAGGTCACCGAAAATACCGGTGATGACGATCGTCTATTATTAATCATGTCGTTCACCGAAAAACCCGGTGTCATTGGCAATGTAGTTCGAGTCAAAGATCTGTACGGTAAACTGAGCGAAGCCCACACCCAGGGCCAAAATGATCGGGTACGATCTGACGATTTGCTCGATTGAATATCTAGACTGTTTTTCCTTTGCGGACTCCGCGCCGCTGCGAGAGCATCCACAGACAGGTATTCACTATTAATTTTGACGAGACAAAAGCTTAAGTTCACGAAATAGGGAATTCATCTTCGGGTTTTGGATAAAAGAAAGGTTGTAGGGGTGTTCGCAAACCAGTTTATGGTAGCGATCAGCCACCTCTAGTGGTTCGATTAACTCGGCGATTTTTCCCCACAGTACCAGGGTTACTGTCTGGTTCAGCGAATCCGCCAGGCGTTCAAGCAATCGCACCAGAAAACCATGCCAGTATTTTGCTTCCAGTGAAGGTTTGCGTTCAGGGTGCAGTACCGGTGTTGCATTCAGCATTAGGAATCCATTATTTTCGAGCGCATGGAAAATTTCTGACAGGGTCTTAACCATGCCCGATTTATCGACTCTGGCGATACTGGCCTGCGAAATTTTGCCCTGCGAGTCCATCTCGACATAACCCTCGGCAAGCAGTGCGGTTTTGATCAGGTTCCGCAGCGATGTCGCTCGATTTACCGACTTGCTTAGACCGGTTTCACTCCACAATTCATTGACCGCGGCGTCATAAAAGGCGATGCCGTTGGCGGATTGTCGGCGGGGATAAGGCGATTCGCCAATTAGAACATAGCGAACGCCGAGTCGGTCGCGGCGAAATGCGCTGAATAAATTGTCGATCCCGGGTAGCCAGTCTTTCGAGTGAAGCAATTGAGACAGGTAGTCGGTGTCAACTGCCTCCAGTGCATCGATCAGTATGCCCCGCCATTGATCGTGAACCCTCGATCGGGATATTATTTCGCGACTAGCCCGCATTGCGGGCTAATCTTCAATCAGCTTATTCAGCCGAATCATACTGATCTTGCCAATCTCCGCGATGCTGGTTTCGAATTCCACCTCTGCTGAGTTTTTCAGACGTGATTCAATTGCTGCGATAATCTGGTTCTTGTTCAGGCCGCTAACCGCGATTACGAACGGAAATTCAAATTTTTCGCGGTAGTTCCGATTCAGCGATTGCAGTTGTGACAGTTCTTCGGCGCTACACTGGTTGAGCCCTGCACCTGATTGTTCTTTTTCTGAATCATCGGTCAAGGTCCCTTCAGCGGCTTCTTTTCCCGCGAGTTCGGGGTGGTTGCAAATCAACGCCATGCGTTGAAAATCCGGGGACCGCTTGACAGTTTCAACCATGGATTGATGTAACTGGGCTTTGGATTCGAATGGTCGATTTTCGTAAACCAGGTCGGCAACCCAGGGCGAATGCTCGAAGATACCATCGAGCGAATCGATAAATTGTTCTCGATCTAATTGATTCAGACTGGCTAGCGATAACTTGCTCGTCATGGTCGATCCTTTGAAAGGGCTTATATTATGCCGCTTGCCAGGGGTGCCTGTCTATCCAGTGGCGGGCGATATCGATACGTCGACATATCCATACCCGGTCGTGGCTTTGGATGTGATCGAGGAAACGCTGCAATGCGGCGAATCGTCCGGGTCGACCGGCGAGCCGGCAGTGAAGACCAATCGACAGCATTTTAGGTGTCGATTCGCCTTCCGCGTAAAGAACGTCAAAACTGTCGCGCAGATATTGAAAAAACTGTTCACCGCTATTGAAGCCCTGGGGTGTGGCAAAGCGCATATCGTTGGTATCCAGGGTGTAGGGGACGACCAGGTGCGGTTTGGTTTCACCGTCGCTGGTTTTTACTTCAGTCCAGAAAGGCAAATCGTCGCCGTAATAATCCGAGTCATACAGCAAATTACCATTTTCGACCACGAGCCGGCGAGTATTCGGGCTATCTCGACCGGTATACCAGCCCAGGGGCGTGACCCCGGTTAACTGCTGGATAGTCTCAAGCGCGGTTAGCATGTGATCGCGTTCGGTGGATTCGTCGATATCCTGGTAGTGAATCCAACGTAGGCCGTGACAGGCAATTTCATGACCCAGATCGACAAATGTTTTGGCCAGTTCGGGGTGTCGTTGCAGGGCCATAGCGACGCCGAATATTGTCAGTGGCAGTTCGCGCTTTTCGAATTCGTTTAGTAGACGCCAGACACCCACACGCGAGCCGTACTCGTAAATGGATTCCATGCTCATGTGACGGGCTGCGTAACCTGGGGCACCTATGATTTCGGATAAGAACCGCTCGGATTCGGAATCGCCATGCAGGATATTGCTTTCACCGCCTTCTTCGTAATTCAACACGAATTGTACGGCAATCCGGGCCCCGGCTGGCCAGTCGGCATGTGGTGGCTGTCGCCCGTATCCGATCAGGTCCCTGGGGTAATCTTTGGAATCGGGCACAGGCTGGTCGGTGACTTAACTGGACAAAAGAAGAGTAGCAAGATCGGGTTGTGGGTCTTCCGATTTGTGCTCGATCCGGTTCTCAATATGTAGCAGGTGCCGATTCATAATAGCCACCGCTTTTTTTGCATCGCCAGTTTCGATCGCGTCGACGATTGCTTCGTGTTCCTGGTTTCGACAACGATTTTGTGGATCGGTACCAAGGTGTGTGAGTATTACCAGTGGGGTGCGTCGGATTATATCGTTGAGATATTCTTCGAGTACGCCATTGCCGCCTATTTTGGCGAGCTGACGGTGAAAATCAACCGATAGGGATAATGCCAGCTTGGAATCATCGGTTTCGTAAGCATTTTGTTCCCGATCCAGCAACTGCCTGAGCTGCCGGATTTGCGCTTTATTTATTTGTGGTGTCAGGGTCTGGATGATCGCGCTTTCGAGCACGCGTCGGGTAGCGAATAGATCTCTGCCTTCTTCAACTGACGGTCTGGCAACACTGGCACCTCGATTGGGTAGTTGATCTACCAGCCGGGAGTATGCGAGTCGCGCGAGTACCTTGCGAATGGTGCCGCGTTTGACACCGAACACTTCGGCTAACTGTACCTCTTTTAGCTTGGTGCCAGGTGGCAGGCGATGATCGATGACGGCCTGCTCGATCTGGCGCAGCACATCGTCTTCGCTCATCGCTGTCTTCAATGACCGCCTATTCCTAATCAATTCGATGATCGGGTTCCTCGTGTTAATGTTCGGGATTATAGTAGCACAAATCACTAAATTGTTAACAATATTTAACAAAAATGTTGACAATCTAAGCGATAAGTGCGAATTTAATAACCCTGAACACCGAGGGGAGCGGTATGGGCAGGTTGACGACACATATACTCGATACAGCGCGAGGCTGCCCGGCAGCCAATGTAAATATTGCGCTTTATGCTGTCGATGGCGATCGCCAATTACTAAAACAGGATGCAACCAATGCGGATGGTCGTCTCGATACTCCGATCCTCGATGGCGACGATTTCAAACCCGGGGTTTACGAACTTGTTTTTCACGCCGGTGCTTATTTTCGTACCCTCAATCTTGATCTACCCGATCCCCCGTTTGTCGATGAAGTCGTGATTCGTTTCGGCATAGCCGATGCCGATTCGCATTATCACGTGCCGTTGCTGGTGTCGCCGTGGGCCTACTCTACCTACAGGGGAAGCTGATATGGGCACCCATTTTAAGGGTACCGATTTTCAGGGGCATCTGAACCTGTGAACCTGATTCGCTTTATTCTCGACGGGGAACTGGTCGAAATCGAGCATATCGATCCGACTCGAACCGTGTTGCAATACCTGCGCGAGGACCTGGGCCGGGTCGGCAGCAAGGAAGGCTGCGCCGAAGGTGACTGCGGTGCCTGTACCGTCGTGATCGGCGAGGCAATAGACCAGCGAATCCGCTTTCGAGCGGTCAATGCCTGTATTCAATTCCTGCCGACGCTGGATGGAAAGATGCTGTTTACCGTCGAATCATTGGGATCCGCGCAGGGGAAACTGCATCCGGTACAACAGAGCATGGTCGATTTTCATGGATCACAGTGTGGTTTTTGCACGCCGGGGTTCATCATGTCGATGTTCGCGTTGTATAAGAACGAACACGACCCGAGCCGTGAAACTATCGACGATGCACTCTCGGGGAATCTCTGTCGCTGCACCGGTTACCGCTCGATCATCGAGGCGACCCAACATATGTGTGATTACCCGGTGGGTACCGGGGAAGATCCGATCATCTATCGTCCGGCTGGTGATACTGTTGACAAGGCATCCGTGGAAGAAGAGAAGATGCTGGAGCGCCTGGCTCAACTTCAGAGAAACCAGGGTTTAAAAATGAATCATGGCGACGCTTACTATTTTGCGCCCGCCAGTCTTACCGAACTTGCCGATTATTACCTGCAGAATCCCGACGCCTGCATTCTCGCCGGTGGCACCGATGTCGGACTATGGGTAACCAAGCAGTTACGCGAGCTGCCCGGGGTAATCTACCTCGGCAATGTCGCTGAACTCAATTGCATCAGTGAGACCGATGCGGGCACCGAAATCGGCGCGGCGGTTTCTCTCACCGATGCCTTCGATGACCTGTCATCGGGCTACCCGGAATTTGCCGAAATGTTCCGGCGTTTTTCCTCGGTTCCAGTGCGTAATGCCGGAACCCTGGTGGGTAACATCGCGAATGGATCACCGATCGGTGATTCGATGCCGGCATTAATAGCAATCGGCGCGCGTGTCAAACTTCGCCGCGGTAGTGATAGCCGCGAAATGGATCTCGAAGCGCTCTACATCGACTACCAGAAAAATGCGATGCAACGCGGCGAATTTGTCGAATCAGTCATTATTCCAAAACGTGACGAATCGATCAGTGTTCGCTGTTACAAGATTTGTAAACGTTTTGACCAGGACATTTCTGCTGTGTGCGCAGCATTCGCGCTGCGTCTCGATGGCGATACGGTTGCCTCCGTCGATATCGTATTGGGCGGCATGGCCGCGATTCCGAAACGGGCAGCGCAGGCGGAGGCCGTGCTTGACGGAAACACCTGGGACGAGGTAAATATTCAGAAGGCGATGAAGGCCCTGGCACAGGACTTTTCGCCGCTTACCGATATGCGCGCCAGTGCTGCCTACCGTTCACAAGTCGCGGCTAACCTGTTGTACCGTTTCTACCTCGAAACCAGGCCGCAGGATGCGTTGCCATCCGAGGCAGTCAATGTATTCGCGGTACAGGCCTGATGGAAAATCCCCAGGCAATCCAGGCACGTGAAATGGCAGCCTGTAAATCGATCCCGCACGAATCGGCAGCGTTGCACGTCAGTGGAGAAGCCACCTATGTAGACGATATCCCCGAACTGGCCGGAACCCGGCACGTGGCGCTTGGCCTGAGTCAGCGAGCCCATGCGAAAATTACCAAAGTCAACTACGAGGCGGTGAAATCATCCCCCGGGGTTGTAGCGGTGCTGACTGCCGAAGATATTCCCGGGGTCAACGACTGTGGGCCGATCATCAACGACGATCCGATTCTTGCCGACGGGCTGGTGCAATTTATCGGCCAGCCCATTTTCGCAGTGGTCGCGACTTCGGTCATTGAAGCACGCAAGGCGGTCGGCAAGGCGGTTATCGAATACCAGGATTTACCAGCCATCATCGATGTGCGCGAGGCCAGGCGCCAGGAATCATGGGTACTGCCACCCGCACGCCTTCGGCGAGGCGATGCGCAGGCAGCACTGAAAAATTCACCGCAACGGCTAAAAGGCGAAATATCGGTAGGCGGCCAGGAACATTTTTACCTGGAGGGTCAAATTTCATACGTGGCTCCCCGGGAAGACGGCTGCATCCACCTGTGGTGTTCAACCCAGCATCCTACCGAAATGCAACACGTGGTAGCGCACGCGCTGGGTCTGGATTTAAACCAGGTCGTTGTCGAGATGCGGCGCATGGGCGGTGGGTTTGGCGGCAAGGAATCACAGTCGGCGATCTTCGCCTGTATTGCCTCGGTAGCGGCTTACCGATTGAAATGCCCGGTCAAACTGCGCCTCGACCGTGACGACGATATGATGGCTACCGGCAAGCGCCACGGGTTTCATTATGAATATGAAGTAGGCTTCGACGACGATGGCCTGATGCAGGCGGTCAGTATCGAAATGGCTGCGCAATCAGGCTTCTCTGCCGACCTCACCGGCCCAGTGGTCACGCGCGCGGTATGCCACCTGGACAATGCCTATTATATCAACGATGTCGCGATCGACGCGTTTAGCGCGAAAACCAATTCCCAGTCGAATACCGCTTTCCGCGGTTTCGGTGGACCGCAGGGTGCAATTGCAATCGAATATATAATCGACAACATTGCACGAAAGCTGGGTAAGGATTCGCTGGACGTGCGGAAGCTCAATTTTTACGGTAAGGATGATCGCAATATCACACCCTACGGTCAGCTCATCGAGGATAATATTATCCACGAGCTGGTGGCCCAGCTAGAAACCAGTAGTGGTTACTGGGCTCGTAGAGAGGCTGTAGAAAAATATAATGCTGAAAATAATATACTGCGCAAGGGTCTTGCACTAACCCCGGTCAAGTTTGGAATTTCGTTCAACGTGGTTCATTTTAACCAGGCCGGTGCGCTGGTTCACATCTATACCGACGGCACCGCGCTGGTAAATCACGGTGGCACCGAAATGGGACAGGGCCTGCATACCAAGGTGGCGCAGGTAGTCGCGCTCGAACTCGGTATCGATGTAAAAAGTGTTCGTGCGACTGCTACCGATACCAGCAAGATTCCCAATACCTCGGCAACCGCGGCTTCTACCGGTGCCGATTTGAATGCCAAGGCTGCACAGGATGCGGCGCGTCAAATTCGCAACAGGCTCGCGCTGTTCGCTGCCGAACATTTAGGCGGGGACGCGAGCGAGGTCATATTTTCCGATGACCAGGTATCGAGTAATGATAAATCCCTGCCGTTTTCCGAGCTGGTCAATCTGGCCTACCAGTCGCGCGTACAACTCTGGTCCGATGGGTTTTATAAGACCCCGGGCCTGCATTGGGACGCTAAAACCCTACAGGGTCGACCATTTTACTATTTCGCTTATGGCGCTGCCGTATCCGAAGTCGTGGTCGATACGCTAAGCGGTGAATTCAAGTTACTGCGGGCTGACCTGTTACACGACGCCGGAAATCCAATCAACCCGGCAATCGAACTCGGTCAGGTTGAAGGTGCCTATATTCAGGGCATGGGCTGGCTTACCAGTGAAGAACTGGTGTGGGATGCGAATGGTCGGTTGACTACCCATGCACCATCCACTTATAAAATTCCGACAATTACCGATTGCCCGGACAAGTTCTACACCGAGTTATATAAGAACCATAACGTCGAGGATACGATTCTGCGTTCCAAGGCCACCGGTGAACCACCCCTGCTGCTACCGTTTTCGGTGTTTTTTGCGATTCGCGACGCGATTGCGAGCGTTGGCCAGAATAAGATCAACCCGCCGTTACGCGCGCCCGCAACGCCCGAGGCAATTCTGGATGCGGTGACTGCGGTGCGCGAAGGCAGGGAAACCCCATGATAAACTGGGCGCAGACATTGCAGCGCTTACAGCAGGCAAATATACCGGCGGTGATGGTGACGGTCGCCTCGACTATTGGCTCAACACCTCGAGAGCCGGGTGCGAAGATGATTGTTTGCTCAGAGCGGATGTATGGCACCATCGGCGGTGGCAACCTGGAACACCAGGCCTGTGCTATCGCCCGTTCACAGCTCGATTCTGCCGAATCAAGTTGTTTAAAAAGATTTCCGCTGGGAGCCGGTCTGGGTCAGTGCTGCGGGGGACTGGTGAATTTAATGTTTGAGCCCGTCTCTGAATCCAGCGACTGGATTACCCGAGCGGCACAACTTCAGGCCTGCGGGGAGGATTGGGTTCGTGTGGTCGCGACTAAAGCAGATGAAACCAACGAGGGTTCAGCTCATTTGATGTTTACAGCGGATACGCTCGATTTGGAACTAAACGATGCGGTTGACAAGCGCGAATTGCTCGAGGCGGCAAAATCGATGCTGCAGGGTTCGAAGAAAGCCACTCTGCAACAGGTAGGTGGGTCACCGGATTGCTTCTTTTTCGATGTCACCAGGAAACCCGATTTTCAATTAGTTCTATTCGGTGCCGGGCACGTCGGTCGAGCGCTGGTCAATGTCCTGCGTGATTTGCCGATCCAGATTCGCTGGGTTGACGGTCGGGATAACCAGTTTCCAACCGAAATTCCTGACAACGTCGAATGCCTGTCTAGCGATATTCCGGAGGCGGAAGTCGATGCTGCGCCTTCCGGCGCTTTTTTCCTGGTGATGACCCACGATCACGCGCTCGATCAGTGTCTCGCCGAGCAAATTCTCAAACGCGATGATTTCGCTTATTTCGGCCTGATCGGTTCAACATCAAAACGGCGCATGTTTGAAACCCGCATGCATCGACGCGGAATCGCGAGAAATCGATTTGAGTCTATGAATTGTCCGATCGGTATCGATGGTATCAAGAGCAAGGCGCCGTCGGCAATCGCCATTTCGGTTGCCGCGGAATTGATGCAGGTATACGATCGGAACCTGGGTTTAAAAAACGATCACTCAAAAGCGTATAAACGCTATGTAATCGAAGGGTGAGGACAAGTTCATCTCATGGTTTTCATATTTTTGAATTATGGGCTTAGTATTAGGTATCCTATTTTAATTAATAATTTTAAGGCGCAGATTTGATTTCCAAAGTAAGTATTTTTATCGAAGCACCGCGGGCAGATAGCAGTGTAAATCTTGAAGATGTCACTGTGGACATTCCTGCAGATTTTATTGATTTTGCTGATAATCAGTTAAAGTTAAATGGCCAGTTGATTTCATATTTAGAATCAGAAACAGGCGGATATAGTGTTGAAAATATCGGCAAGCTTGGTGACAGGGAAAG
>SMUZ01075688.1_pt1 | contig 10101 bp, 8 predicted proteins | sample 2456421 | NCBI WGS metagenome assembly SMUZ01 (sample SAMN11095932, study PRJNA526329) | marine sediment metagenome | biome: Marine sediment; feature: Surficial sediment; material: Deep marine sediment; isolation source: Hadal surficial sediment | place: Pacific Ocean | collected 2014-11 | depth 0-1... | reverse complement strand
GTGGCGGGACTACAGCCGCCATCGCTGACGACCATCGTGCCCTGGGAGGGCTGGGCCGATATGTATCGCGACTCGGTTTTTCATGGCGGCGTGTTCAACCAGGGATTCTATGGCCGCTGGTGGTTGGACGTGCGCGGCAAGCAGCTACTGGAGAACACGCGTGCCGATAACTCCGCCGCGCTCAGTGAGGACCTGATCTACAACTTCTTGGCACATCACATGGATAGCCCGTGGTGGGACGAGGGCAAGGCCCGCGCCCAGTTCGATCAGATTACCGTGCCGTTGTACAGCTCGGGTAACTGGGGCGGTTGGAATCATCACCTGCGCGGTAACATCGCCGGCTATGTCCGCTCGGCATCCAGCGTTAAAAAGTTGCAAATTCATATCGGCGGCCACACCGATGCGTTCTATTCCGACGAAGGTAAGAACGAGATGCTGCGTTGGTACGACTACTGGCTGAAGGACATCGACACCGGCATCATGGACGAGCCGCCCGTGAAGCTCTGTATCCGTAGCAGCGTGACAGAGTGTGAGTGGCGTTTCGAGGACGAGTGGCCGCTCGCGCGCACCCAGTACACGCGGTATTACTTGAGTAATGAGCCTGCGGGTGTCGTGGGCGACGCGATTCACGACCTGCGGCTTACCAGCACAAAGCCCCAAGCCGAAGGGCAGCTGACTTATGCTGCGGGACCCGAGGCCTACGCGCGCGCGAACCGGGGTTTGCCGACGATCAGCTTCGTTACCGAGCCTCTGACCGAGGACGTCGAACTCACCGGGTACATCAACCTCGTCATGTGGGTGTCATCCGAGACGGACGATATGGATGTGTTCGCCTATTTGCGCGACATGGCGCCGGACGGCACGGTCGAAACGGCGACTCGAGGGATTCTTCAGGTGTCCCATCGCAAGCTCGACCCGCTCCTGTCGACTCCCTATCGCCCGTATCACACTCATGACGAAGAGCAGAAGCTGACTCCGGGAGAAGTCGTGCCGGTCGCCGTGGAGATCTGGGCGACGAGCATGATCTTCGAGGCCGGGCATCGAATCCGTCTGGACGTCAATGCGCACGATGGGCAACATTATTTCGCGGCCTACAATCTCGCCAACAACAGCATCTATACCGGTGGCGATCGCGCGTCCTACGTGTTGTTACCGATCATCCCGGCGAAATGAACCATCATGTCCGGCCCGTCTCGTCAGACCAGGTTCTATGCGGCTGGCCGGAGTGCGGCGGAGATTTTATCTGCGGTGAGTGGGAGGTCTCGAAGTCGGGCGCCGGTCGCATCTGCTACCGCGTTGGCAATGGCCGCGGCAGTCGGGCCCTGCGCGGCTTCGCCGACGCCGAGTGGCGGCAACTCGGGGTGGTCGAGCAAGGTCACCTGGATTTCCGGAACCTCGTCGAAGCGCAGTATCGGGTAACTCGCCCAATCGATGCTCAGGATTCCGTCGGCCGAAAATTTAACGGCCTCCTTCAACGTCCAACTCGTCGCCTGGACGATCCCACCCTCGATCTGATTTCTGGCACCGTCCGGGCTGATGATCTGTCCGGCGTCCAGCGCTGCGTAGGCACGTAGCACCCGAATAAGGCCCGACTCCCGATCGATCGCGATGTCGACCACCAGGGCCAGGTAGGCGGCCAGATTCTTGTATTGGGCGAACGCCAGCCCGCGGCCTAGGGCTTGACCGGCCTCTTCGCCGGGGGGCACACCGGCCAGTTCGCGCACAGCCTCGATCACCGCCGTGGCGCGAGGATCGGTCAGGTGACGAAGCCGATACTCGAACGGGTCGCTCCCGGCATCGCGTGCCAGTTCGTCCATGAACGACTCGATCGCGAAGACATTACCGTAGGCTCCCAGGCCTCGAAGAGCCGAGACTCGCAGCGGCCGCTCAGTCACGTAGTGTTCGACGACCCGTTGGCTCTTAAACCCGTACAGGGCCACGGCGTTGCGATCGGCGCCGCCGGCGGGTTGGGGAATATTCCGCCCGGGGAATTCATCCAGTGGCTGAGCTATTTCACCCGCGGCCAGAAGACTGCCGGCCGTGTCGCCGCCGTAATACGGTCGTGTGGAGTGCGTGGGACTCCACACGTCGTAGCGCCATCGCTGCACGTCGCCGGCCGCATCGGTCGCAGCCGAGACGCGCATGCTCATGGCCGGGCCGAAGGGCTCACGGCGAAACTCGTCATGACGCGACCATTGCAAGCGGATCGGGCTGTTCGGTACCGCCATGGCGATCAGTGCCGCGTCACACGCCGCGTCGTCCGCGCCGTTGTGGCCATAGCATCCCGATGCCTCATGATGAACACAGCGGATCTGCCGCTCCGGCAGGTTTACGACGCGCGCGATCGCCTGCCGCAACGGATACATCCCCTGGCCGTGACTCCATATCTGCAATGTCGACCCGTCCCAATGGGCGACTGCGGCCGACGGCGAGATAGACGCATGTGCCGTATACGGACGAGAATAATCAGCCGAGTGTTCGCGTACTGTCGGGACCACAGGGCTGGTCTCTCGGTCGCCGCGCGTAGCCGTGTCATGGATGACCGTCATGCTCGACGGCATCGTGCGCAAGAGATCCGGGAACTCGGCGGGTGAGGGCAATGCCCGTACAGTTTCCCAGACCGCTTCATCACGGAGAGCGTCTGCGGCGGCGATCGCCTGTTCTTCGCGTGTCGCCACCACGGCGAGAAAGGAGCCGTCGCGCACGACAGCGACGACGCCGGGCATCTGTTCTACTGCCTGTGTCTCGACGCCCGTCAGGCGAACCGCATCGATAGCGGACCGAACCATCCGTGCGTGCAGCATTCCCGGCAGGCGCAGATCCTGAATGAACGCGGCCTCACCGAAAAATTTTGCCGGGAGATCCAGGCGTTCTACCGAAGTCCCGACATAGCGGTAAAGTTCAGGACTCTTCGGTTCGACGGCGCCGCTAGCGCGAGTGTCGAAGCGCCCGTCTCCGAGCAGATCCCAATAGGTCACGGACGCGCGCCCCGTGCTGGAATGTATTCGGCCGTCTTCCACGCGAAGTTGCGCCATCGGTACGGCGAGGCGTGCGGAGGCGTTTTCCAAAAGCAGGTGACGGGCCTCCGCGGCCGCGACTCGTAGTGCTGCGCCGCTGTCCTTGACCGAGTTGCTGCCGGTGGTTGCGCCTTCGTTTGGGGAGTGGGCCGTATCGACGTCCTGCATGCGGATGCGTTCGATCGCGACATCCAATTCATCCGCGACGATCTGTGCGAGGGCCGTTCGTATCCCCTGTCCGAGTTCGCATTTACCGGACGATATCGAGATCGAACCATCTGCGTTGACGCCGATCCACGTGTCCAGGTCGGGGTTTCGGGCCAGATTCGGCGGCAGCGCGACAGCCGGCTGGCTGAGCGCTAGCCGCGGCGACGCTACGCTGATCATCAGCGTCCCGGTACTCTGGAGGAACGATCGCCGCGTGATCCGGATGTCGCCGGTCATGCGGGATTCCGCGCCGCGCGTCGCACGGCTTTGAGAATTCGCGTATGTGTTCCGCATCGACACAGGTTGCCGGCCAATGCCTGACGGATCTCGTTATCGGACGGATCGGGGTTGTGTGCCAGCAGAGACGCCGCGGCCATGATCATGCCGTTCGAGCAATAGCCGCACTGCGCTGCCTGTTCCGCGATGAAGGCTTTCTGCACCGGGTGGGGATCATCGCGCCCACCCAGGCCTTCCAGGGTCGTGACCTCTGCGGTGGCCACAGCTGACACGGGCGTGACACATGAACGCACCGGAAGGCCGTTGACCAACACGGTACACGCGCCGCACTGCGCCAAACCACAGCCGAAACGGGGGCCATTCAGGTTCAGGTCATTACGCAGCACATACAGCAGCGGCGTGGAGGCATCTACGTCCACCTCGTGCGCTGCGCCGTTGACGTTGAGTTCGATCGCGATCGCCCCGCCCTCAGATGAATATTATTATCATTATAATCAATCGCTTGAGTGACAGGTCCGAGCGATCCCGATGGCTTCCCCGCAGTCATACTACCCCGTTGAATCCTGTAGTTCATCTCGCAGAACGTCGATCAGCCTGGCAGGCTGTTGAAAACCCCCAGACGGCACATTTGCCTCTCCGTGCCGCGTGAGTTTTTTGTATGATGGTGAGACTCGAAGAAGAGCTTCAAGTCGTTAACCTCGAGCGTAAAAAATAAGGAGCCAGACCATGCGTGCGACGCTGACCCTCGTCATCATGTCTCTCGCGATGGGCGCGGCTGCGGTCGCGCAGCAGCGTGCCGAGAATCGGAGCGTCGATCCGACGTGGCTGTTCGTTCCGGAGCAGATTGTCGGATCCGAGCTCGTCATCACGGAGCCCGTTTTAGGCTCCGACATTCCGACGCAGTATCGGTTTGTGGAGTTGCTGGACGGCGTCTATGCACCGATCGGTTACCGGACGCCGGCGGGAGACGGGCCGTTCCCCACGGTTGTCTTTGCGCATATGAACGGAGGCTTCGGTCTGCAATGGCTCCGCGAGTGGACGAATTATGGCAGCGGGACACTCGAGCGGTTTCTCGATGCGGGCTACGCCGTCGTGTGGATGCGTTACCGCGCAGAGGTCGACACCCTCTACGGTGATGAACTCACGGTACGAGAGTTCCAGGGCCGACAACGCTACAGCCGCGGTCCCCTGGAGTATGAAGATGCCATCGAGATCGTCGAGTACGTCAAAACTCTGCCTGAGGTCGATCCGGAACGCGTGGCCTGGTTCGGCGTCAGCCACGGCGGTGAAATGTTGATGAAGGTCGCCTCCGAGTACAACGGGCTGAGGGCGGGCATAGCGAGTGAACCGGCATCGATGGACTACCTCGCCCGCCGTCCGCCCGATCCGAACGCACCGCCTTCGGGACCACAGCCCGAGACGATGGAAATCAATACCAAGGAGATGCAGGCGCAAGCGGTACGAGAGGCGCGCAGCCGGGTGGATATGGCACTGGCCATGGAACGGATCAATGCGGTCGAGATGCCGATGCTCGTGATCAGCCGCGACCGTGACCATAACCAGGCCGTGTTCAGGCTGAATTTTGAATTGCTCGAAGAAGCCGGCAAGGACGTCGAGTGGAAGTCGTACGACCATGAACATCATGGCTTCATTTTTATCCAGCGCAATGCCGAGGGGCATTACGATCCGGATCCGATTCAACGCGAGGCGGTCGGGGATGCGATCGCGTACCTCGATCGCTATATGAAATAGACTTGATGATGATGGTCCTGGACGAGCGTACAGAAAAGACACTTGCCCTCGGTGCAGGGCGTAAGGGAAGCCTATGATGACCTGTCCGTATCGACGACGACGACACGTAGCGATTGCCGCGGTGGCGTTGCTGGGAATCTCGATTTCAACCGCAGAATCGCAGACTGCAGAGCCGATCCGAATAGGCCTCTTGACGGTAAAAACCGGTCCGTTGGCCACGGGTGGGATCCAGATGGAGCAGGGGCTCAATATTTACCTCAAGGAACACAATTTCATGATGGCTGGACGGCCGGTCGAGTTGATCGTGGCGGATACGGGCGGTTCCCCGGCGACGGCGAAGACTAAGGCGCAGGAGTTGGTCGAGCGCGATGGCGTCGACGCGATCATCGGACCGCTTGCAGCGTTCGAAGCGTTGGCAATCAATGCTTACATTGCCGAGGTGGGTGTTCCGACGCTCAGCATCGCCGCGGCAGAAGACATGACTCAGAGGACGCCGAACCCTTACTTCGTTCGCGTTTCTTCGAGTTCCGCTCAAGCTTCGCATCCGATGGGTCACTACGCCGCCGTCGATCGAGGCTTCAGACGGGCGTTGACGATTGGCGACGATATCGCCTACGGGCAAGAGATGGTTGCCGGTTTTCAACGCGCGTTCGAGGACAACGGCGGTCGGGTCGTCGCGAAGTTATGGCCGCCTCTCAATGTTGCCGAATACAGTGCCTATATCGCTCAGATCCGCGATGTTGATGTGGTCTACATGGCCTTCGCCGGCGTTAACGGGTTACGGTTCATGCGTCAGTATGAGGAATTCGGTTTGCATGGCAGCATCCCGTTACTCGGTGGGATGACCTCGGCTGATGAATCTATCCTGAGGAACATGGGAGACGAGGCACTGGGAGTCATTTCCTCTTCGTTCTACTCGGCAGAACTGCCATGGCCTGCGAATCGAGTGTTCGTCGCAAGCATGCAGGAGACTTACAATGTCGATCCGGGCTACTACGCAGTTTCGGCCTACCTTGAGGCGCTAGTTCTCGATACGGCATTGCAACAGGTCGGCGGCAATACGGAGGATAAGGAGGCGCTGATGGTTGCGCTGCGCTCGGTCACGCTAGAGAACAGCCCGAGGGGCTCTGCGCGATTCGACGAGTATGGCAATGTCGTCGGGAATATCTATATATTCGAAGTCCGGCGTAGAGACGGCAGGCTCGTCAACGTGCCGATCAAGACTTATGAGAACGTAAGCCAGTTTTGGACTTATGATCCCGAGGAGTACCTGTCTCAGCCCGTCTACTCCAGGGACTATCCGCCCGCTAGATATCTTGGGCAGTAGTCCACAGACTCTCTGATCAAAGAGTCGCTGAGCGCGGCGAGAGGCCGCGGGGAACGGGCTATATGACGCTCTGGATCATACTGACGATCAATAGTATCTCGATGGGCGGCTTATTATTTTTGCTGTCCGCCGGATTCTCGCTGATCTTCGGGTTGATGCGCATCCCGAATCTGACTCACGGTTCCTTGTTCATGCTGGGCGCCTATTTCGGCGTGACGTTTCTGCGACTCGGCATAAATTTCTGGATCGCGGCGCTCTTGAGTGCGCTTGTTCTTGCTTTGATCGGCGGTCTCATCGAACGGTTCTTACTACGGCGACTCGCCGGTCAAGAGCTTGCGCAGGTTCTGGTCACGCTGGGGCTGTCGTTTATCATCGCTGATATTTGTCTGCTCGTCTGGACGGGCGATCCGATCCCGCTGGCGACACCGGACTCTCTACGGGGCGTCATCCGGTTCTCAGACTTCGTATTTCCGCGTTATCGGCTGGCCGTCGTGGTCATCGCCGTGGTCATTGCAGCCGGTCTCTGGCTAATGCTCGAACGGACGCGCCTGGGCGCGATGATCCGTGCCGGAGTCGATGATCCGCAGATGGCTCGCGTTACCGGAATCAGAGTATCGCGGTTATTCACCGCCGTATTTTCTCTGGGCGCCGCGCTGGCAGGCCTTGCCGGTGTGCTGAGCGGCCCGATTCTGTCGGTTTACCCGGGATTGGACGCAGAAATGCTGCCACTGGCGCTCATCATCGTCATTCTCGGCGGCGCAGGCAGCCTGCCCGGTGCGTTATTGGGAAGTTTCATCGTCGGGTTTATCTACAACTTTGGGCAAGTCCTGTTCCCCGAGCTCGCCTATGTCGTGCTCTTTCTTCCGATGGTGCTTGTCTTAGTGCTACGGCCGCAAGGACTGTTCGGTAGGCAGTCGTTATGAACCGTTTGACGGGCGTAATCGGACTGTTAGTTCTTATCAGCTTGCCGCTCTGGCTCAGTAGTGGTTACTACGTCAATATTGCCAGTCAAATCCTGATCTGGGCGGTTTTTGCCCTGGCATTGAATGTATTGGTCGGTTGGGCCGGCCTCGTGTCGCTCGGGCACGCAGGATTATTCGGCATGGCCTGTTACACGGGGGCGTTGCTCGTCGTGGCCGGATGGGGTCATCTTGCTGCCGCGGCCGGCGCGATCGCGGTGACGCTCATTACGTCGGCGTTATTCGGCGTCCTCTCGCTGCGCACGTCCGGTATCGGATTCATTATGATTACGCTCGCGCTCGGGCAGATTCTCTGGGGCATCGCGTATCGCTGGATCGATCTGACCAATGGCGACAATGGCATCATTCTCGGTACACGCCCCCGGCCTCTAGGTATCTCTCTCGACTCTCCGTCAGCTTTCTACCTGTTTACGCTGCTGATCTTCCTGGTAACGCTCGCCAGCATGGCAGCGTTCGTCAAGTCCCCCTTCGGTGCCAGTCTGCGCGGTACTCGCGATCAGCCCCGTCGTATGACGGCGTTGGGTTTCCACGTTTGGCTGATTCGATTCAGTGCGATTCTCTACTCCGGTTTCTTCAGTGGTGTCGCCGGACTGCTGTTCCTCTACTATCACCTCTACGTTAGTCCGCATGTGCTTTGGCTCCCGAGTTCAGCCGAAGTGTTGCTGATGGTCATCTCAGGGGGAAGCGGAACTCTGCTGGGCCCGGTCGTCGGTGCCGGTTTGGTCGTGCTCATGAAGACTGTCGGCAGCGCGTATATCGAGCGCTGGAACCTTGTGCTGGGTGTGATCTTCGTCACCATTGTGATCTTCATGCCGGAGGGGATCGTCCCTGGAACGAAGCGGCTCTGGTCCTGGAGTCGGCGTGTACTACGCGGGTCCGGCGGGACGAATAACGAGGACCGGTTGTGAGCGCGCTGGATGTTCGAGGTCTCGTGAAGACCTTCAGCGGGCTGCGCGTTATCGCAGGCCTTGATCTCGAGGTAGAGGCCGGCGAACGTCGGTTGATCATCGGTCCTAATGGCGCCGGCAAAACGACTCTTTTCAATTTGATTACGGGAGAGATCACACCGGATCGAGGCGCGGTGCGTTTGTTCGAACGCGATATCACACGGCTGCCCGGCTGGCGCCGAGTCCATCTCGGTATTACCCGAACGTATCAGATTATCACGCTGTTTCCGAATGATAGTTTGCTGCGAAACATTTCGTTGTCGTTGTTGGGCTTGATGTCATTGCGCTGGAACCCGTTCGTCAGCCTGGACAGGCAGGATTCGATCTCGATCGTCGCGCGAGGCGTACTTGAAAAAGTGGGCCTGGAGCACATGGCGGACAGGCCATTGAGCGAGACATCTTATGGAGATCAGCGACGCGTGGAGATAGGCATGGCGTTGGCGCAGCAGCCCAGGTTGATGTTGCTCGACGAGCCGTTCGCCGGTCTGTCGGTAGATGAGCGCGCCGACGTCAAGGATTTAATACACTCCATCCCGCGAGATGTAACGATTGTCATGATCGAGCACGACATGGATGTCGCCCTGGATTTCGCCGAACGCATCACGTTAATGCATTTCGGTGAGGTGGTAGTCGAAGGCTCACGAGCTGAGGTCGTAGACCATCCACGAACTCGGGAGATCTATCTCGGTGAGTGAGGCATTGGTCTTTGCGGATGTTGATGCCTATTACGGCGATAGCCTAGTACTCCGAGACGTTTCTTTCCGCCTCGGGGAGGGCCGTCTCCTTGGTCTCCTGGGTCGAAATGGTGCCGGGAAAACGACGTGTATGAATGTCGCCGTCGGACTGTTGACGCCGCGCCGCGGCAAAGTCGAGTTATTTTCTTCGCCGATTACGAATCTCATGCCCGAGGAGCTCGCTCGGTTAGGCGTGGCGCTGGTCCCTCAAGGGCGTCGTGTGTTCAAGAGTCTCACCGTCGGCGAGAACCTGGCCGTTGCGCAGCGTATGCCCTCGTGGACCAAACAGCCGCCATGGACGCGGGAAACAGTCTTCGCCACTTTCCCGCGGCTTAAAGAGCGCGAGAGGCAGGCGGCGGGCTCCCTGTCCGGGGGTGAGCAACAGATGTTGGCGATCGGTCGCGCGTTGATGTCTAATCCACGCGTGCTATTGATGGATGAACCGTCTGAAGGCCTGGCCCCACAGATCGTTGCCGAGGTGATGACAACCATCGGCAAACTGAAGGACCAAGGCCTGTCAATTGTGCTCGTCGAACAGAATCCGAAGTTGGTGTTCGAGATTGCGGATGACGTCGTCATCCTGAATAGTGGCCGAGTCGCGGTCAGCGGATCGGTAGACGAAATCGAGCGAGCGGAGATCGATCTGCGGGAGCACCTCGGCGTTTTCTAATTATTGAGAGGAGTATTGATGTTTTACTCGTGTAGTTCTGGATCGTCGGCGCTAGCCGTTAGCGGCGGAGGATCATCTCGGGCATCTGGGTCGGGAGAACGCCTGACGATCGACCTTCACTGCCATGTCTATGTGCCCGCGGCCGAGGAGGCCGTCGCCGAGGCGTTTGAGATTGAGACCGACTTTCTTTTTAAATTTGCGAATGAGGCGACTCGGGAGGTCAACCGGAG
>SMUZ01071391.1_pt1 | contig 10102 bp, 8 predicted proteins | sample 2456421 | NCBI WGS metagenome assembly SMUZ01 (sample SAMN11095932, study PRJNA526329) | marine sediment metagenome | biome: Marine sediment; feature: Surficial sediment; material: Deep marine sediment; isolation source: Hadal surficial sediment | place: Pacific Ocean | collected 2014-11 | depth 0-1... | reverse complement strand
GGCCATAATTTTCAATCCTGCGAACTGGCATTGAAGCAATTGTCATCGGACCGGTTTCCATTGGATCTCATTACAACGCACCGTATGGGCCTCAATGACACGGACACTGCAATCAAATCCGTGGGCGCCGCAAAAGACGTCATTCACGTCTCATTGATGCCGTGGGACTAGTCGTTCAGAACTGCCCGCGCGCCGATTCGGATGCGGTGGCAAAAATTGCCAGTTTTGGCGTCGCCACAGTGCACGAGTCCCAGGGGAGGAGTGGCTTGCTCGCACCCTACATGCGACCGATTTACGCGGGCGCCCATGTCGCCGGAACGGCTGTCACGGTATCAGTTCCGCCGGGCGATAACTGGATGATCCACGTCGCGACCGAGCAGTGTCGCCAGGGCGACATCCTGGTTGTAGCGCCAACGTCAGCCTGCAGCGACGGATACTTTGGCGACCTGCTGGCGACTTTGTTAATGGCACGCGGCGTCGCAGCATTGATTATTGACGCCGGGATCAGGGATGTCGCCGAGCTAACAAAAATGGGTTTTCCGGTCTGGTCGAAGTGCGTTTCCGCGCAAGGCACCGTCAAGGAAACCCTGGGTGACGTCAACGTTCCGGTCGTATGTGCGGGTCAGTCCATTATGCCGGGCGATGTCATCGTCGCCGACGACGATGGGGTCGTAGTTGTGCCAAGACAGGCACTGACTGGTGTTGTGGAAAGTGCCGCCCAGCGCGACGCGAAGGAGGCGAATGCACGTAGCCGATATGCGAACGGTGAGCTTGGCCTCGATATTAATGACATGCGTCCGCGGCTCGCCGAAAAAGGACTCGAATACAAGGACTATGACGCAGAAGATTCAGGATGATTATCGATTGCCACGGCCATTACACGACGGCATCGCCGAAGCTACAGTCTTACCGAGACGTCCAGATAGTACATTTCCAGGATCCGACGAAACCGCCACCGAAACTTGAAGCTGTCAGCGACGATGAAATTCGCGAGTCGATTGAGCAAAATCAGTTAAAGGCGCTGCGCGAGCGCGGTGCGGACATGACGATTTTCTCGCCGAAAGCCTCTGCGATGGCCCACCACATTGGCGATGAAGCAGTCTCCCGTGCCTGGACCACAATCAACAACGATCTGATCCATCGGGTAACACAACTTTTCCCGGACGAATTCATCGGCGTATGCCAGTTACCACAATCGGTCGGCGTACCTGTTAGTAACTCGATAGAAGAGCTCGAACGATGTGTTCTCGAACTTGATTGCGTTGGCTGCAACCTGAATCCTGATCCATCAGGCGGCATGTGGACCGGGCCGCCGCTTACGGACCGATCCTGGTACCCATTCTTCGAGAAAATGACAGAACTCGACGTACCGGCAATGATCCACGTGTCCGGCTCGTGCAATCCGAATTTCCATGCAACTGGCGCTCACTACATCAATGCAGACACCACCGCATTCATGCAGTTTCTCCAAGGTGATTTATTCAACGATTTTCCCGACTTGCGCCTGATCATTCCGCACGGCGGCGGCGCCGTACCGTACCACTGGGGTCGCTATCGCGGTCTCGCCGATATGCTCGAAAAACCTGCGCTGACCGATCACATCATGCGCAATGTGTATTTTGATACCTGTGTTTATCATCAGCCAGGAATAGATTTGTTGTTTCGCGTGATCGACATTGAAAATATTCTATTCGCGTCCGAGATGTTTGGCGCGGTCAAAGGTGTAGATCCCGAGACCGGGCATAATTTTGATGACACCAAACGCTATGTCGATGCACTCGCGCTCTCCAAAGACGATCAGCACAAGGTATTCGAGGGAAATGCGCGCCGCGTTTTTCCGCGATTGGATGCTGCGCTCAACGCAAAAGGTCGCTAACAGAGAAAATTAATGCGATCCGTCACTATCGCCACGCTTATTTTCCTGGCAGCAATGCACTGCAGCACTGGTGCGCATGCTGCCGATCGAATCGACAGGCTGATCAGCGATCTTGACCATCCGCTGTGGACTGCACGACGAGATGCCGCGCAGAGAATCGCGGACTCCAAAGATACCTCTGGCGCCGCAATTCCCGCCCTGATCCACAGGCTTTCTGATGTCAACGTTGAGGTTCGGCGTGCGTCCGTACTGGCAATTGCAGCGGTGGGCGCTGGGTCAGAGCTGGCCGTCAGCGGTCTGGTAACAGCACTTGATGATGCAGATTGGGTAGTACGGCGTCAGGCCGCGCTGTCATTTGAAGTTCTGCTGCCAATCTCTGCAGACGCTGTACCGGCGATCCGCACAGTAATGAATAGCGAGTCAGTTGACGTTCGCACTTCAGCAGCGCTGGCCTTATCGGGCCTCGCTCCCGCCAGCGTGCACGCGCTGCCAGAACTTGAGGTGGCGCTGGCGGCCGAGAACTGGCAGTTGCGGGCAGCTGCCGCACACGCTATCGGAGCGCTTGGCAATGATGCACGCAGTGCTTTACCGGCATTGGCGAACGCGTTGCGTGACCCGGACTGGGGTGTTACCGAACAGGTGATCGAGTCGCTGTCAAGAATAGGCAAGCCGGCCATTCCGACACTCATCGACGCTTTGCAGGACGACAACCTTGTCGCACGCTGGGGCGCCACGCGCGCACTCGGGCACATCGGTCCGGACGCAATCGACGCCATCCCGGCCTTGGCGGGCGTACTGAAAGACGAGTCACTGCAAGTCCGCTGGGCCAGTGCCAGGTCGCTGTGGGCAATCGGCCCTGCGGCCGCGGCGGCGACACCGAACCTGGTCGAATCCCTGTCCGACAAGGACTGGGTTGTGCGTTGGTCTGCCGCTCGTGCGATCGGCGCAATCGGCAGCGAAGCACATGTCTCATCAACGGTTGCCGCGCTGGCCGATGCATTAACGGACAGGGACTCACGGGTTTGTGAGGCTGCGGCTTTTGCTTTGGAGCAAATGGGTACTGTGGCAGAGGCTGCGCTGCCTGCACTCGGCCGCGCAGCAAGTGCTCGCCACGAAACTGATGCGGCGGCCAATGCGTGCCAGGTCATTGACGTCGGCCCGGCGATAGAGGAATTGTTAATGCAAACCGGTTGGACGGTTCGTTGGGCGGCGGTTCGCGCGCTTGGCGTGGTCGGCAGGGGAAACCAGGCTGCGTTACCGCCGCTTACCGCGGCATTGCTCGACGAGGAGTGGCATGTGCGCGGTGTCGCCGCACTGGCCATTGGCCAATTTGGCAGTGCGGCAACAGCGGATGCACGGTCAGCACTGGCGAAGACACTGCAGGACGAAAACGACGCCGTCAAAAAGGTGGCAGCCATCGCATTGAGAGAAATCGAATGATTAGCAATTTATGGTCACGAAACGCCTTGGTCCTGATCATCTGCTGCTGCGTTGCTGGTAGCGCGTTGGCGCATATCAAAAACGAGGCCAGCCAGTTTCCGGATATTGAGTTCTCCGAATCTCGTTTCGACATCGTGGTGCTGGTTGGGGCTGGCATTATTCCGGAAACGCCAGTGTTTGAACCGGATAAATCCATGTCAAAAAGAGAGCTTGCGGTCTGGGCGGGGCTGGCAGCAGACCTTGGTTCCGGCGGAGAGACCCCCGATGTTACTTCGCTCGCCGATAGTGCTCTTGATCACGGACTCGTGGACTCGCTGCTTGGAGACGCGACGCTGGCAGATATCAATGTCGCCATATTCGAGGGAGCTTTGTCTGTCGAAAATGCGGAGACAGTGCCAACCAAGGCCGAGGCTGCGACCTTTATTGCAGAGCAACTATCTTTGGACGCTGGTATGGCGCTGCTCAACAAGAAGGGCCTGCAAACTGGTGCTACCGGTGTTGTCACACAAGTGCAACCCGGTGATAGTCATCATGGCGCAGCGACCTACATCATCACGATTGACGACATAAGTTTACCGATGTATTCGCACGGGCGTGTCGCGAACGGCCCCGTTGATTTGTTGCAGTGGCAGGGTCGAGATGTCGGCCGATCCTTTGTTCGCGGCGAGGGTCACTCTGCGATGTGGATCTACCTGGAAACCGAGCAGATAAAGGAGATCGTTGTCGAAGAACCAACGGCGCAGGTGGTGGAAACACCGTTTGAGCCGTCGTCAGCCGACCGCAACCTGCTGTACGGCCTGGCCGCAGCAGTCGTGGTACTGGGCCTCGCACTGTTCTTCCGCCGACGAAGGCAAGGCTGAGGAGCCATCATCGATATCGTTCTTGAAAACGTAACCAGGCGCTATCCGCTCGCGAACGATACGGCGCTTGATAAATTGTCATTGAATATAGCGTCCGGAGAATGGGTGTTCCTGGTCGGCACATCCGGCGCGGGCAAGACGACATTGCTGAAAATGTTATACCGCGAAGAGCTCGCAGATGACGGGCGCGTCAGCATAGATGGCGCGGATGTGGCACAGACTCCAGGAAGCCAACTACGCCGGTCCATGGGCATAATCTTCCAGACGTTTCGCCTGATGGAGAAAAAGTCCGCCTTTGAGAACATCGCTTACGGTGCAGAGGTTCTCGGTGTACCCGCATCCCGGGTACGCAGTCGTACGACGGAAATCCTGCAGCTGATAGGGCTGGGTGACAAAGGTCACCGCTTGCCTGCGGAGTTGTCCGGCGGAGAGCAACAGCGTGTAGCGATCGGGCGTGCTCTAATCAATCGGCCGAAACTTATTCTCGCGGATGAACCCACGGGCGACCTTGATCCGGAGAATACCGATCGCGTATTGGAAATACTCGACACGGTACACCGCGAACACCAAACGACAGTGCTGTTCGCAACCCACGCCGTTGAAATAGTGAACCGCCTGCAGCGACGAGTTGTTCGACTGCAGGACGGCCGTGTCGTCAGCGACGCTGCTGGGGGTTACTGGGCGGACGACAGGTCGAAATCAAGTTGAGCAGCATCAACTGGTGGCCCGCTTACTATTGCCTGCGTGATGCACGCGAGGGCATCGCCCGAAATACCTGGGCCAGCCTGGCCACAGTGGTGTTGTTGACGCTGACCTTGCTTTTGTTCGGCGGCTTTCTCTGGTTGAACGCCAATCTCGTGCAAGTAGCGACGCTGCTCGAGCGCCAGGTCCAGGTTCGCGTATTCGCTGACGAAGGTACGGCAGCGCAGGCCCTGGCCGAGCCGCTGCGAGCGATATCGGGTGTACGGGCTGTGACATTGGTGGATGGCGAATCGGTCTATGCACAACTGGCACCCGTGTTCGGTTCCGAAACGCTGATGAACGCCCTGCCCGCCGATGCGTTCGCCGATAGTCTATCCGTGGAGTTGGCCGACCCGGCGCAGGGGGCGCAGGTGGTTGAGCTTATTCGCGCGGTTGCCGGGGTCGGTGACGTCATCTGGGGCCAGGGCTTTGCGGAGGTCTTGTATCGTATTTCCAATGGCTTGCAGCGGGGCGGCATGGTTTTGATCGTCGGGTTCTTCGTTGCGGCGCTGCTCATGACGTTAACCGCAATGCAGTTGGCCGTACTTAATCGTGAGGTTGAAATCCAGATTCAGCGCTGGGTCGGTGTCAGCCCGTGGGGAATAAGGGCGCAATTCCTGGTTGAGGCGTTTCTGCTGGGGCTGTTTTCGTCCATCCTTGCGGGCGCCGTGTTCCTGTACCTCGGGGAAGTTATACAGGGAGCGATTGCGGCCCTGGTACCTTTCATGTCGGGTCAGTTGACCTCTCCGGTGTTGGTCATAGGCATCGTTCTGCTCACGGGTCCTGTACTTGCATTAATTGGCGGTGGCATAGCCACTCAGCGAGCAATCGGGGCGGGCGACAAGTGATGCGTTTTTTGTTCCTGGCATTTGTTCTGTCGTCGGCAATATTGCTGAGTTTGCTGGCATCGCCAGCAACTGCACATTTAACCGGAGTCTTCGCGTATTTCGTGAAGGACATTAACGATCCCACGGCGAGTACCCGGCTGTTGCAACAGCAACTGGACAGTGTTGGCGCGCGCATTGTAGCGTTGCAGCCAGAGGTGCAAAAAGCACGTGCGGAGCATGACAGTCAGGCGGCAGCGGCAGTGCGCCGAATACGCTTCTACGATGTCTATGCCGGCAGTGCGCTCGGCGCGCTATGGGCGGGTGCCCAAGACCCAATCGACGTCATCGCGAGTACCCAATTGTTGCAAAAAAGACTGGGCGAGGATCTGCAAGCATTGGCAGCTCTAAGCGAGTCTTATCAGCAACTCGTGTTTAAGGAAGATTCGCTGCGTCGCTATGCCGAACTCCTGGCTCCCTTCCATGCCGCGTCCACTGCAAGAATCCAGCGATTGTCTGAGCTGCCTGCCGGCCTCGTGTCGCCTTTCGCAGAGCCGTATATCGCCTATCGAATTGCCGAAGACTGGGAGGCAATGCGCGGCACGACCTTTGTGCTGTACTTCCATTGGGCGGCGCGACGAATTGCGGATCGAGGTCTGACCGAGGTATTGCACAATCCCGATGGTCTCGGTCGTACCTGGCAGCTGCAGGAACAGGTGCTGAACGCCCTGGTGGGCGGCGATAGCTTTCCGTTTATGGAGGACGCGCGCTTTTACCTGCGAGCGGATCACATCAACTTTTCTGCCCGGATGACCTCATCACGAGACACTTATGATCTGCTGACGATTGGGCAACTGGAGCGAACCGGCCCGACCAGCGTGCAATATCGTATAGAGGCGATTTTCATCGACGGTATGCCAATCGACCCAAACGATCCCGATGTTCAAAGAGAGGTGTACCAGGGCCACTTACTGGGCATTAAACTCGACTCTCTGCTGCCGCCAGATGCTACCGCCGCTACGTTCGAACAGCATAACGGCATGCTGGAATTCAAATTTCAGTAGTGTATGAATTTACGGGCTACGTCGATGATTAATGTCCGGTTGGGGTACCACAGTGCGCATCGATGGATTAAGAATAGGCTTCTGGACGGCACCGTTGGCTCAGTCCGATTTTTGTGGTCCATAAACAAAAAAGTCACGTAGTGAATTTTGGCACCGGGGGGACTGCTCATGATTACCATCCAATCGTTTAGCAAACAAACATTTTTTGTTGTATTCCTAACACTGGTTTCAATCGCATATTTGAAACCAACGACTGTTCTGGCACAGGCAGACGACGCGCTTGTGCTCGAAGAGATTATTGTCACGGCGCAGCGTCGTGAGCAATCGTTGCAGGAAGTCCCAATATCGATCGAGGTATTCAGTGGAGCCGTAATCAGGCAACAGGGCTTCCGGGACCTCGATGACCTGGCGAATTATTCGACTACGGTATTGATCCTGCCGCGTGTACAGGACCAGGACGTTTCGATCCGTGGCTTCGGTACGACCGGTAACGCCCTGACGCTTGATCAGGCGGCACCGACATTTGTCGACGGCATACATTTCGGGCGGTCGTCACAGACCAAACTGGCTTTCATGGATGTGGAGAGCATAGAGGTTTTGAAAGGCCCGCAACCGGTGTATTTCGGCCAAAACGCGGTGGCCGGGGCCTTTAATATCCGCAGCCGCAGGCCAACGAGTTCCTGGGAAGCTGATGTGGATCTCGAGTTCTCCGAAAACCAAACGTCGGCGCTCGATTTCGGTGTTGGCGGACCGCTCAGTGATACCTTCGGCATCCGCGTTGCCGGCAAATACGACACGACGGATGGTTATCTGCGAGACGTAATATCGCAGCGGATGCTGGGCGACTATGAGAACTTGGGTGGTCGGGTGATTCTGCAGTGGACGCCGACCGATGCATTGACGGTGACCGGCAAGTTTGAATCGTCGCGCATTCGCAAGGATGGCGAGGCGACTGTCCTCTGCCGCACCGGGGGCCCCTTGATTTTCGGGCGAGGCGGTCCGACCGATGATCCGGGCGTGCCATTGGGTGATGAACGTAGCATCTGGGACGATCCACCCGTGGGCTCGGGCTGGGTCGAATCTCATTTGCCGCTCGACACAGACTGTTTCAGCAGCAACCTCGGTGTCAGCACCGGTGGGCCGTACTTCCTGCCGCCGGACAATATCTATGAAGAAAATTCGGATGACGGCTCGCTCGACATAAGAGCGGCGGCAGAGGCTTTTACCGTCGGTGACAGAAACAAGACCACTCTCGGTTACGAGGACATCGATGCAGACAACGCCTATATCGAGCTGGCCTATGTATTCGATAACGGCGTTACGGTGGAGTGGCTGAACGGCTGGAGTAACTTCGATCGCGACTATGGCCTGGACAACAGCAATACGCCGTTTCTGATGAACTACCAGGGCAGGGGCGAGGAATTCGAACAGGCCAGCTCGGAGTTACGGTTCACCTCGTCGGGTGACGGTCCGATCGAATGGATGGTGGGTGCCTACTGGCAGGACACGGAACTGTTTGCCTGGTCGTCGAGCCTGCGGGCCACTGTGCGCAGGGGGCAGCGCTATAACGTCATAACGGAAGACGTCGATTTTAAAAGCCTGTTCGCGACGGTGACGTTCAACTTCATGGACGACAAGATGTCGATCGATCTCGGCGCACGTTATCAGGAGGTCGACAAGTTCTTGACCACCACAAACTATGGTGCTACGTGGGTCTTTGACGTCGAGCCGGTTAGTCTCGGCGTCGGCGGCCCTCCCGGGTGCACCGAGGATGATCCCGTTCCTTGCGACTACGCCCTGGTAGATCCGGCGACAGCGAGAATTTTCCTGTCCGTTACACCGGGAGCGGATCTCTGGACCATACACTTCCGGGACTCACGCAACACACCGGTGGAATGGCTGCCGTCAAACGCACAGGCCGTCGGCCTGACCGCGCCGGACTTTAACGCGCCGCGGCTCCCAGCACCCTGGGCCGTGCCCTTCATGGGTAAAACCTCGGATACCAATCCGCAGATTACATTCCGGTATCGCCCGACCGACAACCTATCGTTTTATGCGAGATATGCAGAGGCGTTCAAGATCGGCGGCTTCGATTCAGGTCAGACAACAATACCGGGAGACTTCGATGACTTGCAGTTCGATTCGGAGGAAGCGGAGACTTACGAGCTGGGCGTCAAAGGTACGGCCTGGAACGGCCGCTTCGGTTTTGATGCAACCCTGTTCCACCTCGAAATCCCGAACCTGCAAGTGACCACTGAGTCGACGGATCCAGAGCAGACGTCGGCAACTGTGAACGCCGGCCAGCGTGTCCGCGGGTTGGAGTTCAGCGCCCGGTGGGCCGCAAGCGAGAACCTGCTACTGTCGTTTTCAGGAGCCTTCATGGACGGCGAAATGACGTCATTCCCGGGCGCAGGCTGTACCGATGCAGAGCAGGCGGCAGCTTTCTCGGACGCGAGCGCTCCCTGTCAGATTTTCGATGATAATGACGTACTACAGATACCGCCCATCGACCCGGTTGAAGCTTTCGATGATTTTTTCTCAGTCATCGATCGCTCGGGCACGCAAGCACCGCGCACGCCGGACTGGAAGTTCGTACTGACAGCGGATTACCGGGTGCCGATCGCAAACAGGTATGAGCTGTCCTTCAATGCCAAAGGCTATGTTTCGGACGGATATATACTCGATGTGGAAAGCTTCACCAAAGTCGTTAAATACAATCAGCACGAAGACCTGAACCTGACGGTAGGCTTCGGAGCTATTGACGGTACGTGGGCGGTGGCGGTCTTTGGCCGAAATCTGTTGGAGGCGAGGCCAACTTACAATGCCCAGTTCGACACGTTTCCGGATGGTTTGGAGAGTACGGAAGGAATTGGCCCGTCTTCGTTCACGACCTATGGCGTAAAATTCACATACAGTCTGCGGTAAAGCTTAGGTCTTGTGTCGGGGCACCATGCGTGTCCCGATGGTTTGCCTCCTCGTCGGCGTCATTGCGCTCGCTTCGCTACTTCAGCGTTGAATTCATCCTCAATCTGAGGCAGGTCAACGTCCATTTGGTCTGAGAAGCGAAGGCCGAGGGTAGTCACCAGGAGCGGCGCATTGATAGCCATGTAGCGAGCAGGCTCGCTGCCCGGGTTCAGGTGCTGGTGATACCAGTATATCGGCGGCACGAAAATCGTTCCTTCCTGCCAATCCACACGAACGCGATCCTCGTAGCGGCCCCCAGGCCAGGTTATCGAATAGCCTTCACCGGCGACCAGCAGAATATACGCATCACTGCTGTGCCGATGCGCCTTCTTG
>SMUZ01017292.1_pt1 | contig 10121 bp, 10 predicted proteins | sample 2456421 | NCBI WGS metagenome assembly SMUZ01 (sample SAMN11095932, study PRJNA526329) | marine sediment metagenome | biome: Marine sediment; feature: Surficial sediment; material: Deep marine sediment; isolation source: Hadal surficial sediment | place: Pacific Ocean | collected 2014-11 | depth... | reverse complement strand
CAGGGCGTCCAGGCAGCCCAAGATCCACCCGGCCTTGCTGCGCGCCAGGTCCACGCCTTCGCGCACCGCGACGCGGCTGGGCACGGTGACCACCACGCCGCCGGCGGCGGTGTCGATGGTCAGGACAAGGCGCCGGGCGCGCGCGTTGCGGCGCACCCTGAGCGGCACCGCGCGGCCCTCCAGGTCCAGGGTGAAGGTCTTGTCGCGGCCCTTGCGCTGCCCCGGCGACGGCTCGACCCCGGGTCCCCGGGTCATGGCGCGGGCGGCAGGGAGAAGCCGGTGCCTGCGAGCGCTTCCATGAGCGCCGCCGCATGGGCGTCGTCCAGGCGCACGAGCGGCGGGCGGACGGTGCGCCAGCCGTCGTCGCCGGTATGGCGCGCCATGATCTCCTTCAACGCCGCGCTCAAGGGATAGGCGGCGATCACGGTGCGCACCGCCTCCAGGCGCCCGTGGGCCGCCTGGGCGCCGCCGTCGCGCCAGCCCGCATAGACCTCCGCCGCCAGGGTGCTGGCGACGTTGCCGACGGCGGTGATGCACCCGGCCCCGCCGGCCTCGAGCAGGGGCAGGAGCAGGTCGTCCCAGCCGCTGAACACGGCGAAGCCGGGAAGCGCCCGGGCGATGTGCGTCATGTTGTCGAGCTCGCCGGAACTGTCCTTCATGCCGGCCACCGTGCCCGGGTAGCGCTTAAGCAATCGTTCGATCAGGGCCTGGCCGATGGGGACCGCGGACATCTGCGGGAAGTGGTAGAGATAGACCCGCAGCCGCGCATCGCCGACCCGCTCGATGACCTCGGAATACGCCGCGAACAGGCCGTCGTCGCTGACCTTCTTGTAATAAAAGGGCGGCAGCATGAGCACCCCGGCGACGCCCAGCTCCAGCGCCCGGCGGGTCAGGGCCACGGTGTCGGGCACGGCGCAGCAGCCGGTTCCGGGAAGCAGCGCGCCGGCGGGGATGCCGGCCTCGGCCAGCCCTTCCAAGATGGCCAGGCGCTCGTCCACCGAGAACGCGTTGGCCTCGCCGGTGGTGCCGAGCACCGCCAGCCCGTCGCAGCCGTTGGCCAGCAGCCAGCGGCAATGGCGGGCCAGGGCCGCGTGGTCCGGCGCCAGGGCGGCGTCCAGCGGCGTCAAAACGGCGGCAAAGACGCCGCCAAGGGTGGGGGGGGTATCGCTCAACGCTCGTTCTCCCCAGACGGATGTTAAAAAAAGCCTCGCTGAAGTCGCACTTTTTTTCATCGGGGACAAGGAGGAAAGAAAGCTTGGGGCGGCGACGGACTTTTCTCTCCCTATGCGGGCCAACGGACCACGTGGTCCTCAAGGTCGCCGGCCACCGCCTCGGGCACCGCGCGGCCGCGCACCGAGACGCCGGCCCGGTGGACGGTTTCGGGATCGCCGGACACCAGCGGGTGCCACCACTCAAGGTCCTTGCCTTCGCTGATCAGGCGGTAGGCGCAACTCGACGGCAACCACGTGAGGCGGGCCACCGTCCGCGGCGTCAGGACCACGCAATCGGGCACGAACCGCGTGCGGTTGGAATAGTCGGTACAGCGGCAGGTGCCAAGGTCCAAAAGGCGGCAGGCGACTTCGGTGTAGCTGATTTCGCCGGTGTCGTCGTCCTCCAGCTTGGCCAGGCAACATTTGGCGCACCCGTCGCACAGGGATTCCCACTCGCCGCGCGTCATCTCGGCCAGGGTCTTGCGCCGCCAGAAAGGTTCTTCAGCCATCGCCTTCGCCGTCTATCAGATGGACGAACGAGCCCATCACCCGGCCCTCGGCCAGCCCCGCCGGACCGAGCCCCCGCCCCGATGCGTCGGCGCACTGGAAAAGCGGCGCCCCGGGTCCTTCGTCGATAATACGCGCATAATGGAACTCGTGCCCACGGAATCCTGTCCCCGCGGCCCCCAGCGGACCCTCGGCGGCCAATGCCACGCGGCGGTACCCGAGACGCATCTCCGGCTCGGCGAACGAGGTCTCGAGCGGCAGAAGGCCGGCCATGGCGTGGCTTTCCCCGTTGCCGTCGACCAGGGCGCGCCCCAACACCATGTAGCCGCCGCATTCTCCGAACACCACGGCGCCGCGCCCGGCGGCGCCGCGCAGACCGTCGAGGAAACGTCCGTTGGCGGCGAGCCTTCCTGCGTGCAGTTCCGGATATCCCCCCGGCAGGTAGACGGCGTCCGCGTCCGCCGGCGGGCCCTCGTCGGCGAGCGGCGAAAAGGTGGTGATCTGGGCGCCGGCGGCGCGCCAGCCATCGAGCACATGGGGATAGCGAAAGGCAAACGCCTCGTCGTCGGCGACGGCGATGCGCTGTCCCAGCGGCGGCAGGGGCACGACCCCGTCGGCGGCGGACGCCGCGCCGCCGTGGCCCGCCCACGGCCGGGCCAGGCGGATAAGCGCCGCCACGTCGACCTCGGCGGCGACCAGGGCGGCGGCCCGCTCCAGGAACGCCTCCAGATCACCGTGCTCGCCGGCCTGCACCAGACCCAGGTGACGTTCGGGCAGGGTCAGGTCGTCCTGCCACGTCAGGCAGCCGAGCACCGGGACCTCGGGCACGGCCTCGGCGCAGGCCTGGCGCAGGATCTGGGCGTGGCGTTCGCCCCCGACCCGGTTGAACACCGCTCCGGCGATCTTGACGCCGGGGCGGTGGGTGGCGAACCCCCTCAGCACCGCCGCGGCGGACGCCGCCTGGGCACTGACGTCGATAATCAGGACCACGGGCCAGCCGCTCAGTTGCGCCAGGTCGGCCGTCGATCCCTCGGTGGCGGTGGCGCCGTCGAACAGGCCCATGACCCCTTCGCAGATCACCGTATCGGCGTCGCCGGCCAGCCGGGCGGCGGTGGCGGCAAGCGTAGCGGGACGCATGGCCCACGGGTCCAGGGTGAGGCAGGGCCGCCCTCCGGCGGCGGTGTGAAACGCCGCGTCGATGTAGTCGGGTCCCACCTTGGCCGAGGCGACCGCCATGCCCGACCGCGCCAAATGGCGCACCAGTCCCAGGGTGAAGACGGTCTTGCCGCTGCCCGAGGCCGGCGCCCCGACGATCAGCCCGACCGCAGAACGGCCGGTCACGCCGGGGCTCCGCTCACAGGTACTCCCGGATGCGTTTCGCCATGGCCTCGGGGCCGATGCCGTTCTCGAAGTGGGCGCGGAACGCGCCGTCGGGACCCATGAGGAAAACGAAGGCCAAGTGGTCCATGAGGTAGTCGTCCCCGGACGCGCCGTCCTCAGGCGCCTTGGCGTAGTAAATCCGATACGCCTTGGCGGCGGCGGCCACCGACTGGGTCGTGCCGGTCAGGCCCACCAATCGCGGGTGGAAATAGTTTACATACATCTTGAGGTGCTCGGGCGTGTCCCGCTCGGGGTCCACGGTAATGAAGACGGGCACGACCCTATCGCCGTCGCCGTCCAGGATGTCGATGGCATCCGCCATGGTGGTCAACGTGGTCGGGCAGACATCGGGACAGTAGGTGTAGCCGAAGTACACCAGCATGAACCGGCCGCGGAAATCGCCCGCGGTGACGGTCTTGCCGTTCTGGTCGACCAGGGTGAAGGACCCGCCGATGGTGGGACCCGCCGCCCCGGCGGGCTCCAGGGTCACGCGGGAGGCCTGTTGCGGGCCCAGTTCGTGGCGCCAGAGAAGGGCGACGGCGACCGCAATCGCGGCCGCGCCACCCCATGCAAAAAGGCGATTGACGGGATACTTCACGGTGGATGCCTCCGCATTGCACGGGCCCTCTTCTCCCGCGACGTGACCTCCCCCACATGTGTATGTTTATATAAAGCGGCGCCGGCGACCATCAAGAGGTCTTGGCGCACCGCGTGACTCGCCGGGCGGCGGTCCCGGCCCCGGCGTGTGCTACTCGGCCGCCACCTCCGTGCGCTTGGGCGCCAGCACCGCCGCCCGCGCGTCCAGCGCTTCCGCGTCCTCGACGCGATCCAGGACGCGCAAGAGCGAGGCATAATTCATCAATCCCGAGATCAGGGCGGGGTGACCGGGCTCGAAGACCTTTTCCTTGATTTCCAGGGCGCGCTTGAACAGGGGCTCGGCGGCCTCGAAGTTTCCCTGTTTCTTGTACAAAAGGGCCAGGTTGTTGAGGTCCGTGGCGACGCCGGAATGATCGGGGCCGAGGGTCTTTTCGTCGATTTCCAGCGCCCGCTCGTATAGGGGCTCGGCGGCCTCGTAGTCGGCCTGGGAGTAATGCAGCAATGCCAGGTTATTGAGGCCCGTGGCCACTTCGGGATGATTCTCGCCGAGGGTGGATTCGAGAATCTTCAGGGCCTTCTCGAAGGACGCCGTCGCCGTCGCGTGGTCGCCGGCGTGATAGGCCGCGGTGCCGTGCTTGTTCAGGTATTCCGCCAGCAGGTCCTCGCAACCGCCGGGCAGCGCCTCCACGGCTTCCTGGTAGAACTGGGCGGCCTCTTCATTGGCCAGTTGCGCCAATTGCAGGTCCCCCGCCACCACCTTGGCCGTCGCCGCCGTGCGCAGGCGTTTCTCGGCCGCTTCGCGCAACTCCTGCCCGGCGGCCGCGTCGCTTTCACCCGCCTGGCCCAACAGCGCCACCGCGCGGCCGAAGTCCCCCGTATCCAGCGCCGCCCGTGCCTCTTCCAACAGGGCCTGAACCGCCGGATCATCGGCGAAAAGCGCGTGCAGTTTTTCCCGCAATTCACCGAATTGCCGGCCGAACTCCCGCATCTTGGTGTCCAGGTCCTTGGGCGAGACGTCCTTTTCCTCGAGAATCTTCCGGTAGCTGCGGAGCGCTATGTCCTCCGGCGAGGGTTTCTCGATCTGGGGCGGCGACACGTGGGCAATGGCTTCCGCTTCGCCCGCGCCGCGCCGCGGACGGCTTAGCCACGCGCCGACCAGCGTTCCGATAAAGGCGGCGCTACCCGCGACCAAGGCAATTTTGACCCACTCTTCTGCCAAGGCGATGCTGATCCACTCTGCCAAGGTGACGCCGCCCAGCTAAATGAAGACGTCGACGATCCCGGGCGCATAATCGCACAGCATGCATCCGGCGGCAACCACACCGCGCGCATTTCCGTTGACGGAGCCGTCCCGGCGCTTTCATTCTCGAACCATGTTTACGTTCGGCCTTTCCGGCGGCGCTGAGGCGTTTGATTCGCTGGTCCTGTTGCTCATCGCCCTGGCCCTGGAAACCTACATCGGGGAGGCCCGGTTCCTTTTAAAAACCGGCCGCCATCCCGCTCAGGTGTTCCACCGTCTGGTCGCCGCCCTGGACCGCAAGCTCAACCGGGAGCGCCGCGGCCAGGCCGACCGCGCCCTGCGCGGGTTTCTGGTGGTGGTTTTCGTTGTCGCGGCGTGCGCCGCAACGGGCTGGGCCGCCGCCTGGCTGACCCAGAACCATGCCTTCGGCTGGATCGTGGAGCTGGTCTTTCTTGTCATGCTGCTGGCGCAGCGCCGCGTCTACGACGACGCGCGCGCCGTCGCCGACGCGCTTTCGAAGCACGGGCAGGAACCGGCCCGCAAGGCCCTATCCCGAATGGCCGGGCGGACCGTCACGCAGATGGACGAACACGGTGTCGCCCGCGCGACGATCGAACGCGTGGCCGAAAACATTTGCGCCGGCGCGGTGGCGCCCGTGTTCTGGTACGTGCTGTTTGGGTTTCCGGGCATCCTCGTCTACAAGGCGGTGAATTTCATGGACGCCATGATCGGCCGCCGCACGCCCCGGTACCGCGCCTTCGGCATGACGGCGGCGCGGCTGGACGATGCGCTGACCCTGATCCCGGCGTGCCTTGCCGGCCTGTTCATCGTGCTCGCCGCAGTGATCGTGCCCACCGCCCGTCCCGGACGGGCCTGGAAGGTGATGCTGAGCGACGCCGGCAAGCATACCTCGTTCAACGCCGGCTGGCCGGCGGGCGCCATGGCCGGGGCGCTGGATCTGGCGCTTGCGGGACCGCGCCGTTACGCCGAGCGCACGGTGAAAGCGCCGTGGATCGGCGGCGGCAGCGCGCGCGCCATCGATCGCGACATCGGCCGGGCCCTCTATGTTTACGTCATCGCCTGCCTGATCAACGCCCTCGGGGTGGCCGCCATCGCCTCTGTCCGCCTCGGGGGGCAAGGATAACCACTGGCAAGGATGCGGCGGCGACCGGCCGGCGTCGCGGCATTTTAGGGCGCAGCCTAGGGCGCGGCGAGGGCGGTCCGCAACGGCTCGGCCTTCGGGTTTGTGTACTTGTTTTCGAACACGATGGCGCGCGTCACGGCGCCGGGCGCGTAGAAGGCCTCGTTGAGGTCCGTGCGCCGGACCAGGACAGCGCCCTCCAGGGACGCGCCGCCATAGAGGCCGAGAATCGAGTTGGCGAAGGCCAGGACATCGGGGCCGAGGGCGGTGGTGGTCGATGCCTCGACGCCCATGCCGACCACGCCCACGGTGATGCCCGCATCGGCGCCGAGCTTGGCTTGGTGATCGAGGATGGCCTTCAGAGCCTTGTCGCTGCGCAAGACGAGAACGATCTCGGTGTCCTGGAGGCCGATCTGCAGGCCGAAGCTGGCGCCGGCCAAAGTGTAAAAGGCGGGATGGCTCCAGACACCGTCGGCGCCGCGGACGACTAAGACACCGTTGCCGCCCTCGCCGCCGACGAAGTATCCGGCCTTGAACACCGAGGGCAGGACGACGATGGCCTTGGCGGTGGCGATTTCGCCTTTGAAGTCGGCCATCTGGGGGAGCGTCTTGAACCGTTCCACCGTGTCCGCCGCATGGCTCACCAGGTTGTCGGCCACGGTGGACGGTGCATGGCGAAAGTCGGCGCAGGACGAAAGCCCCACGGCGGCAATGAAAACAGCAGCGGGGAATGGAACCTTTTGCATTCCGGAAACTCCCTGAACGCCGAAAGAAGCCCTGGGCGGGGGCACGGTAGCACAGGGGCCGGCGCGAAATCCAGCGAGGGGGAACGTTGGTGGTGTCTCGGTTTGAAATCCTGCCGAACCAACGCCCCGAACGTCCGCTTTTTAGCGGATCATGTCTGCTTTACGCTGGGCGGCAGACATTGGCGCAGGGTCATCCGCACTTCTGCTCCTGACCCTATGCGGCCCTCAAGCATTTCGAATGCCGAAAGCCAGCCTTCGGCCATGAGCGGACGCGAGCCTATCCAGTTCCTATCCTCTTTCGGTATGAGCTGGCTCGGCGCCCCAGCTGGCGGGGCGCCGCAGATCAGCCGCCGCAAGCCGATTTGTATGCCTGCTCAAAAATGATGACCCAACCTGAGCCGTAGCCATCACGCATCATCTCGGCCATTTCACCAAATGCTTCCCAATTGCTTTGGGTGAGTTCGACTCGCGTTCGTTCATTTTCAAGTGCGGTAAACCGCACTTCAACATGGCTTGCGTTTTCTGCTGGTAATCCCATGTGAAAGTCCATGCTGATCGAGTCATGCGGATCGTATGACTTTATCGTGCCCCACAGGTGCTCGGTGTCATCGTGGCCGATCTCCACGATCTTGCCGCCCTGCTTCGGTTCAATAGACAACGACTTGGCAGGCTTGCCGCTTTTCATTGACATTGAGCGCTTGTCCAGCGGCCACCAACTGCCCATTTCGTTCACAAACACCCCGAATGCCTTTTCTTGGCTGCAGGGGACTTCGATTGTTTTGATAATCGGATCAAGCACCATGTTCTCCTATTTGTCTTTCATGCGTCGCGTAATTTCAGCGCTATAAGCAGCCAGGGCATCTGACCGGAAACTCTCCAGATACTGCCGCAGATCATCCAACCCATCGCGCTTGATTGAATACAAGCGACGATTACCCTGTGACTCAACACTGACCAACCTCGCGGACTCAAGCACCTTCAGGTGTTGCGACACGGCAGGCCTGCTCACCGGCTGGCCTTTCGCCAACTCACCGACGGTCTTGGGCTGCTCGCGCAACGCCTCGAAGATGTGCCGGCGGGTTGGGTCTGCCAACGCTGAAAGAATTTCTGCGTAAGCCATGACTTACCGTAAGCTAGGGCTTACAAATATGCCAAGCCATTTAGTCTAGTAGTGGCGAAATATAGGAAGCGATCGACACAGCAAGTTTCACAACCGTTGAAGTGAAACCGGTTTGGAGCGAACTAGCTACATAGGCGAATGACGGATTTGGGTCGATTTGAGCCTTTCGGCTGACGGGATTTAGACCGCGGCGAACTTCCGGGTCTGGCTGGTTCCGGACTCAATCACCGCACCGGAACGACGACCGCTTTCATCCGCAAAGCCGACATTCGAGCCCGCTTTGCGCTTTCAGCGCATCAAATTTCAAACTGAGACACTACCGGAACATTGACCCCGACCACCCGCCAGGCGCCGCCGCGCCTGGCCGCCACCGCATCGCCGACGTGGTTGATCCGGGTCAGCGAGAGGTTGTCGACCTTGATCGAAAGCGCCTGTCCGGGATCGAGCTCCAGGGCCAGGGTCAGGGCGCCCCGAATGGTGCCGCCGTGGGTGACGGCGACGATGTCGGCGCCGGCGTGCTCGGCGGTAAGGCGCCCCATGACGGCGGCGACCCGCCGGGCAAGGTCGGCGAAACTTTCGCCCCCCGGCGGCGCGTTCAGCCCCGGCGCGCGCCAGAACGCCTTGGACGCGGGATCGTCGGCGGCGTCGACGTCTTTCCACCGCAGTCCCTGCCACCGGCCGAAGTTCTGTTCCGCCAGGTCCCTTTCGACGATGGACAGCCGCGCCGGCACGCCGGCGGCGGTGATGGCCTTCGCGGTCGCCACGGCGCGCGCCAGGTGGCTGGTCACCCACACCGCGTCGGCGGGAAGGGCCGCCGCCAGCGCCTGGAACGCCCGCGTGTCCGAGGTGTCGCAGGGAACGTCGTTGTGGCCGTGGATGCGGCCTCCGTTCCCGACCACGCTTGCATGGCGCACCCACCACCACCGCGTCACGCCGGTCATACGCCCGTCCTTATCTCACTCGCCCTGCTGCATAAGCAGGCCGCGCTGGCGCGCCACATGGGCCATGTGCAGGAAGAAGGCGCAGGCGAGCGCCAGATAGAGCACGTTCAATGCCAGCGCGCCGAGGAAAAGGTCGACGCGGAAGACACCGTCGAACAGCACCGAGCGCATACCCTCGAACACGTGGGCCGACGGCAGCGCCCAGGCGAGCGGCTGGAGCCAGCCGGGAAGCGAGTCGATGGGATAGTAAATGCCGCTCAGCGGCGCAAACAGAAAGATGCCGAGCCAGCACAGGCTCTCCGCGCCCAAGCCGTGGCGCAGCACCAGGGCGGACGCCACCAGGCCCACGGACCAGCCCATGACCAGAAGGTTGGCGAAAAAGGCGATCAGCGGCGGCCCCAGCTTGAACACCCAGACGTCGTAAAGGGGCAGGGCCAGGAACGCCGCCGGCGTGACGCTGATCAGGGTGCGGATGAAGCTCATGATCAACAGCGAGGCCACCATCTCGTGAACGCGCAGGGGGCTGACGAACAGCTGGGCCAGGTTGCGCGCCCACATCTCTTCGGTGAAGGGCAGCGATACGCCAAGATTGGAGCGGAACAAGACGTCCCACAGCAACACCGCGCTGATCAGGACGCCGGTCGCCTGGGCCACCCAGGAGCTGTGCTGGACGAAAAAGGTGGTGATGAACCCCCACAGCAGCATCTGCATCAGGGGCCAGTAGGCGAGTTCGAGAATGCGCGGCCACGAGCGGCGCAGGACGTAGAGATTCCTGAGGATCATGGCGCCTATGCGCTGCCACGAGAACAGGACCGCCGGCGCGTGGATATCGCGGGCCGCCCTCACTGGGCCGCCGGCAGGACGTTTCCGTCCCTGCCGTCCCCGGCGGCGCGGCGATCCCCGGGGCTCCTTCGGTCGCGGGCGATGTCCAGGAACACTTCCTCCAGGGTGTGGCGGCCGTAACGGGTAACCAGTTCCGCCGGCGATCCGCGATCGACGATTTTCCCTTCGTGCAGCATCACCACGTGGTCGCACAGGCGTTCCACCTCGGCCATGTTGTGCGAGGCCAGCAAAATGGTCGCCCCCGTCCGCCGCCGGTAGCTTTCCAGATAGCCGCGTACCCAGTCGCTGGTGTCGGGATCGAGGGACGCCGTGGGCTCGTCCACGAGCAGCAGCCTGGGTTCGTTCAACAGGGCCTTGGCCAGCGCCACCCGGGTGTTCTGGCCCGCCGACAGGGT
>SMUZ01018735.1_pt1 | contig 10134 bp, 10 predicted proteins | sample 2456421 | NCBI WGS metagenome assembly SMUZ01 (sample SAMN11095932, study PRJNA526329) | marine sediment metagenome | biome: Marine sediment; feature: Surficial sediment; material: Deep marine sediment; isolation source: Hadal surficial sediment | place: Pacific Ocean | collected 2014-11 | depth... | reverse complement strand
GTCGGCCTGGGGGCCATTGGTGTCGAGATTGCGAACACAGCACTATCGCTGGGGATGAAAGTGGTCGGATTCGATGCAGCCATCACGGTCCGCAATGCCTGGCAATTATCCGCCGGCGTTAATCACGCCGAATCAATGGAGCAACTGTTTCAGCATGCTGATTTCGTAACGCTGCATGTACCGTTGGTCGATGCGACCCGACACCTGGTAAACGCGGAACGGCTGGCACTACTGAACGACGGCGCCGTGCTCGTAAATTTCGCTCGGGGTGGCGTTGTCGATAACGATGCTGTCATCAGCGCGCTGGACAGCGGTCAGTTGCACGCGTTTGTCACTGACTTCCCAACACCCGAACTGATCGCGCACCCAAAGGCGGTTACATTGCCGCACCTGGGGGCCTGCACTGCAGAGGCCGAGGAAAACTGTGCAATCATGGTCACGGAAAATGTTAAGGAATACCTTGAAAACGGCAATATTCGTTTTTCGGTAAACTTTCCCGAGTCACGTCTGCCACGTCTGGATGCCTGGCGAATTACCCTGGCAAACGCGAACGTGCCGAACATGGTTGGCCAGATTTCAACCTGTATTGCGAACGCCGGGGTCAACATTGAAGACCTCCTGAACAAGTCCATCGGTGAGCTGGCGTACACCATTGTCGACGTCAACTCCGAGCCAACGCAGGAACTACTGGCAGAGATAGCCGCCATCGAAGGTGTTCTGACGTTGCGAAATCTCGGCAAGCCTGTATAACCTGAGGATTCCGTTACGGTTTCGCTGTCAGGTGAGGAATGGCTGGTTCGCGCAAGACAAAGGACACTTTGGATCTTCCTGAGATTCGCAAGCAAATTAATGCCATTGATGAGCGTATTCAGACGCTGATCAACGAGCGCGCGACGTACGCGCAAAAAGTAGGTGTTGCCAAAGGCAAACATGGTTCCGCGGTCGATTACTACCGGCCCGAGCGTGAAGCTGAAGTGCTGCGCAGCGTACTGAAGCGCAACAAAGGCCCAATGCGCGACGAGGAAATGCTGCGCCTGTTTCGCGAAATCATGTCAGCATGCCTGGCTCAGCAAGAGCCACTGAAGGTAGGCTTCCTGGGCCCCGAGGGAACGTTTACACAGACTGCCGTCTTCAAGCATTTCGGACATTCGGTGCGTGCATTGCCATTTCACACGATCGATGAAGTCTTCCAGGAGGTCGAGTGCGGCGCAGCTGATTTCGGTGTTGTCCCAATCGAAAATTCCACCGAGGGGTCAGTCAATAACACGCTGGATATGTTTCTGACCTCGCCACTGAAGATTACGGGCGAGATTGAATTGAAGATCGAGCAGCACCTGATGGGCAAGATGGCGGGGCTGGATAATATCGAGCGTATTTGCGCACACGAGCAATCGCTGGCGCAGTGCCGCGGCTGGTTGCGGGAGTTCCTCCCAGACGTCGAGTTGATCGGCATGTCCAGCAATGCAGCAGGTGCACGGCGTGCTCGAGATGAGGACGGTACTGCCGCGATCGGCCCCGAGGTTGCTGCAGACGTGTACCAACTCAAGGTCATGGTCAATAGCATCGAAGATCGGCCGGACAACGCGACCCGTTTTCTGGTTGTTGGTCGCCAGTTGCTGGCGGCCAGTGGCGACGATAGAACGACCATCCTGGTGTCGGCAAGCGACACGGCGGCAGGGGCGGGTGTCCTCCACCAGTTGCTGCAACCGCTGGCTGAGCAAGGTATTTGCATGACTCGAATCGAGTCGCGCCCGTCTCGACGCAAGAAGTGGGACTACGTATTCTTTATCGATGTCGACGGGCATGCAGAGGAAGCGCCGCTAGCCGATGCATTGGCGAAACTCAAGAAGGACAGCTCCTTGTTCAGGGTGCTTGGCGCCTATCCCAAAGCCGTTGGCTGACGAATTGGCTGATAATCGCGTCCCATGCGTTTCAAAGTAACTCCAGCGAAGGTTGCAGACGCCTCGGTTACCGTGCCGGGCGACAAGTCTGTTTCGCATCGTGCGTTGCTGCTTGGCAGCATCGCAAGCGGTCGTACCGAGGTCAGCGGATTCCTGGCGGGTGACGACTGCCTGGTGACCATGGCGGCGATGACAACACTCGGCGTGGATATCCAGCAGCCGAGTGCGACTGAGGTTTCCATACAAGGTGTCGGGCTGCGCGGATTGCAGGCACCGCACAAAGATCTTGATGTCGGCAACTCGGGCACGGCCATGCGGCTTCTGGCCGGACTGCTGGGTGGCCAGCCCTTCGAAAGTGTATTGACGGGCGACGACTCACTGTGCAGCCGTCCGATGGAACGCGTGATTACGCCATTGACGCAGATGGGCGCCGCAATCAGCAGTCGTGCCGGCAAGCCGCCGTTGACCATTCTCGGTACGGCTACATTGCGCTCGATAAATTATGAGTTGCCGATGGCCAGCGCGCAGGTCAAATCCGCTATCTTGCTGGCCGCTTTGTATGCGGCCGGAACGACCTGTGTCGCCGAGCCGGCAGTCACCCGGGACCATACGGAGCGTATGTTGCGTTCCATGGGGGTCGCAGTGAGCAGTAGCGCTGGCAAGGTTGCAATCGCGGGTGGTCAGATGCCGCATGGGTGTCAGGTCCAGGTTCCGGCGGACCTGTCGTCGGCATCCTTTGTGATCCTGGCGGTGTTGCTTGCCGACAACGCGGATGTTCTCATCAAGAATGTAGGCGTCAATCCCACCCGCACCGGTGTGATTGCAATACTGCAGGGCATGGGCGCTGAGATCAGCTTTGAAAACCCGCAACTGTTTGGCGAGGAACCGGTCGCCGACATTCGTGTGCGTTCATCCCGGTTGCAGGGCGGGACGGTTGATCCGGACCTGGTATCCCTTGCCATTGACGAATTCCCGGTGCTGTTTGTCGCAGCGGCTGCGGCGAGCGGCAAAACGGTATTCTCTGGCATTGGCGAATTGCGCGTGAAAGAAAGCGACCGCATAGCAACGATGGCAGCCGGCTTGCGCATCCTGGGCATCGAGGTCGATGAGGCCGACAACGGCGCGATAGTGCACGGCGGCCGCTTCGGCGGTGGCACAGTGCAAAGTCATGGTGACCATCGAGTTGCCATGTCACTTGCCCTGGCCGGAACGGTTGCTGCAGATGAAGTCATCGTCGAAGATGTGGCCGCTGTGCGAACCTCGTTTCCGGAATTCCAGGACTGCATGGCTGCAATCGGTGCAGTTATTCGCCTGGAGGAGGATGACTCAGTATGACGGTGCCAGTGATAGCCATCGATGGCCCGAGCGGCTCCGGGAAAGGCACCATTGCCAGGCGTGTCGCCGAGGCGTTGGGGTATCACCTACTCGACAGCGGGGCGCTTTACCGGTTGACTGCGATAGCGGCCAATAACAATAGTATCGCCCTTGATGATAAACAGGCTGTTGCCAGGATTGCCAGTAAGCTCAATGTTCGATTTGACACCCACGAGGACGGCTCTGAGGGCATTTGGCTCGACGATGAGGATGTAAGCTTTGAGGTCCGCCGCGAATCGACCGGAGCGGGGGCGTCGACAGTCGCCGCCATTCCCGAGGTTCGAGAGGCACTGTTGGAGCGCCAACGCGCGTTCCGGCAGGCCCCGGGACTGGTCGCCGATGGCCGTGACATGGGCAGCCACGTATTTACTTCCGCATTGCTCAAAATCTTCCTCACGGCCAGCGCCGGGGAACGCGCCAGAAGGCGCTATAAGCAGTTGAAAGACAAGGGTATGGATGTTAGCCTTGCCGCCCTTTCGCGGGACATAGAGGACCGCGACCGGCGAGATTCCGAGCGATCGGTAGCCCCGCTGAGGCCTGCACCGGATGCCAGAATCCTGGACTCTTCGGGCAAGTCTATCGAGACTGTTGCTCAAGTCATTCTCGACTGGGTCGCAGAACTCTAAAATCTCAGGGAAGTTTGTTGGTTGGGATCGGACAGGACGTCTGCTCCTTTTTATTTAATGACCGTCCGTTGCAGGAAGCGACCGGACGTTTGGGTCGGAACATAAAGTGTCCGTAGGTTTTCTAACATGTCTGAAAGTTTTGCTGAATTATTTGAAGAAAGTTTTGCCAGTCAACACATAAAACCCGGTTCGATCATTACTGGTATCGTTGTCGCGGTAAATGAAGATGTAGTAATCGTAAGTGCAGGCCTCAAGTCAGAGGCCGTTATTCCCTTAGAACAATTCAAGAACGACAAGATCGACGAGGGTGGCATCGCCGTAGGTGATGAAATCGAAGTCGCGCTCGATGCCGTTGAAGATGGATTTGGTGAAACGAAGCTTTCGCGTGAGAAAGCGATTCGTGCGCGTACCTGGATTGATCTTGAGAAAGCGTTTGAAGAAGGCGCTGTGGTCGAGGGCACAATCAGTGGCCGTGTTAAGGGTGGCTTTACGGTTGAAATCGACAATGTTCGTGCGTTTCTGCCGGGATCATTGGTTGATGTCCGTCCGGTTCGCGACCCTGGGTATCTCGAAGGCAAGACCCTTGAATTCAAGGTTATCAAGCTGGACCAACGCCGGAATAACGTTGTCGTGTCGCGTCGTGCCGTCGTCGAGAAAGAATACTCCGCCGAACGCGAAGCACTTTTGAAAGAGCTGAAGGAAGGCAATACCGTCAAGGGTATTGTGAAGAACCTGACGGACTATGGCGCCTTTGTAGACTTGGGCGGCATAGACGGCCTTTTGCACATCACCGATATGGCGTGGAAGCGCGTCAAGCATCCGTCCGAAGTGGTTGAGGTCGGTCAGGAGATCGACGTCAAGATCCTCAAATTCGATCGTGAACGCCAGCGAGTATCACTTGGCATGAAGCAGCTCGGAGATGATCCGTGGCAGGATCTGGCAAGACGTTACCCGCAGCACACACGAATTTTCGGCAAAGTTACCAACATTGCAGACTACGGTTGTTTTGTTGAGATCGAAGACGGCGTTGAAGGTCTGGTGCATGTATCTGAGATGGACTGGACCAACAAGAACGTCAACCCGTCCCGTGTGGTTCAGGTTGGCGAAGAAGTCGAAGTGATGGTGATCGAAATTGACGAAGAACGCCGTCGCATTTCGCTTGGCATCAAGCAGTGCAAGGCGAATCCCTGGGCGGAATTTGCATCTACGTTCAACCGTTCTGACAAGGTGACCGGTCAGATCAAGTCGATCACTGATTTCGGTATCTTTATCGGCTTGGATGGTGGTATCGACGGACTGGTTCATCTGTCCGATATTTCCTGGGATTATCCTGGCGAAGAAGCTGTGCGTAACTACAAGAAAGGCCAGGAGATTGAGGCAGCCGTCCTGGCGATCGACGCAGATCGCGAGCGCATTTCCCTGGGTATCAAGCAACTTGAGAAAGATCCGTTCTCCGGCTGGCTTGCAGCTCACCCGAAGAACTCGATTGTTACAGGCACGGTGACCGAGGTTGATGCGCGGGGCGCATTATTGGATCTCGGCGACGGCGTCATTGGTTCTTTGCGTGCATCCGAACTGGCACGTGGCCGGGTCGAAGACGCGCGCATGTTGATTAAGGTTGGTGAAAAGATCGAGGCGAAGTTCACCAACGTTGACCGCAAGAGCCGCATGATCGCGCTTTCCATCAAGGCCAAAGAGGTCCACGAGGAGGCTGAGGCGGTCAGTAATTACAAGTCTGACTCGTCCGCAGCACCGGTTGGCACCACGCTCGGAGAGCTTTTGAAGGAAAAAATGTCAGGAAGAAGTAAATAATAAGTAAAAAAGGTAGCCCGGAAGGTCAAGTCCGGGCTATTATTGCCTTTACTATCCGTAAGTTACGCTGGTGAGGCAGTATGGCTAACGAGAAATGACAAAATCAGAACTTATTGAAGCGATCTCTCGCAAGCAAAAACACCTGCCCGCGAAGGATGTCGAACTGGCAGTCAAGCATCTTCTTGACATTATGAGCGACTCTCTGGCAACCGGACGTCGAATCGAGATCCGTGGCTTTGGAAGTTTTTCGTTGCACTATCGTCCGCCACGAATTGGCCGCAATCCCAAGACTGGCGAAGCTGTGGCGCTGTCTGGCAAGTATGTGCCGCACTTCAAACCGGGTAAGGATTTGCGGGAGCGCGTTGACGCCAGCCGCCACTTTCCGATAAAGAACTGATTGCTGCGCGGCGCAGTGCTGCAATACCCCCGTAGCGGTTACCAATACCCTGGTAACTGCAATAAACTGCTTGTTGCATTGATATTGTCTGCCGTCGTTGGAGTGGACGCATGTTGAAACGTGTCGGTCTGGTACTGCTGCTCATCCTGATTTTTGTGCTGATGGTGCTGTTTACGGCCGCAAATCCCGGCGATATCAGCCTCAGTCTGCTCCACTTCGAGATTAGCGCACCTGTGTCACTGGCATTTACTGTCGCGTTCATAACAGGCTGGATATTCGGGATTGTCTGCATGGGCCTGTATGCTCTGAAAATCGCAAATGAACGCCGCATGCTGCGCCGAAGTTTGCGCATGTCCGAGGACGAAATCAGCAGCCTGAGAAATCTGCCGTTAAGCGATGCCGACTGAATCAACATTCTTGCTCGCGGGGTTGTTCCTGCTGCTGTCCGCGGCTGGCTGGGCCATGGGCCGATTTGGCGAACGTGACGAGGAATCGGCACCTCCGCCGTTGAACATTGATTACCTGAAGGGTCTTAATTTCCTTCTCAACGAGCAGACAGACCAGGCACTTGAGCATTTCCTGCGCATGGTGCGTGTTGATGACAAAACCATCGAAACTCACTTTGCGCTGGGCAGCCTTTTCAGGCGGCGTGGTGAAGTGGATCGCGCCATACGTATTCACCAGAACATTATTGCCAGGCCTGATCTCGCGTCAGAGCAGCGCGATCAGGCGTTGTATTCCCTTGCCAAAGATTATCTCGGTGCCGGACTGCTGGATCGGGCGGAAAAACTTTTTGTACGGCTGGCTCAAGGCTCTCGCTTCCAGGTGCAGGCACTGGAGAGATTGTGTGGTATCTATGAGCAGGAGCGGGAGTGGGAAAAGGCCATCGATGTTGGGCAACGACTGGAACTACTGGGGGGAAAATCTCAGGCACTGCCCATTGCGCACTATTATTGTGAATTGGCCGAAGCAGCGGCTGCAGCGAATGACTACCGATCGGCGCGTCGCTACGTCAAGAAAGCCCAGTCCGGTCGGCCCAGGACGATGCGCGGCGCACTGACTCGAGCGCATATCGCCAGGGACAGCGACGACAACAAGACGGCCCTTAAGCTGTATCACCGCATTATCGACGACAGCACATACCTGATCGCCGAGGCCTTGCCGGAAATGGTTTCGATTTACGAGAAGGAAAATGCCGTGCCGGAGCTCCAGTCTGCGTTGCGTAAGCTGCTGCGCAAGAACCCGGACATGAACTCCCTGATCGCGTACTCGGCCATTGTGAACGATCTGGGAGGCATAGCGGTGATTGATGACTGTGTCGAGCAATACATGTTGAACGAACCCACGTTGGGTGAGTTCATTGACCTGCAGCAATTGTCTGAAGGCGGCGAAGAGTCGCAAGCATCAGCACTTGCAAGAGTCCGCGGAGCACTGTGTAAACTGGCCAGCACGACCCCCCGTTACCAGTGTCAGGAGTGTGGTTTTTCCAGCCTGCGCTTGCTCTGGCAGTGCCCGAGTTGTCGCAATTGGGAAACGCAGCGTCCCGCATCACGAGTTCAGTTCGACACGGTCCTGCAGCACAGCATTACAAACAGGTAGGAATACCCATAAGGGCGACCATGCGCTCGGACACAAGCACGCGTTAGTTTCCATTTGAATGCCCGAATTTTGCCAGCGGCATTGTGTTGTCGATCGACCTAAGCTCCCCCACGTCGCACCTTCGCGACGGAAAGCAATAAGGAGCATGTGATGACGATCTTCAGGACCGCGACTGCGGTCATCTTGCTGGTTTGGCCGATTTTGACGTTCGCGGGACCAGTCAACGTTAACACCGCCGATGCGCAAACAATTTCCGAAGAGCTAAGCGGAATTGGGCTGACCAAAGCCAACGCTATTGTCGACTACCGTAAAAAACACGGGCCGTTCAAGAATGCCGATGAACTGTCACTGGTCAAAGGCATCGGCGAGCGCACAGTCGATCGCAACAGGGCTGACATCCGGGTGTCGGCGCCGAAAAAGAAATAGTCGAAACGCCTGTCGGCGCACTGCTTATTTCAATTGGTGCAACCCAGGGCCGTGCCGGCTGGCGCTGGCGCGACCCTGTTCGCGTTCCGGGGCGTGACGCTGATCATGACTTGGTAATGCCATATTGGCTATCATGCGGATTCTTAATCAGGGCGATGGGGTATCTTAGGTGGCGCAAAAGGTTACTGCCGCAGTATTTCCGGTAGCAGGTCGCGGGACCCGCTTTCTGCCTGCAACGAAAGCAAGTCCGAAAGAGATGCTGCCAATCGTCGACAAGCCGCTTATTCAGTATGCGGTAGAAGAAGCGGTTGCCGCCGGTGCGACGAAGTTGGTCTTCGTAACCGGCAGTTCGAAGCGTGCCATTGAAGACCATTTCGATTCTGACCCGGAGCTTGAGCAAGCGTTGACCGATGCGGGCAAACCGGAGTTGCTGAAATCCATTCAGAACATCGTGCCGCGCGGCGTTTCGTGTATCTATATTCGCCAGGGTAAGCCGCTGGGACTCGGTCATGCGGTCCTTTGTGCGCGGCCCGCCGTCGGCGATGAGCCGTTCTTCGTGCACCTGGCCGACGACTTGATCGCAGGGAGTCCAGGATGTCTGTCGCAGATGGCCGACGAGTACGCTGACCACGGCGGCAGTGTTGTTGCGGTTGAGACGATCCCGAAAGAGAACACGTCCAGCTATGGCATCGTAGCCGTAGACGAGAACGACCGCGACCGCATTACCAGGATTGTTGAGAAGCCGGCGCCCAAAGATGCACCGTCGAATTCTGCCGTGGTTGGTCGGTATCTGCTGATGCCGCAGATATTCGACAAACTTGAGAATATTGGCCGCGGCGCGGGCGGCGAAATTCAACTCACAGACGGCATTGCTGAGCTTCTGAGCGAGTCACCTGTGTACGCCTACTCGTTCACCGGTATCCGCTATGACTGTGGCAACAAGCTTGGCTACCTGCAGGCGACAGTGGCCTATGGCCTGCGCCATCCCGAAGTGGGCGAAAAATTCCGAGAGCACCTCAACGAGATTCTCTCGGACTAGATCGCCTGCCGGGCGTCGCCGCTTTTAAGCGTTGCTGCGACTCAGGAATGCGGCCACAAGCGCCACGACAATAACGACTACGCTATCACCAATGCTCTGTTGCACGGCGAGCATTGCAGGTGTCTGTTGCACCGTGTAATAAATCATGAAGGTTGGTATCGGTGCCAATAACGCGATCGCGATGCCAAAACGCAAGCCCTGCTGCATCCAGGGTTTGTCTTCTTTGCCGCGCTCATATATCCAGACGAACGCGCCTGCCATCATGACATGCGCGATCAACATGAAGTGCATCATAGCTTCCTGTTCTGCCGCCGGGCGCATCATGTTGGTCATTTCCTCGTATGTCGGGCCGAGCCAAAGACCGTGCACGAGGAAGCTGCCAACCATCCAGACGACGAATACAGCTATCCATGAGATGAGAAATTTCTTGTTCATTTAATCCCCCTGAAGCCTGCGAGTTGATTAGTCTGATGGGCAAGCGATGAAGCATTCATTCTAACCCATCGAATGGGCTAGAATCGATCACATGAGCCGTTGGCATTAAAGAAGAAGATAATCATGCGTCTATTGTCTGCCCTGTTTTTCATGTTTTCGACTGTGAGCGCCTACGCACAGCAGCCCTACCTGATTGACTGGCAGGAGGTCGGCAAGGAATCCGTAGATCACCTTGTCAACCTCGTCAGAATTGACAGTTCCAATCCCCCCGGCAACGAATCCGACGTTGTGCATTATCTTGAGGCGGTGCTTGCTGCTGCAGGAATACACTCGGAGACTTTCGCACTTGAGGAAACTCGCGCGAATCTGGTCGCGAGAATAAAGGGTAATGGGTCGAAGCGTCCGATCCTGATCATGGCGCATACAGACGTGGTTGGCGCGCAGGCCGACAAGTGGTACGCCGATCCGTTTAGCGGCTTGCGTAGCGAAGGCTTTATCTATGGGCGTGGAACATTGGATGACAAG
>SMUZ01052106.1_pt1 | contig 10154 bp, 8 predicted proteins | sample 2456421 | NCBI WGS metagenome assembly SMUZ01 (sample SAMN11095932, study PRJNA526329) | marine sediment metagenome | biome: Marine sediment; feature: Surficial sediment; material: Deep marine sediment; isolation source: Hadal surficial sediment | place: Pacific Ocean | collected 2014-11 | depth 0-1... | reverse complement strand
GCGGCGGGCCGCTATGAAGATGCGCTGGACATGGCCAACAGGACGCTCGAACTTGCGCCGAACCATGCTGTCGCTTTGATGGTCAAGTCGCGAACGTACGTGGAAATGGGTGAATTCGATTCAGCGCTCGCCGCAAGCGCCCGGATCAGTGAAGACCCGCTGTGGGGATTCATCCACGGTACGACACTGGCGGCCGCCGGCGATACGGCCGCCGCGAGAAGCATTCTCGAGAATATCGAGAAGTCACCGCGCTTCGTTATTCCACTGATCATTAGTCACGCCACGCTGGGCGATATCGATGAAACGTTTGCCTGGCTCGAGGTCGCGCGCGACGCCAAACTTCCCTGGTACCCGTGGTTTGTGACCTGGTTTCCACAGCTTGAACAGTTCAGGGACGACCCGCGCATACATGCACATGCGCGAGCCCTGGGTCTGGAGCATATTCTCGACAATGTAGTTGCCAGCAACGAATAAAATGTAGAAGGGCTTACGGTTCGATGTAGCGCAGCAACTCCCCATCCTCGGTCATGCCGAAGCCCGGCGGGAAGCCCACTTCCTGCCAGTATTCGATGTAGCCAACTTCTTCGGCGAACGCCGGGAATTTTGGGTGAGACCAAACCGATGCACAACTTGGGTTCCACGCGTTTGGCCAGTACCAGTACTTGTTTAGTTCTTTGTTGGCCTCCCATACCATGAAAAACACGGGTACAAGGTGTTGGAATTGGCACGAAGTCCCGTTGAACAAATTCAGTAATTCACCTCCTGTCGCATAAAAGAGCGCCATCGCCGCTTCGATCGATTCCTCCGCCTCCGCACTATTCGCCGGCTTTCGATAAATCACGGCAAATTGATCTGAGAAGGGTTCAAAATACGGCGGCAAATTTTCAAGAAGACACTCGACATCATTGTTGCATTCGAGCATTGGAGCATTCGTCCTGGCGAAGTTCTCGCCTGTGCTGCCCAGGTCCGTGGCGACATCAAACATCTCAACTGCCTCTTCCATGCGTTCGACTTGCATAAGAGCAAAAGCCAGTTCCTTGATCGACCGGACCGAAAGCGGGTTTAACCTGTAATTCTGTTCGGCAACGTCCAGCGAGCGTTGAATGTGCCCCGTCTCCCGGTAGTGACGCGCCAGCCGCTGGTAATTCTCGGTAGTCTCAGGCTGCATCTCTATGAACGCCGTCAGCTGCTGGTGATCGCCTATCCATCCATTTTCGTGATCGAACTGATTTGGCAACAAGTGCATGGCTTCGCCGAGTGTCGAGCACCTGTTCAGTGCAATCGCCGCAAGCCGGTCCGCCTCTGCACGTCGTTCATTTTCAGGCAATGCGCGTTCCGGGTCGTAAGTACCCTGGTAGAGCAGCGCCCACGCCAGTCCCGAGTGAGCGACGGCGAAGTCCGGATGCTCGTCAATCAGTTCTCGATACAACTCGACCGCATCGGCCAATTGCTGTTGAGATGCTTCCGTGTCCGTCCGTAGCTCTGTGTAATAGCGCGCGGTGTAGTATCTCTCCAACGCTGACGGATCATTGGGCATCCAGCAGCGGTTTGCCGCGACCGTTGCGACTGGCACTGTATTGTCGCCGGCACCTAAGCGTGACTCGATCGCAACAGCGATACGCTCCTGCACAGAAAACAGATTGTCGATACTGTCCTCGATCACGGCGTCCCATAGCACAACGCCCGCACTGTCGAGCAAACGCAGGTCAATACGCATGAGATTGTCGAGCACCGACACTTCGCCCGACAACACATGTTGCACTCTGAGTCGATCGGCGACAGCCATCGTGCCGAGGCCCGCGAGCAACGGCGACGTCACGCTCTCGAAACCGATCACATCAATCGACTTCGATTTCATCAACAGGCTGTTGACCTCGTAGGCAATCGCACGTGACACACTTTGCTCAAGTGAGTCACCCGAATGTGCGAACGGGAGAACAGCGATGCTGGTCTTGATGCGCACAACATCGGGAATATTTCGAACTGCCCATGTTGCAGCAAGCGTGCCAACTGCGACGATGACAATTACATCGAATGCCAGGCGGCTGCCCGTGTATTTGTGCCAGGGATGCTCGAAGAACCAGGCGACGATTAATGTGATCGGGAAAGTCGCGACGCTGATGACAAATGCCCAACGCACCGGCTCGTCTACGATACCTATATAAGGCAGGACAACGTCGGCAAACTGGATTAACAACCACGCAACGACCACGTGAGCGATTGCCGCACGAACAACGTGCCGTCTTTGCAGTTCGGCGAAGAATTCTCCGGCTGAACTCATGCGAACCCTCCCTTAGTACCTGTTAATACGGTTTTAGCCCGACAAAGTTGGTCCTGTTTCGCAGGAATTCGGGGCAAACAATACAATATTGCGCCGCAGTGTTTGCAGGATCTCTTCCTGACTGTCGTTCGCATGTGCCCTCAGCATGTCACGATAGGTGCAAAGAATTTCGCCGTTGGCCGGATCGAGTTCGAACGCCATATTTATCAGAGCTAACGATGTACTCACGTCACCCGTCTTTTGGTATTCGCGCGCCATGCCGAGATACACGACGGCCGAACTCGGGTGCCGGTTCGCATAGCCGCTGACCGTGTCTGCCGCAGCCGTCAATACGAGCGTATTCACCATGCGCGATAGTTCGATCGGTGGAAACCCCGGGCACCTTTCATCGGCGAAATCGAGATGTTGCATCGCCAGGCGATGAATAACCGGGCGCCGCGGCGGCGCCGCCGACTCAATTTCGTGGAACAACTGTCGCGCACGTGCCAGATGCAACAAACCATTGTCAGTCGTCTTTGCAATGAATTCCTCCAGCACAGACGCGCCTGTCTGCACAGCCGACGCACGCATGACTGCAAGCACTGCAGCCGATTGCGCCGGGTATCCGCAACTCGCGAGTGTCGCCTGGGCATGGGCCAGTGAAGACCCGGCCAGCAATAGTGATGGCCAGAAATCAGCAAGCGCTCGATTCTGCAGCTGCACCTGGTCAATCACACGATCCTCGTAACGCTCGCCCCAAATCAGGCTGCCGTCTGCCGCAAACAGCTGCAGGCCAAGTCGAATAGTGGCGTCGCCCTGACTCAGCGTGCCTCCGAAAAGATAATCGGCGTCCAGCCAGGTGGCCTTTTCAGCGATTGGCATACTGGCGAGCGCGTTATGCTGCGAACTTGGTAACTCAATAACCCTGACTTCCGGCAAGGTGGCCATCGCAAGTCGAAAACGTGCCGCAATATGATTGGCAATATCCTGCGTGTCTTCGCGAGTATCGGTGGCCTCGATTTTCAGGAACGCGATCGCCGGACGCCTAGTCGATTGAAACCACTGCTGCCGCGCGAACAAAATAGCCGCGACAGCGATCGCAACGATAATGAGCAAGTCACCGGCATTCGAAGTCCAGCGACGTTTCTTCCACGGGCTTTCGACAAACCAGCTGCCGAGAAGTGTCAACGGAAAGCCAACGACGCCGAGTAAAATTATCCAGCGAACTACCGACTCGCTGACTATCCCGGCTTCTGCCAACAGGTCGGCAACCTGCAGGATCGCCCACAACAATGCAGCGTAAATGACGGCCGCACGAATCACCCGTCTCCGCTTTAGTTGCGCGTAAAAGTCCTTGATGGGCACGCATGTTTCCGAGGCACTGGAGTTCGCCGATTATGGCCTATTCAGGCGCTGCTTTTCGTGTACATTGTCGCCATGTCCGGCGACCTGGCCTGTCCGGTGACGTGATATTGTTGCTGTGCAATTGTTTGCCGATTTATCGCCAGCGACGACTCTTGAGGAATTTTCGACAATGAAAATTCGACACTATCCGGAAATCGTACTCCTGGCAGCTGGGCTGGTCGAAATCCCCGCGGCGACGGACGGCACGAAACTCTCGCGATGGTTGCCCTATGTTTCAGTAGCTGATGTGGACGAGGCTCAGCTCTTCGCGTCTTGCTTTGCCTAGATAGGCAACACCGTTGTGTGCTTGATGTCGGACATCACAATGCTCGAGTTCACTTCCTGGATGCCCGGCAACAAGGACAATTTCTCGAAAAAGAATTGCTCATAGGCTTTGATATCTTCGGTAACGATGCGCAACAGAAAGTCGACGCTGCCGAGCAACAAGTAGCAGTCCAGAACCTCGGGAAACTCGATCACCGCATCGGCAAATTCCGACAGATTGCTGCGGCCATGTGAGGTGAGTTTCACGTGCGCCATCACCATCGTATTGAGGCCCACTTTTTCACGATCCAGCTTTACGGGCTGATCTTTGATGATGCCCTCGTCGCGTAATCGCTGCACGCGCCGCCAGCAGGCGGACTGTGACAGGCCGATTTGTTCGCCAATGGCCGAGGCATTTACCCCGGGCACTTTTTGCAAAATTTCGAGAATTCGGCGATCTATTTGATCAATTGACAATTGCTGCATGACTTACCGCTTATTTATTGTGTTTACGCATTGATTATGCACGAATCAGTGACTTAGCGGGAGATTTCGCAAGCAATTCGCGTGGCCTGCGAGGTATATTATTCGTCGAAGTCCAGACCACCGGGGGGCAGTAATGAGCGTATTCGATCACGCTGAATTCGACCATCACGAAGCACTACACTTTTTCGACGACCCGACCACGGGCCTCAAGGCGATTATTGCCGTGCATTCAACGGCGCTCGGCCCCGCAGCCGGCGGATGCCGTCGCTGGCACTACACTACAGATGACGATGCACTGACAGATGTGCTGCGTTTGTCACGCGGCATGACCTATAAGAACGCGGTTGCCGGCCTGCCGTTCGGCGGTGGCAAATCCGTCATACTCGCGAGCGACGATGCCCCGAAATCTCCGCAACTTTTTCGTGCATTCGGACGCGCCGTCGAGTCGCTGAATGGTCTTTATATTGCCGCCGAAGATGTCGGTATCAATGTTGATGACATCCGCTTGGCGGGGGAGGAAACAAGCTACGTTTCCGGCCTGCCACAACATGGCGACAGTGCTGGTGGTGATCCGTCCCCGTGGACGGCACTTGGCGTTTTCCTCGGTATTCGCGCTGCTGCGAAGGTCAGGCTCGGCAAGGACAGTCTGGAAGGTATTTCGATTGCCGTGCAGGGCGCTGGCCACGTGGGTTCGCGTTTGTGCAAGATGCTGGTGGATGCCGGCGCGCAAATTTTTGTCGCGGACGTCAATAGAAAAAACCTCAAACAAGTGAGCACTTCGATGCAGATCACTGCGGTGTCCCCGCGTGACATTCTGTTCCACGACGTCGATATTCTTGCGCCCTGTGCACTCGGCAACATTCTGAACTCAGAAACTATTCCGCGTGTCCGCGCCAAGGTCATCGCAGGTGCCGCGAACAACCAGCTCGCGACCGAGCGTGACGGACAACGGCTGGCGGAACGCGGCATTCTGTATGCGCCCGACTACGTTATCAACGCGGGCGGCGTCATCAGTATCGCAAGAGAGCACCTGGGTCAGAGCTCAGTGGATGAGGTTCGTGCGGAGGTCAGCACAATCCCCGCGCGGCTGGAAGAGATTTTCGCAGAGGCCCACGCGACCGAGCGGCCTACGAACGTCGTAGCCGACGAACTGGCGCGTCGGATCGTGGCAAATGCCGGCGATACGGATGCGACTGCTGATCTCGAGAGGATACAGTTCGGATGACACGAGAATCACGACTGCATATTCCGCAACCAGCGGCGCGCCCGGGCGATGAGCCTGACTTTAGCTATTTGCACTTAAGTCCTGCCGGCAGCGTAGACAAACCAGCCGTTGACGCACGCACGCGCGACATTGAATACCTGAGTCACGACCTGGTGCGCGTGCTGGACGATGACCACAGCGCCAAAGGACCCTGGGATCCCAAACTCGACGCAGAAAAATTGCACACAGCGCTTCGCTGGATGTTGTTGAATCGCGTCTTCGATGAGCGCATGTGGCAGATCCAGCGCCAGGGTCGTATCTCCTTTTACATGCCGGCGACCGGCGAGGAAGCCGTTTCGATCGCACAGGCCATGGCACTTCGCCATGGCGACATGTGTTTCCCTTCTTACAGAAACCAGGGCCTGTTCATGTATCGCGGCGTGAGCCTCGTCGACATGATGTGCCAGTGCCTCTCGAACACACGGGACATGTGCAAGGGCAGGCAACTGCCAATCATGTATCACTCAAAAAACGGCAACGTGTTTTCCATATCGGGCAACCTCGGCACGCAGTATCCGCACGCGGTCGGCTGGGCGATGGCATCCGCGATCAAGGGCGAAGACCATATTGCGGCATCCTGGGTTGGCGACGGCAGCACCGCAGAAGCCGACTTTCACTACGCATTGACGTTTGCGGCCGTTTACCAGGCGCCCGTCATTTTAAATGTCGTGAACAACCAATGGGCCATCTCGACGTTCCAGGGAACGGCTGGCGGCGAACGACGTTCATTCGCCGCGCGTGGGCTGGGACTTGGCATTCCCGGAGTCCGGGTCGATGGCAATGATTTACTTGCCATTTATTCCGCAACAATCTGGGCTGCCGAGCGAGCACGCAACGGTCACGGACCGACGCTGATAGAACACGTCACCTACCGCGGCGGGCCGCACTCGACAAGCGACGACCCGTCCAAGTATCGACCGAAAAATGAGTGGGAGAAATTCCCGCTGGGCGATCCGATCGAGCGTCTCAAACAACATCTGATCCATGAAGGTTATTGGTCAGAGGAACAACACGAGGCACTGATCGAGGAACTCAAAGCCGAGGTTCTGGCCGCGTGGAAAGAAGCGCAGAAATACGGAACGATGACCGAAGGACCCTGGCTGGACCCGGCCAGCATGTTCGACGACGTCTACGAAGATCCGATGGGTCGATTCGACGGCCAGCGTCGCCGCATGCTCGAGCTTGAGGAAAACGGAGGCGATACCTAAATGGCACAGATGAACATGATCGAGGCCATTCGAGACGCCATGGACATCACCATGGCCAAGGATCCGAATGTCATCGTTATTGGCGAGGACATTGGTTACTTTGGTGGTGTGTTTCGTTGTACTGACGGCCTGCAAGACAAATACGGTGAGCACCGCGTTATCGATGCGCCGATCGCGGAAGGCGGCATCATTGGCGCTGCCATCGGCATGGGCGTGAATGGCTTGCGCCCAATTGTGGAAATTCAGTTCGCCGATTACATCTATCCCGGTTTCGACCAGATCGTTTCGGAGCTCGCGAAACTGCGCTACCGATCTTGCGGCGAGTTCTTTTCACCCGTCACGATTCGCACGCCTTGTGGCGGCGGTATTCGCGGCGGACAGACACACTCACAATCGCCCGAAAGTATTTTCACGCACGTCAGTGGCATCAAGACTGTCATGCCGTCGAATCCTTACGACGCCAAAGGCCTGCTGATCAGCGCGATCGAGTCCGATGACCCGGTCGTATTTTTCGAACCCAAGCGAATTTACAACGGCCCGTTCGACGGCGACCCCGACAAACCCTCTGTATCCTGGGCCTCGCACCCGAAAGGCGAGGTGCCTGAGGGGCATTACACCGTAGCGATTGGTGAAGCCGAGATCGTGCGTGAGGGAAGCGAAATGACGATCGTGACTTATGGCACGCTTGTGCATGTCGCTATCGCCGCGGCAGAGGCAACCGGTGTCGATGTCGAAATCATCGACGTTCGCTCACTGTCTCCGCTCGATATCACGACCATTACCGAGTCTGTGAAAAAGACGGGCCGCTGCATCGTTGCCCACGAAGCAACTCGCTTCGGCGGCTACGGTGCGGAATTGGCCGCAACGATTCAAAACGATTGTTTCTATCATCTGGAAGCGCCGGTCTCGCGATTGGCGGGCTGGGACACACCCTACCCGCACGCCTTTGAGTGGCAATACTTCCCGGGCAAGAAACGCATGGTCGCCGGTATCCGAAAAATCATGGAGGCTGCGGCATGAGTGAGTACACATTCAAACTTCCGGACCTCGGTGAAGGCATGGTCGAGTCTGAAATTGCCGAGTGGTTCATCAAGGTCGGCGAGCACGTTAACGAAGAAGACATTGTCGGCACGATGATGACCGACAAGGCCGCCGTCGAGCTGTCGTCCCCCGTGACGGGCAAGGTTACCAGGCTCGGTGGCGAACCCGGTGACATGGTTGCAGTTGGCGCTGCGTTGGTCGTGTTTGAGGTCGATGCAGTTGCCGCGGACGTAGGAGGGGATGTAGGAGGGGATGTAGGAGGGCCTTCAGGCCCGACCTCTTCAGACCCCGTCGCGGCTGCAGGAGGAAATGTAGGAGGGCCTTCAGGCCCGACCCCGACTCCGGCAACAAACAAACGCGTGGTTACGTCACCCGCAATTCGCCGCCGCGCCAAAGAAGCCGGCGTCGATCTCAGTATCGTGCAAGGCACCGGCCAGGGCGGCCGTATCCTGCGACGGGACTTCGACGACCACGTGGAAAACCTTGGGTCGACCCCGGTTTTCGCAGGAGCGGCTTCAGCCGCGATCGGGCCTGTAGGAGCGGCTTCAGCCGCGACTGCGGTCGGGCCTAAAGGCCCTCCTACAACCGCCACGCCAGCGACCGGCACCAGGGAAATCAAAGTTATCGGTCTGCGCCGCATCATTGCCGAACGTATGGCCGCCTCAAAACGAGAAATTCCGCATTTTGCCTACGTCGAGGAAATCGACATCACCGAAGTGGAGGCGCTGCGCAAGCACCTAAACAGCAAGAAAGAGAACCCGGCGGAACGCCTGACGATTCTGCCGTTCCTCGGCATGGCCCTGATCAAGGCGTTGCGAGAGTTTCCGCAATGCAACGCGACCTACGACAAGGATCGCAACGTCATTATTCAACACAACGCTGTGCATCTCGGCGTCGCAACGCAGACACCGGACGGACTCAAGGTGCCGGTCGTTCGCCACGCCGAAGCGCTAACACTCGATGGGCTTGCTACCGAGATTCGGCGCATGTCGGGTGCCGCACGAGACAACAGCGCGAAGAAGGACGACCTCAGCGGCTCGACCATCACGATCACGAGCCTGGGAAAACTTGGTGGAATCGCATCAACGCCTGTCATCAACATGCCGGAAGTCGGCATCATTGGCGTCAATCGCGCGGCTGAGCGACCGATGGTCTTTAACGGTCAAATAACAGTCCGGCTGATGATGAACCTGTCGTCGTCATTCGATCATCGTTTTGTCGACGGCTACGACGCCGCCGCGATGATCCAGCGTATCAAGGAAATGCTGGAGCACCCGGCGACGATATTCCTGCCCGACTAGTTCCGATACGCCGGCGGACGCGTGTCGTCAGTGTCGAGATAACGATCCCGCAACAGTGTCTGTCGGCTGATCATCGGAATTGACTCACCTTTGATAAACACCTGATCGGCATAAATCGTCAATTCGAACGGGTCACCCGGCCAAATAACAATGTCGGCGTCTTTCCCTGGCTCGATGCTGCCAACCCGATCGGCAACACCGTACATCTCGGCCGGTGTAAGCGTAATCGCGCGCAGTGCGTCATCCCATGGCAAGCCCTCTGCTGTTGCATTGCCCGCGGACTGCGTGATATTTCGCGCGTTGTGTGTGTGACTCTGGCCGTCCGCAAACGCGATCTTTACGCCGGCCGCCGCGAGAATCGGGGCCGATTTCAGGTTTGCGTTAATACGATCAAAGTTTGACGGCAGGTTGGCGGTCGGCGCCAGAATGACGGCAATGTTGGCTGCCGCAAGCTCATCCGCAAGCATCCAGGCCTCGACGCCGCCTCGAATGATCGTTCGAATTCCATACTCACGCGAAAACGCAATCAACACTTCTATGTCGCTTGCCCGGTCGACGTTCGCCAACATGGCCACGTCGCCGGCCAGGACCGATTGCAGCGCTTCGAGATCAGCAACGGAATAGGAAAAGTCACTGTGCTGGCCGCGCTCGTATGCGTCGCCATGAATTGCATAGTCACGCGCCTCGTCAAACGCCTGGCGCAGAATCAGCAACACAGCCGCTCGCGAGCCGCCCGCGAAACTAACACCCGACTCACCCAGGTTTACGACTAGCGCAACCGCTCGACGGTCTATGGAATCAGCGCCGTCACCCAGGTTCGCGACGCTGGCGAGCCCTGAAAAGATGTGGCTCTTATTGCCGCTATCATCCGGACCACCCGCACTTGGAGCGATGACCGCACGCGTAACACCTTCGATTCGATTGAT
>SMUZ01015982.1_pt1 | contig 10155 bp, 11 predicted proteins | sample 2456421 | NCBI WGS metagenome assembly SMUZ01 (sample SAMN11095932, study PRJNA526329) | marine sediment metagenome | biome: Marine sediment; feature: Surficial sediment; material: Deep marine sediment; isolation source: Hadal surficial sediment | place: Pacific Ocean | collected 2014-11 | depth... | reverse complement strand
TTTTTCTTAAAGTGGGTCTATTCTCATTATTCAACTTATACAAAAAACCTGTAGGAAGCTCGTTATGAGGAATCTTTTGGAGCCTTATTACCTTTTACCAGATATGCCTGGGATTTCAATCGCTATTTGGGTAGCCGCCAGCATGCTTTTCTTGTTCTTTGCCCGGGAACCCATGCATAAATTGATTCAGGTTTTCTCGGATTCAACCGCGGGCGGCTTGAGAAAAATGGCTACCTGGATTAAAAAGTCGGCCGATAAAATGCGCGAGAAAGATCGCAAAGTGTTGCTCGAATCAGGCCTTGCCAAGGTACAGGGTGAGATACTTCAGGAATTCCACAAAATTGATACAGCGAATACCAAAGCCCTTGCCGGATATCCCGAACTGCAGTTAAAACTCGATGAAAATATTTCCAGAATCGATGACGATTATCAGGAATGTGGGCAGGTTACACCGGAAGCCCCGGGATGGAGCGACGTGGTGGAAACTATCGCCCGGGCCCAGGGATCGAGTGGTGATCGGATCATCGAGAAAATGCTCGGTGAAATACACAAGTCTGCTATCTCTGGTGAGAAGAAGGCCCTGGCTGAACTGCGTGAAGTTGCTGGCAAGCGCCACAAGATACTGGGTTCCATGGCGCCGGTGTGGAAGCGCATCGAAAAACTCGGTAAGGAGATCAATTCTAAAGTCGATAAGGTTATGGAAAACAGCCGCAATATGGACAAGTATATGAAGCAGTACGAGAAACTCTCTGGTAGTGGTGTTGAATCCATAGATATGCTGGCTTCAAAAATGACAAAACTTTTTATCATTTCGCTGATTGTAATATTTGTCGGCCTGGTCGGTGCGTTCGTTAACTTTAACCTGATAGCACTGCCGATGTCAGAACTGGTGCCTGCCGGGACCCGGGTAATGGGTCTGGCCGTATCAGAAGTCTCCGCACTGGTCATTGTCGCCCTTGAACTGATGCTGGGGATATTCCTGTTTGAAGCCGTCGGTGTTACCCACACCTTTCCTCAAATTGCCAACATGACACTCGGCAAACGCAGGGTCATATTATATGGCGCGTTTTTCGGGCTATTGTTCCTGTCCCTTGTGGAAGCCTCTCTGGCGATATTGCGTGAACACCTGGCTGAAGCCAAGACTGCCCTGGACCTCAGCCTGGCTGGCGAATCAGCCACGATGGCAGACACCATCGATTCGAATATTACCGTCATAGGGCAGGCGATGCTGGGTTTTGTATTACCCTGGATAATAGCGATTATCGCGATACCACTGGAAATGTTTATAGAAGCCAGTCAACATGCTTTTGCCAAATTCTACACCCTGTTCATAACCCTGGTGTGCCATCTGGCCAATGTGGTTGCCTACATTATCGAAGGATTCTTTAAAATCCTGATTCACGTCTTCGACATTTACATCATAGTACCCTTGCAGATATATAAAATGTTCAAAGGGAAACCCCTTGGCGCCAGCTAAACAGGAAAATAGTATGCGAAAAATTATCAAGTATTTCCTGGTCGCCGTATCTGTTAGCTCAATGATCGCAGCCTGTACCGACAGCAAGGAGTACGAAACTTCGTACTGCACACTGGTCGATATATCTGGAACCTATTCGGCTGAGAAAAAAGGCGTGGTCAATATTGTCAAGGCTGGCATATTGCCCAGAATGATCCCCGGCGATAGCCTGTTTTTTGTCAAGATCGACAGCAATAGCTATTCCGATGAAAACCTGGTCACCAAGCTGACCCTGGATTACAGGCCAACACAGGCTAACAATCAAAAGATGATTCTGGCAAAAAAACTGGACAGGTTTGGTTCGGGCAAAGCCAAGTCTCGGATGACCGATATTAGCGGCGCTATGATGCTCTGTTCCGATTACCTCAAGGCCACGCAGTCAGGTACCCAGGTGATATTTATCTTCAGCGATATGAAAGAAGAATTACCTGCGGGCGTAGTGCGCAAATTTGCCGACGATGAGTTTGCAGGAATCGATATTGCGGCGATGAATGTGATCAAGCTCAAAAAGGATAGCGCGAACCCGGAAGTCTACCGCAAGCGCATGAGGAAATGGGATCAACGCTTTATCAGTTCAGGTGCGAACAGTTGGACTACCCTGCTGGATGCAACCAAGATTGAAGAGTTTATTTACGGCGTTAAATAACGTTTCTTGCCCGGTTATTAGAAACTAACCAACCACAATTAGTGCTTGCCTGCCCCGCCATTGCTGGCTAAAATTCCCCGCCTGTAGCGATGGCGTCGCTATATTTGAGTTCTATCGATACCGCATTTGCAACATCTGATCCAGTACGCCCGGATTTGTTCAGGTACAAACAGTATTTTCCGTATTTCATAATATCCCTGCATAAATTATAGAATTATTTGATTAAGTCATAATTTATCACCGCCTTCGTGCAATATGCGGGCTGGCTACCGGGTGAATCGTTTTCACCCGGTTACTTCGGAGTGAAACAATGTCTCAAGCGCAAACTATTCGACCCGACTATTTCAAATTACAAAACGGGTCAAAAGCTAATCTGCCTTTTTCGGATGCCGAGTACGCAAGCCGCCTGGCTAAATTACGTCAGCTGATGAACGATACCGGGGTCAACGCGGTGCTGCTCACGTCGATGCACAATATCGCCTATTTTTCAGGCTTCCTTTACTGCTCATTCGGTCGTCCCTATGCCTGTGTGGTGACTGCAGACCGGTGTGTTACCGTGTCGGCGAATATCGACGGCGGTCAACCCTGGCGTCGCTGTTATGGTGAGAACCTGATCTACACCGACTGGAAGCGCAACAATTACTGGCGTGCGGTGAAATCGATTATCCCCGGGGCTGGCCATATCGGGATCGAAGCCGATCACCTGACCCTGGCTGCACGGGATACGATGCTCAGCATGTTGGGTGAAGTTCAAATCAGGGATTTGAACGCCGATATCATGGCATTGCGAATTATCAAATCAGCCGAAGAAATAGAGTTGATCAAGGGTGGCGCACGAATTGCCGATATTGGTGGTGAAGCGGTGAAAGCCGCGATCAAAGAGGGTACCCGCGAAATCGACGTGTCGATGGCTGGACGCGACGCGATGGAACTGGAAATTTCGCGTAGCTACCCTGATAGTGAATTACGAGATAGCTGGGTCTGGTTCCAGGCCGGGTTGAATACCGACGGTGCGCACAATCCGGTTACTACCGCAAGGCTCAAAATGGGTGATATCCTGAGCCTGAATACCTTTCCGATGATATCCGGATATTACACTGCCCTCGAGAGAACCCTGTTCCTCGGCGAGCCAGATGCCGATTCCCTGCGAATTTGGCAGGCCAACGTCGGCGCCCACGAACTGGGGCTGTCGCTGATCAGGCCCGGTGCTACCTGTTCGGGTATTTGTGCCGAAATCAATCGATATTTTGACGACCTGGACTTGCTGCAGTACCGCTCATTTGGATATGGCCATTCCTTCGGTGCGCTATGCCACTATTATGGTCGCGAGGCGGGCCTCGAATTACGTGAAGATATCGATACGGTACTCGAGCCCGGAATGGTGGTTTCGATGGAGCCGATGCTGACCCTGCCGTTGGGAACGCCGGGGGCCGGGGGATATCGTGAGCACGATATTCTGGTTGTTGGTGAGGACAGTGCTGAAAATATCACCGGGTTTCCGTACGGACCGGAATTTAATATTGTAGCTGCCTGATACTAGCTGTTACGTGGCATGAGACAATCGGGGTAAAATCACAAATCTAGAGAACTCGAGAAGGAAACTTATGGACGAGGCAGAATTCAGGAATAAGGCGAAAGCCGAAGGTTACAGTGAACCAGAAGTTCACGAAGTCGAACTTGCACTGGCAAAGGAAATGCACACCCATGATCAATCTGTCTTGTCATTGGTTTTGAGTGGTGAATGCACAATGATCAACGAAAACGGATTCAAAACTATTGGCCCTGGAGATTGCTGTGAAAATCCTGCGGGTACTTTACATACCGAGCAAATCGGTGCAAATGGTGTGATTGCCCTCGTTTCTATAAAGTAGCCGAAAATTTGACCATCTCAAATACCCCATAAGGTGGTTGATATGATGCAGTCAAAATTTGCAACCTGTAACGTAACACGTTACACTTTGAGGTCATGATTCGGAGTTTCAAACACAAGGGACTGGAAAAGTATTTTACAAAAGGAACCGCTTCCGGTATTCAAACAGCCCAAAGTAAACGCTTGCGGTCAATCCTTGGCCGGCTCGGTGCATCAACAACGGCGCAGGATATGGATTTGCCTGGGCTATATCTACATCAGCTCCGTGGAAAGAATCGTGGCAGATGGTCTGTGAGGGTTAGCGGTAATTGGCGTATTACTTTCAAATTTGACGGCACTGATGCAATAGATGTTGATTATGAGGACTATCACTAATTATGAATATGCATAACCCTCCCCACCCGGGAGAAGTAATCCGGGATCTCTGTCTTGAGCCTCTGGGTTTAAGTGTTACGGATGCTGCTGATGCGCTAGGTGTAAGCCGTAAGACCTTGTCATCTATCTTAAATGGGCACTCGGGTATTAGCCCTGAGATGGCACTACGATTATCCAAAGCATTTAGCACTTCTCCCGAAAGTTGGCTCAATCAACAGGTTCAATATGACCTTTGGAATGCGAAGAAAACAAGCAAAGGAATTAAGGTGAAGAAGCTATACGCCGCATAACAATCACATGCAGTCGGGCTGAACCTACCCAGAAATGATGGCAGCTAAAGTTTAAACCTAAAAACTTAAACTCCTACCCGAAGCCATGTAAACTTGAATTCTTTCGCTCGACCAGAATTAACATGCCAGACGACCGAAACCATACCGATGTCCGCGATGCAGTAGCCCGCCTGTGCACTGACTTTCCGGGACAATATTGGCGCGACAAGGACCGGCAAAAACAATACCCGGTAGAATTTGTCGAAGCGCTGACCGAGGGTGGTTATTTATCAGTTTTAATCCCCGAGGAGTATGGGGGGGCTGGAATGGATATCGCAGCCGCCTGCGCAATTCTCGAAGAAATCCAGCGCAGTGGGGCGAATAGCGGTGCCTGCCATGCACAGATGTATACCATGGGGACCTTGCTACGCCACGGTAGCGACGCGCAAAAGCGGCAATATTTGCCTGATATTGCCGGGGGTAAATTGCGCCTGCAAGCGTTCGGTGTGACCGAACCTTCGAGCGGTACCGATACCACCCGTATCAAAACAAAAGCGGTGCGGGATGGTGATGACTATATCGTCTCGGGTCAAAAGGTATTTATTTCCCGTGTTGAGCACTCGGACCTGATGTTATTGCTGGTGCGGACTACAGCGCGTGACGAGGTTGAAAAACCCACCCAGGGCATGTCGGTATTACTTGTCGATTTGCGTGAGGCCATTGGCAACGGTTTGACGGTGCGACCACTCGAAACCATGATCAATCATGCCACCACCGAATTATTTTTCGATGCATTGCGCGTCCCTGCAGAGAATCTTATCGGTGAAGAGGGTAAGGGCTTTGGCTACATACTCGATAGTATGAACGCCGAGAGAATATTGATTGCGGCAGAATGTATCGGCGACGCGCGCTGGTTTATTGATAAAGCAAGCGCTTATGCAAAACAGCGCGAAGTATTCGGTAGACCGATCGGTAAAAACCAGGCTGTGCAATTTCCGATCGCCCGTGCCTACGTGCAAACAGAGGCTGCCGCACATATGGTCGTGTCGGCAAGCGAATTGTTCGACGCGGCACAGGCCTGCGGCTCAGAGGCGAACATGGCCAAATTGTTGGCTTCGGAAGCGTCCTGGGCTGCGGCAGATATGTGCCTGCAGACGCATGGTGGCTATGGTTTCGCGACCGAGTATGACGTCGAACGAAAATTTCGTGAGACACGTTTGTACCAGGTTGCACCGATTTCAACCAACCTGATTTTGTCTCACATCGCTACCCATATTCTCGGTTTGCCAAAGTCTTTCTAATGCTGGATCTTTCCGAAATCCTGGTAGTGGCGCTGGAGCAGGCAGTAGCGGCACCCTATTGCACCTGTCGTCTGGCCGATGCCGGTGCGCGGGTGATTAAAATCGAACGCGAACAGGGCGATTTCGCGCGCGGCTACGACACTGTGGTAAACGGGGAATCAGCCTATTTCGTTTGGCTCAATCGCGGTAAGGAGTCGCTGGTGCTGAATATCAAGGACCATGACGACGCTGCTCTGATGCATCGAATGCTGGCGAAAGCAGATGTCTTTATTCAAAACCTGGCGCCCGGTGCCGCTGATCGTTCAGGATTGGGTTGCGACGCGCTGCGTGAACTTTATCCCCGGCTAATCTGCTGCAATATATCGGGCTACGGTGAGCAGGGCGAATATCGCGATATGAAAGCCTACGACCTGCTGGTCCAGTGCGAATCGGGACTCACTTCGATTACCGGTACCCCGGATGCACCTGGCCGGGTTGGTTTTTCAATCTGCGATATCACTTGCGGAATGCAGGCATACACTTCGATTCTGGAAGCCTTGATAGAACGCCAGCATAGTGAGGAAGGCTGTGTCATCCAGGTTTCATTATTTGACAGTGTGGCTGAATGGATGGCAGTACCATTACTACATTATGATTATACCGGCACCATACAGCCGCGCGTTGGTATTAATCATGCGACGATATGCCCTTACGGCGCCTATTCGACCCGTGACAATACCAGCGTCGTTATTGCCATACAGAATGAACGGGAGTGGAAGGACTTTTGTAGAAATGTGCTTGGGCAACCCGAATTACTCGATGATCAGCGGCTGCTCTCCAATCAACAACGCGTGACCCACCGCGACCTGGTCGATCAACTGATCAATGATGTTTTTTCGACCATCGACCAGGCTACAATTATTGAACGGCTCGGGCAGGCTGGCATCGCATTTGGACGATTAAATGATGTCGCCGGTCTGTCCCGGCATCCTCAATTACGACGCATGCAGATCAGCACACCCTCGGGCCCGGCCAGTGTTGCGGCATCGGCGGCAATCCGCTCGAACGCGCCCAGCAAGATCAAGGCAGTCCCGTCCATCGGGGCGCACAGTGATTCTATTCGCAAGGAATTTGCCTGAGTCCCGATGTGGGAAATCGATAGCAGCAGATCAATCACCGAAGCTCTGACTGTGAAACAGGTTATTTTCGACTTGTTTAGCGACTGACTCATCAACATAATAGTCGATTTGGTCGAGTCACGAGTCATGCGCGTTAAGTTGACCTCACTGTTATTCTTATTGCTGTTCACGGCAGTCCTCTCGGCCTGCGGCAATAAGGGTCCGTTGACACTGCCGGACGAAGAGAAAAAAACTCAGCAGGAGGGCTAGCCCGCCTTAATATGTGATATCTGTGGACCATTTCAATTACAAAGACGATTCCCTGTTTTGCGAAGATGTTGCAATCAGCACGCTGGCCGAAACCTACGGCACACCGTTGTACGTCTATTCGCGTGCAACGCTGGAGCGACACTGGCATGCGTTTGATGCGGCACTCGCCGGTCGGGACCACCTGGTCTGTTACGCGGTAAAGGCTAATTCGAATCTCGCCGTGTTGAATGTGCTGGCGCGACTGGGTTCGGGCTTTGATATTGTATCGGGCGGTGAACTGCAGCGCGTGCTGCGCGCCGGTGGCGACCCCGACAAGATCGTATTTTCCGGGGTCGGTAAGCTCGCGGAAGAAATGGAGTTGGCGCTGGAGTCCGGGATCCACTGTTTTAACGTCGAATCGGAGCAGGAACTCGACCAGTTAAATGCGATAGCGGGGCGAAACCAACGCGTTGCCCGCGTCTCGTTTCGGGTCAATCCAGACATCGACGCAAAGACCCATCCATACATTTCGACCGGGCTGAAAGAAAACAAATTTGGTATCAACTTTGAGGAGGCCGAAAGTGTTTATTTGAAAGCCAAGGGCCTGGCGCATATAGATGTCATCGGCATTGATTGCCATATTGGGTCACAATTGACCGAGTTATCACCTTATGTCGATGCCCTCGAACGCCTGCTTATCCTGATAAAGCGTTTGAAAGCGAAAGGTGTAGAGATCCAGCATCTCGATCTCGGCGGTGGACTCGGCATCCGCTATAAGGATGAAACGCCGCCTCTACCGGAGGAATGGTTGAGTGCATTGCGAGATCAGCTGAATGGTTTTGACGGTACCGTCGTCATCGAGCCAGGTCGTGCAATTGCCGGAAATGCGGGGGTGCTGGTGAGCCAGGTGAATTACATCAAGCATTCTAAAGACAAGAACTTCGCTGTAGTCGATGCGGCGATGAATGATATGATCCGTCCATCGCTATACGATGCCTGGCTTGAAATTATCCGTGTCGATTTACCCAGTGATGAGCCATTACGGGTTTATGATATCGTCGGTGCGATTTGTGAAACCGGTGATTTTCTCGGCAAAGATCGGCCCATGCAGCTAGCCCAGAATGATCTGATTGTTATTCGTTCATCCGGTGCCTATGGATTCTCAATGTCGTCAAATTACAATTCACGAAACCGCGCAGCCGAAGTAATGGTTGATGGCGATCGGCATTATTGTGTGCGTGAGCGCGAAGTGTTTGAACAATTGATCCAGGGCGAGTCCCTGTTACCCTGAACCGGCGATATCGGTGGCGTTAAAATTCAGTAAAATGCACGGTCTCGGCAATGACTTCATCGTCATCGACGCGATCAATCAAAATTTTAAGCCCGAACCGGCGCAAATACGCGCATGGTCGAAGCGCAATTCCGGTATCGGTTTTGATCAATTGTTAATTGTCGAAAAAGCAGAATCCGGACAGGCTGATTTTAAATATCGAATATTTAATGCTGACGGTAGCGAGGTCGAGCAATGTGGTAACGGTGCGCGCTGCTTTGCGCGCTTTGTACGCGAGCAGAAACTAACCGACCTCAGGCTAATTTCGGTGGAAACCAGTAGTGGTATTATTAAACTCGAACTACTCGATGATAATCGGGTTCGGGTGAATATGGGGGTTCCACAATTTGACCCGCAGCGCATCCCGTTGGATACCGATCGGCAGTCCGATCAATATACGCTCGATACCAATGGACAGACCATACGGTTTAGTGCCCTGGCAATCGGAAATCCTCATATCGTGATTCAGGTTGACGATGTCGAACTAGCCGATGTCGGGACAATCGGGGCATTACTGGAATCACACCCGTTTTTCCCGCAACGGGTGAATGTTGGTTTCATGCAGGTGATCGATTACAGCAATTTCAGGCTCAGGGTATTTGAGCGAGGTGTGGGTGAAACCAGAGCCTGTGGTTCGGGTGCCTGTGCTGCGCTGGTGGCGGGCCAACGTCTTGGTCTGCTCGGCCAGCAGGCGAGCGCAGAATTACACGGTGGTGAACTCAAACTCGAATGGCAAGGCGAGGCAAACCCCGTTATGATGACAGGTGAAACTGCGATGGTGTTTGAGGGTGAAATTGACAATGACTAAAACTACCGCCAAGCCAAAGGCTAGCACTGCAACGGACGAGGCGAAGGTCATAGACTATTTACAAAAAAACCCCGAAATGTTGATGTCTTATCCAGAGGTATTTACCGCCCTGGCGATCCCCCACCATGGTGGCGGCGTAGTTTCCCTGGTAGAACGACAGTTGAAAATCCTGCGTAATGAAAACCGCAAGATGGAAAAAAAATTAGCCGAACTGGTTAGTATCGCTCGTGAAAACGAAGAACTGAACCAGCGTTTCCACCGCCTTGCGCTGGAGCTATTGAATACCGATTCGCTCGACGACGTGTTGTCCATGGTCCAGGACCAGGTGCAGACGTTTTTTAACACCGACTACGTCTGTTTCAAATTTTTACCTAATGTTACCGATAAAAAGAAAAGGCTGAATAACCATTATCTGGACTCAAAAAGCGGTATTGTGGCTGCGTTAAAACCCTGGCTGGAAAAACGCAGGCCGGTCTGCGGTCAACTCGAGCACAAGGTTATTCGCGAATTATTCGGCGATGAAATAATGGTGGAATCGAGTGCACTGATACCGCTATACCATACTGCTGAGATTGGACTACTCTGCCTCGGCAGTGCCAGCAAGGACCGCTTTAACAAGAACATGGGGACGATATTCCTCAAACATCTCGGTGAACTGGTCAGCAGCCGTATCCAGGGGCTTCTCGATGTTTAA
>SMUZ01057939.1_pt1 | contig 10166 bp, 9 predicted proteins | sample 2456421 | NCBI WGS metagenome assembly SMUZ01 (sample SAMN11095932, study PRJNA526329) | marine sediment metagenome | biome: Marine sediment; feature: Surficial sediment; material: Deep marine sediment; isolation source: Hadal surficial sediment | place: Pacific Ocean | collected 2014-11 | depth 0-1... | reverse complement strand
GTCACGATGCGGATTCCGTTACCCCTCTGACTATCCGCGTAAAGTCGCCCACTATGAAGCCAGATTTCAGAACTCGACTGCAAAGTGATGCTCGTGTTGTGATCGAGACGCAACGTCGTGTACTCATCGAGTCGGATAAACAAACGCCCCTTGCCCGAGGTTCGCAACATCGCACCCTCCTGCAAAAGCGGTGCAGGTACCTCGTCCGAGCCGCGCACTGAGTGTCCGCCGCTTGCAAAGACAAGTTCGCCGCTGATACCTGGAGGGTCAACCGGTAGTTCGATGAGTACCATGTAGCCGATAGCCACGCCGAGCACGATGCTGGCGGCGAGCGCCAACCAGCGCCGTGTATGTGCCACCGGTTCCGGGGCTTGAATGGGCGCCTGTTCCCAGGCTTCCAGCACCGCCTGATATACGCGATCACGAACCGCATCCGGTGGCTCCGAACGTGGGCCGGCAAGTTCCATCAGCTTACGTACGTCGTCGTCATGCTCGCTCATAAGGGTATCGGTATCCTTCATGTGGCGGCCTGCAATTCCTGCTGCACATCGCGAAAGCCACGTCGGAAGGCACGCCGGGCGCGTGCCAGTAAAGATTGGGTTGCAATCGAGCCGGTACCAAGACGATCAGCAATTTCGCTGACTGACAATCCTTCCAGGTATTTCCATTCCAGTGCCTTGCCATATCGATCCGGTAGGTAGTCCAGCGTCAGCTGCACGAGTTTTTCGGTCGATAACCGATCGACCTCGTCGTTGAAGTCGATCTGCAGACTTTCCAGTGCCGATGTCAGTCCTGGATCGTCGTCGAGGCTGACCAGCACCTCCGACTTGCTTCCGCTGTGCTGATACCAGTTACTGATCTCGTTGCGGCAGATCTGGCATAGCCAGGTGAATAAGGAGGCTTCACCTCGATAGCCAGATAGGTTACGCATCGCTTTGAACAGGGTCTCCTGGACAATGTCCTCGCACGCATCCGCTTGTGAGACGCGCGCGTTGCAGAATCGAAACAGGCGGGCGAAGTACACCTCAAAGAAGCGCTCGAAGGCTTGCCGGTCCTTTTGCAGTACACGTTGTACAAGCTGATAGTCGTCTGTGTTGTGCATGATTTCCGGTGTCTACCGACCGGGGTGTTAGACAGGACATGGGTCGATTATCAATCGACTATGGAACAATTAATTGACCTGCCCGAGAAGGTCTATTTGTGTCAGTTTACTGGACGAAATGTGAGGGGTGGACGCCGAAGTTATTCGGAAGTATATGCCCGCACCAGTCGATCCAGAAACTCCAGGCCGTCGAAAAACGATTCGATGAGAATCCGCTCATCTCTCCCGTGGGCTCGGACGTCATTCACGTCACCGAAGATGCCCGATACGCCATAAACCGGGATCCCGATGTTACGGAAATAAAGCCCGTCAGTTGCCCCCGTGCTCATGGTAGGAATCACAATCACACCAGGCCACAGAGCCTCGGTGATCTCCTGTATCGGTGCCATCACTTCCTCCGTCAGCGGTGAGGCCGGGCTGGGTGTAGGCTCATTCATGAGCGTGAAGGATATCTGTGGGTCGTCCACCAAGCCGACCAGCGTTTGTAGTACTTGCTCATGTGGTACACCCGGCAGGATGCGGCAGTTGACGGTCGCCGTCGCACGTTGCGGTAGCGCGTTTTCTGCGTGCCCGGCCTGTAGTTGAGTCGCCACGCAAGTGGTGCGCACACGGGCATTGTAAGCAGGGACTCGCTCGAAGAATGATACGCTCGCCGCTGTTGGCGGGTGCTCGAGAATGCCTTGCGCAATCTCTGTCTGTCGGGCTGGAAGTGCCGAAAATCCCTGCCGGACCCAGGCACGGGTGACTTCGTTTAGTTCGATGGGAAATTGATACTTCGAGATCCGGGTCAGCGCTTCGGCGAGCTGATAGATGGCATTGTCAGTGCGTGGTAGTGAACTGTGTCCACCGGGATTTGTTACCTCCAGCTCGTAACTCTGGTAAACCTTCTCGGACGCCTGGACGCTAATGGCGATGCGCTTGCCGTTCTGCATCGAACCGCCACCACCCTCGTTCAGCACGAAAGCTGCATCAACCAGCTCAAAGTGCTCAGCGAGCAGGTACTGCACGCCGTTGTTCGGGCCGCCTTCTTCATCTGCAGTCAGTGCAACGATGATATCGCGATTCGGACGATAACCCTCTTGTTTTAAGCGAATCAGATTGGCCATCCAGATTGCGCACATCGCCTTGTCGTCAGTGGTACCGCGCCCGTAGTAATAACCGTCGCGTTCCAGGAACTCGAATGGGGGAATGGTCCAATCACTGGGTTGTGCTTCCACGACATCGAGGTGCGCGAGTAGCAGGATGGGTTTTTTGGTTGGTGCGGGACTTTTCAGGCGGAATACGAGGTTTCCCTTGCGGGGTGCGGGCGCCAGGATATGGAGGTCGCTTGCAGGGAATCCGGCGTCGCGTAGTCGCGACGCCATCGCTTCGGCCGCGGCAGTGTTATCGCCAACGGAATCTGTCGTGTTGATCTCGATCAGCTCGCGGAAGATGTCCCTGGCGAGCAGTTCATGATTTGATAACTCGGCGTTTGCACCGGCGTTAATCGTTATGGCAGAGATACTTAAAACCAGGCGGACAAGGCACCGTCCCATTGGCGTATTAACCGTAGTTTGGAACGTTGGCATGTTAACATGTGGTAGTGATTAGCCGAGGTCAGGTGTTGCTCTTTTCCCGGCGGATCCAACGGCTGGTAGCACGTACGTCCTCTACAGGTTCCGCTGCTTTCTGCCAGCCGGTAAAACCTTCCTCCAGGTGTGCTACGTCGGTAAAACCCATCTCTTTGAGCGCGACAACGGCAAGTACGGATCGCCCACCGCCCGCGCAGAACAGTATGGTGCGCCGATTCTCGGTAAAATAATCGCGAAAGTAGGGGCTCTGCGGATCCGCCCAGAATTCCAACATGCCGCGGGGTGCATGTTTGGAACCGGGGACGGTGCCGAGATCGACACGTTCCTGTAACTCGCGGATGTCGAGCAGTAGAAGATCCGGGTTCGCCGCCAACTCCTCTTTGAGTTCTGCCACACTCAAGTTTTCGATGTTTTTCTTTGCGTCGTTGACCACCGAAAATATGCTTTTTATTGGCACTTCGCTGCTGCTCCCATGCTGGACCGATTGTCTATCCTAGCAGAACGTGACCTTTCCTCAGCCCGGACTATTGTCGAGTTCACCGCTATGCTGGTGTCTGGCGAGAACCCCTCCAGGTGAGAATTGAATAGCTCGGACATAGGCACCGACAGCGCGGACCTAACGCGAGGCGTGTACCACGGCTGGTGGATCGTTGCCGGTCTGTTTTTTGTCTTGACGATTTCATCTGGCTTCGGTTTTTACAACCTATCCGTTTACATGAACGTGTTGGCGCATACCCGCGGTTTTGCGATCACAGACGTTTCCATCGCGGTGAGTCTCTTTTTCGTCGTGGGTGGGGTTACCGGCATGTGGGTTGCCAGTCTTATCCAGCGTTTTGACGTACGTTGGGTGATGATTGGCGGCGCGGCACTCGGTGGGTTGGCGCTTGGTCTGATCGGCAGCGTGACAGAACTCTGGCAACTCTACCTCGTGTACGGTTTGTTCGGAATCGGTAACAGCGGCGTATCGATCGTGGTCGCGACGACGTTAGTGACCCGTTGGTTTCCCGGGCCGAATCGATCGGTAGCGTTGTCCATTGCCTCCACCGGTTTGTCCATGGGTGGGGTGTTGCTCACGCCGCTCTCGGCATGGCTGCTGAACCGTTGGGGGATGGAAACCGCCATTCCCTGGTTCGGCTTTGCGTTTTTTGTGCTGATTGTGCCGGTTGCGTGGTGGCTCATGCGCGCCAGCCCGGAAGCGGTGGCTGAGCAAGTCGCCGAAAATGGTCAGAAGGATGTTTGGCACTATCGCGATGCCATCCGGAGCCGGTTTTTTATGCTGTTGAGCGCAGGTTATGTGTTGTGTATGGGGGCGCAGGTAGGTGGCATCGCCCACCTTTACAACTATGCCGAGGCGCTCGCCGGGTTCAAGGTCGCGGCGTTCGCCATTCAGGCGCTGACCATCACCAGCATACTGAGCCGGTTTGTAGGTGGATGGATCGTGATCAAGGTGAGGATTCGTGTCTTCACGCTCGGTAATCTGCTTGTGCAAGCGTTGGGTCTGGTGATCATCGCGATAGCGGAGGATGTGACTGTGGTGTTGATCGGTGCCGCAGTTTTTGGCAGCAGCATCGGTAATCTGTTGATGTTGCACCCGCTTTGGCTTGCGGAGGCGTTCGGCATCCATGACTATCCGCGAATATTTTCATCATCCAACGCGGTGATGGTTCTTGGCGTCGCGGCGGGCCCGGTGCTGCTGGGTGTGCTCCATGATGGATTCGGCTATTCGGTGGCCTATCTCGTCGCGATGGGAGTATCGTTGGTGGCATTTGCCGTCATTTACGGCGCGGGGAAGAACCCAGAAACGAACGCTGATCTCTGATGTCAAACTAGATCCGCTCGTTGCAGTATTTAGGAAATATTCATGCGGCTAATCCGCTTATCTCACAGAATTTCTGCGTTCATCGTTACCGTTGAGACAGGCTTATGCGCATTTTTGTTCGCTTTGGCATGGGCGGGTACGTCGGTTGCCGCCTTACCTGTTCAGTTGGCAGACGGCGAGCCACTGCCGACTCTCGCCCCCATGTTGGAGCGCACCACACCGGCAGTCGTAAACATTGCGACCTTCACTACTGTGCAAGTGACCAATCCGCTCCTGGCCGATCCATTCTTTCGTCGTTTCTTCAACGTTCCCCGCAACAGAAGCTATCGGAGAACACAGGCCGCGGGTTCCGGCGTTGTGGTGGATGCAAAACGCGGTTACATAGTGACGAACAATCATGTCGTGCAACGCGCTGATGAGATAAGCATTACCCTGGCGGATGGGCGCACGCTGCAGGCAACTTTGGTTGGCAGTGATGCTCAAGTCGATTTGGCCGTGCTCCAGGTAGACGCCGATTCACTGAGCGAAATTGTTTTTGCGGACTCCAGCGATCTGAGGGTTGGCGACTTCGTTGTAGCCATTGGCAACCCGTTCGGGCTCAGTCAGACGGTAACGAGCGGCATCGTCAGTGCCCTTGGTCGCAGCGGTCTCGGCATCGAGGGTTATGAAGATTTCATCCAGACCGACGCGTCCATCAACCCCGGCAACTCCGGTGGCGCGCTGGTAGATCTCAAGGGGGAGCTGGTTGGAATCAACACGGCGATCTTCGCACCGAGCGGCGGCAACGTTGGCATAGGATTCGCGATTCCGGCCAACCTGGTTCGGGTGATCATGGATCAACTCATCGAACATGGCCAGGTGCGACGCGGATATCTCGGCCTCTCGGTGCAGGCGCTCAATCCCAAGTTGGCCGAAGCGTTCGACGTAAAAAGTCGCCGGGGGGTGATTGTCGTGGATGTGGAGCCGGGGAGCGCTGCGGAAGCTGCGGGCCTCGAGTCAGGTGACATCATTGTCCGAATCGAAGACAAACAGATTTCCAAGGTGGCAGATTTTCAGAGTCAGGCAGCGATGATATTCGTTGATGACAAGGTGGCCATGGCGGTGCTGCGTAACGGCCGCGCCCGACGTTTCAAGCTCGAATTGGGAGAAGATAAGCTGGAGAATGTACCCGGAGAACGAATCGATCCTCGACTCGCGGGCACCAAGTTACAGAATTTCCGCAACACCGAAGAGACAGCCATGGGTGCGGGCGTACTGGTAACGGCCGTATCGGCCAAAAGCTTAGCTAAACAATCTGGGTTACGCGCGGGGGACATCATCGTGGAAGCCAACCGTGTGGCAGTGGGTAATCTCACTGATCTTCGGGACGGCTCCCGACGCAGCGCGCGTCAAATCCTGCTGCGAATTTATCGGTCGGGACAGTATGGGAACGTGGTTATTCGCTAATCAGTCATATCTTCGGATAGTCATTCGAACATGATTACGCTACGCGCAACCTCCCCGGTTTCGAGGGTGGTCATCGCATCGTTGACGTCTTCGAGTTTGATTCGCGAAGCGATGAGATCATCCAGATGCAGCCTACCTTGCAGATAAAAATCCACGAATCGAGGCATATCCACCCGAAAGCGATTCGAACCCATATTTGAGCCCTGCAGGGTGCGTTCCTGGAGGAATTCAGGACCGTGGATTTCGATGTGCGTACCCATAGGGATCATGCCGATAATTGTGGCGGTGCCGCCACGCTGCAACATCTTGAACGACTGCTCGGCCGTTTTCTTCAGGCCGATGGCTTCGAAAGAGTAATGTACACCACCACCGGTTAGTTCGCGCACTGTTTCGATGGGGTCCACATCGCTTGCGTTAATGACGTCGGTTGCACCGAACTTGCGCGCCAGATCCAATTTGTTGGGTATCGTGTCTATTGCGATGATGCGCGCAGCACCCGCTATGGCAGCACCGTTGATGGCTGACAAGCCCACGCCACCACATCCGATGATTGCGACTGTGCTTCCTGGTTCCACCTTGGCGGTGTGAATGACCGCACCAACGCCGGTAGTAACAGCGCAGCCGATCAATGCCGCGCGGTCGAGGGGCATGTCTTCGCGAATCTTGGCGATAGCGTGCTCGTGCACGAGCATGTACTCGGCAAAAGAGGACAGATTGAGAAATTGCCAGATGCCTTCTTCGCCTTTGCTGAGCCGTTGAGGTTGATCCTTCGGGCGTTGCAGTTCGGGTTCCTGGCACAACGACATATGACCGGTGAGACAGTGCTCGCAATGACCGCAAAAAGCCGACAGACAAGTGATCACGTGATCGCCAGGCTTCACATAGGTGACGTCACTGCCAACCGCTTCGACGATTCCGGCAGACTCGTGTCCCAGCACGGCCGGAAGCGGATAAGGATATGAGCCGTTCTGGAAGTGCAGATCGGAGTGACACACGCCAGCGGCTACTGTCCGGACTAGAACCTCACGCGGGGTTGGATCTCCGTGCTGGATGTCTTCAATTTCCAGCGGCGTATTGATTTCACGTAGTACCGCAGCCTTCATGTCTCCTCCTCAAGGGTGTGGCAGATGAGCCGTGAAGTGTGCCAAACGCATGTATGGATTACTACACTACAGAGGGTACTATTCCAGTTTATGCCGGCTGGAACATACGGGGCTGGTAAAATTCCCTCCAACCAAGGCGATGAGATGGTGTTGATCGGACTAGGATCCAACCGCGGGGACTCCCGAGATTTCGTCTTGCGGGCAATGATGCGTCTGGAGCAGTTTTCGGCTGGAGAGATGCTCCGCTCGCACTTGTGGCAGACATCTCCGGTCGATTGTCCCTTGGGTTCTGGTGACTTCATCAACGCGGCCGTCGCTTTCGAGGCGTGCTCGGCGCTCACGCCGGAGTCGCTGCTGGCAGACTTAAAATCCTTGGAAGTCGAATTCGGGCGCGCGCTCAACGCGGTTCCCAATGCGCCGCGGGAGATCGATCTGGATCTGTTGCTGTTTGACGACCATATACGTGATAGTTCCGATTTCACACTGCCTCACCCGCGAGCGGTCAACCGGCTTTTTGTGCTCGCACCGGCGGCGGAAGTGTTACCTGAGGCGATCTGGCCGAATAACGGGCATTCGATTAATCAACTATTGGCCAAGCTCCAGACAGATGAGCAGGTTACCAGGCTCGAGCTTGCGCTGCGTTAACATCATCTGCGGGGTTGTCGTGGTGGTGGTCGGGCTGCAGGCCCACAGCTACGAGGGCCCGTTTCATCAGAAACTCACGTTTCTTGCTGCAAAACAGTTTAATCGTTGCGTTGCTGGCACAGCGGTTCCAAGGCTCACTGCATTGCAGGTGCGTTATGTCGCAAAAAGCAACATCGGTCAGGCGGAAACCAGCATTTTCGTGCGGATGTTCAATTGGAGTTATTACGACCGGGGCGCGCAAGCCGAACGCAGTATGCTCTGGCTCATCGACACTCGGTTTCACAAACATTTCAACGAGGTTGTGGCTGGCTTGGACGACGCGGGAAATACGGCTGAACGGTATCGTAGTCTTGGTCGGGTGGTGAATTATGTGCAGGATGTGACTTCGCCTGCGCGTGCAGTTCCGGTTTATACCGCTCGCTTCTGGCGCCTCAACCTTGCGGATCGTTTCGATAGCTTTCCGCTAGACGAAGAAGCCATAGAGGAGGCGCTCTCAAATAGTTGCGATTATCTGCATTCTGCCAGAGACAGTTATCTGCAGATTCTCGCAGACGCCGCGTCGAATACTCTCGCCGCTGTGCAGGGTCCGATGACTGGCATGCCGGTATCCTGGGAAAGCTTCTGGAAGCTCAGCGACGACGAACACGGCTTCGGTGAGTACGGTCCGGCGGGAAACAACTTTGGTAGGAAAAGCGAGTTCCGCTGCGGAGAAGCGGAGCGCTGTGTGCTGCTGGACAACGACCCGCTGTATGCCGACTTTGCGTTACATCGTCACATCGCAGCGGTAATTGGAACAATGCGCGCCTTGAAGGTGCTGCAGAGCCAAGGTTTGCCAGTAGTTGCGGAAGAGTGAAAAGGGATTGGCAGCGCGACGGGGTTGTTGTCGAACCATGAAGCTCGGCATAACCCCCTGGGATTTCACCGATCGAACGGCGCGCGGGCTTACCGAACAGGCGCGGATGGCAGAGTCGTTCGGCTACGATTCATTCTGGCTTCCCGAGAACCATTTCAACCTGAATGCGATTCCGGATCCGCTGATGCTGCTCGCGGCAGTGGCCGCTGGTACCGAACGGATTCGTCTGGCGACAACCTCGTATCTGCTCCCGTTACGCAACCCGTTGCAAGCCGCGGAACAGGTAGCCGTGTTGGATCAGCTTTCCGAGGGGCGGGTAACACTGGGTGTGGGTAGAGGATACGCATCGACGATGCTCAAGGCATTTAACGTTGTGCCGAGAGAAAAACGTAAGCTCTTCGAGTGGTGCCTCCAGACGATGCAACAGGCATGGTCCGGTGAGCCGGTTGCGTTGCGCGAAGGTGATGAGCCTGTAACAGTTGATCCGTTGCCAGTCCAGAAACCGCACCCGCCAATCTGGGTCGCCGCGTTCGGTCCGAAAGCGCTTGCCCAGGCTGGGCGCTTAGGTTTGCCGTACCTGGCTTCTCCCGTCGAGAGTCTTGCCACGCTGGAAAGCAATTATGCACGGCACACCGTTGCCGCGATTGAGGCCGGGCATGCAGAGCTTAAAATCGTTCCCATTATGCGAACGGTTTTCGTTGCTAAAAATTCTTCTGAGTCGACCGCCCTGCGGGAACGAATTCATCAGGAAGCACAAAAGTCCGGTCGCCTTGAAGAAGACGCTTCGATTGACGATTGGAGCATCGTCGGAGACGAGGCATACGTGCGTGACAAGTTTGCCGAATATCAGGAAAGGCTTCGAGTGAGCCATCTCGTGGCAACCCGGTTGCGCATTCCGGGCGTCGATAAAACAACGCTGCAAAGATCCGTCGAAAAAGTCGCTGAGATTGTCGGCGGGTAATTGGTTTCCACTGACCTGTTAACAAGGAAAAGAATGAGTTTCAGAATTTTGTTCCCAGCCATGCGATGGCCCGAAGGACGCGAAATAGAAATTGCCAGCATGGGTGATAACGGAAAGGCGGAATTTTGCGATTCCTTCGACGAAGTTACTGAGGATCAATGGTCCAACTGTGATGCGGTTATCTGTGTGCTGGATATTCCGGAACCTCATCGCAACCTGATGACGAAGTGCCGCATCTTCGTCACTCCTAAAGTTGGTTTCGACAACCTGGACGTTGAGGGATGGGGCAATCTCGGTGTACCGGTATGTAACGTACCCGACTACGGCACCCTGGAGGTCGCGGATCATGCCATGGCGCTGATGCTGTCGCTTATGAAAGGCATCACGTTCCATACCCGGGAACTGAAGCGCGATCCCCAGGGCCTGTGGCGCCCGGCTTTGAATCCTTTTGGTAAACGTCTGTCGGCTTGCGTATTCGGCATCGTGGGGTTAGGACGCATAGGAACGGCGACGGCTCTACGAGCCAAGGCGTTCGGCATGGACGTCGTTTTTTACGACCCTTACCTGGGTAATGGCGCCGATCTCGCCATCGGCGTCCGCCGGGTACATTCTCTCGAAGAGCTTTTTGGCGAGAGTGACGTAGTGAGTTTGCACCTGCCGTTGACC
>SMUZ01059202.1_pt1 | contig 10171 bp, 9 predicted proteins | sample 2456421 | NCBI WGS metagenome assembly SMUZ01 (sample SAMN11095932, study PRJNA526329) | marine sediment metagenome | biome: Marine sediment; feature: Surficial sediment; material: Deep marine sediment; isolation source: Hadal surficial sediment | place: Pacific Ocean | collected 2014-11 | depth 0-1... | reverse complement strand
GGAAGGTTGTGCTCGCGTCCGAGAAGTGCGAGGTAAACGTTTTTATGATGAAGTCCGACGTCTTGTCGGTCTTGATGTCCATATCAACCATGCTGCCTGTTCCCCCTGCTCAAGATTCCTGATCTGAGCCAGACCCTAGCGTCCCCACAAACCTGAACATTTGCCGTTTTCCCTATCTTAATGCATTCCTAACGTGTGCAAGGTCACTTAGCTGTACAGTACGACGGAGTATAAAAAGCAATTTCCGTTCCAGAGTGTCGGGGATGGCCTCTAGAAATCCGTTCAACTAGCTGTTATAATTAAACTTATAGGTTAATCTTCGGGATTTTTCTATGAGCTTGGGGCCTCGAAGGGTTACGATTCATGTCAACTTCGGTTGACAGGGATCATCGTGGCATCAAGGTTTTAATCAGCAGGAGTCCACGCCCGACCCACGAGGCAGTCCAGTTTTCAGGGATTGACCCCTTGCCGCAAGTGGTGAACAATGAGGGAGTCGGGACGTAGCGCAGCCTGGTAGCGCACCTGAATGGGGTTCAGGGGGTCGGAGGTTCGAATCCTCTCGTCCCGACCAGCTATCCTTCCTTCGTTCAGATACTTATGGCAAAGAAAAACTCCAAGAAAAAAGCGTCCAAGTCCCAGGTTGAGGATAGGTTGCGGATCTTGGGCTATCGTAGGATCAAAGTTAGGTGGAATTGAGTGAAGGTAGGGAACTAGCCGGCTGGTTTTCACGGCTATAGATTCATCCGCAGCAGCAGGTCGTTGAAGCGAGGTCTTGGTGTCAAAAACAATTTCCTATCTTTTGGGCTCACTCATTGAGTTGTTGTTCCCTGAAGCATAGGAAACTGCGTAAGATCTGGATTGATATTCACAACTAAAGCCGGCATCTCTGTGCAAACGATATCACGCGGCCAACTGCGGCCATTCATTACCGGTAGATTAGTTGCTCTATAGCCTGGAAACATTTCCTTCATTTTCTCTACATAAGCCCATGTTTCCTTAAATGCCTTTTATCGAACTGCACGATAGCTTTGGGTGGGATGGGTGCGACCTGCACCACACCCAGATGAAAGCCGTCATGCAGCGAGAGCACTTCGCCACGCATACCAACGGTGATCACAGCGGGCTGGCCTTCGACCTCGATGACTTCATCCTTCCAGATGATGAAGTCGCCGACTTTTAGGTTAAGGGTTTCTTTTCGCCAGGGGACCATGCCCAATTATCGCAGGTGTTCCTGGCGGTTGCCATGAACCCCCGCCAGGCGTAACCTTGGGCGCAACTGTATTTCACAGTGAGGGGGATTTCATGGTCGGCACGACCCACAGCCATTACAAGATTCTTGAGAAAATAGGCCAAGGAGGTATGGGCGAGGTGTCCGGTTAACAGTATGCAAAGCAACGAGAGGGGGGAGTTGTGAAACGTATTTTGTTTTTTCTCTATGGGGTGGTTTGTTATCTAATTTTCTTTGGAACTATCTTATACGCCATTGGCTTTGTGGGAAACTTTGTCGTGCCTAAAGGCATGGATACGGGAGATGCGGTGCCTTTTGGCCAAGCCCTCCTTACGAATGTTTTACTCTTAGGCATATTTGCTATTCAGCATAGTGTTATGGCACGCCAAGGGTTTAAGAAATGGTGGACTAAGATTGTACCCGAACCTATCGAGCGCAGTACCTATGTGCTTCTTGCCAGTCTTGCGTTACTGTTGTTGTTCTGGCAGTGGAAACCCATGGGTGATGTTCTGTGGGACGTATCCGGAAGTACTTTGGGCAATGTGTTGATTGGCGTTTCCCTCGTGGGGTGGTTGATTGTTTTTGCCAGCACGGCCTTAATTGATCATTTTCACCTATTTGGTGTGAGCCAAGTCTATTCTTATTTGACCAACAAGGAAGTCAGAGAGTTGCAGTTTGCCGCGCCTGCATTTTATAAGCTGGTGCGCCACCCGCTCTATTTGGGATTTATTATTGCCTTCTGGGCAACCCCTGTAATGACCGCAGCCCATCTGGTCTTTGCGATTGTGACGACTGCATACATCTTACTGGCTATACAATTTGAAGAGAGAGATTTAGTGAGCTTCTACGGAGATCAGTATCGAGATTACAGGAGAAGAGTATCCATGCTGATTCCCTTGCCTCCGAAAAAATGACCTGAATTTTGCCAATCATTTTTGAAAGATCAATCACTTGGCGGCGGATGAATTGGATGCCATAAGAGCGGTTACAGGCCTCAAAGGTAGAGTAGATGCTGAGGATTCGGAAGGTTCCGGAGCATCGCCCTGACCTCGGAGACCTGATAGGACCGAAGACCCTTTTATCGCAGTGGAAGGGTATGATTCCAAGATACGTTGTAGACCACTCAACCATACTGCTAACCGCTTTTGTAAACCAAGGTTCGGACTCGTAGACTTCGAAATGTCCACAGGGGAACGTGTGTAGTTCCTGGGGATCTCCTGCACGATCAAACGCTGCGCGAGCTCATTCAACAGGTATAAGGGAGTCTTGCTCTGCGAGTATCATGAGCAGGGGGGTAGGCGATATGAGTTCGATACTGGCTGTCGGATGGTAACCAACAATGAATCCTGCTCTCTCGAAATGCTCCGCATACAAAGATAAGCGGAACATCTCCTTTACTGCGGAGAACCCGTGGGCCATCACGATTGGGGGCAGGTTGATTAGCCACTGAGTTATCCGGCACATCGAGCCATCCGCGACACTTTGCTCCCGTGCTTGGAAATTCGATTTCTCGTCGCATTACTGATTTTCCTTTTAAGCTAACGATGTTTACGCTGATCAGCATACTATCCTGGTCGTCCGTATAAGACGCAAGCAGACAGCTATGGTGCTTAAAATTTCAAATTTTATCTTTTGGCTGGGCAGGAGTCCCAAGGCGTTAAATCGCAGGCCGTTTATATTAAGATTACAGCTCGTTTTAAAGCGAACGCACGTCTGTGAGCCTCCCCACTGTTGGACGGTGAGGAAGCAGGATTTCTACGCTTGTTGGTTTTGCTTCTAGCTTAACTCCGCGGTTACTTTCTCAATCGCCTGTTCTACGTATCGCTGTGTCAGGACATTGGGCCGCTTGACCTTTCCGCTGGCATACCTGAAGAGAGTGGCGTGCGAAGGCCCCTCATATCCCATCACGCGATGAAACTCGCGGCCCACCCTCTCCCCCAGCTCCACGACGTTTTTGCCTTGAGGCCAAGCAGTTGCTTCGGGAGTGGTCTCTTTTTTGGCCCGCGGCTGTTTTTCTTCATTATTCTAGTTCCTCAATGGTTGGATTAAATCCTGCAAAAGCTGAATATACTAATACGAAACACGGCTAAAACATTGTAATGATTTGTAAAGGCATTTGAAACAACCGTGTGCATCTCATTGGAAAGTCCAACCGTCTGAAGTGTCAAGAGAACGGTCAGCTCTTGTGCAGTTTGTGACAGATTAAGGGTAAAAAGATAGCGTTGGGGCGGGAAAGGGTCACCATTCACTGCTATGATCCGAAAAATATGAGTTTCAGCGTGTACTGGACAGACTGACTTCCTCGGTTCTCGGCTGGCTACCTCAGATGCTGAGGTCTGACAGTAATTTGGACCTGTAGATCTCCGCTTTTCTCATCTGCACACTCTCCAAGAGGTTGAAATCATCGGAGGTCACGAAACTCCGGTCGCTGTCTCAATATTGTGCTCGTTTTTCAGCAGGGTGTCCAGCATCAGCTTTCCTCGCCGGTGTGGGGCAGTGTTCACTTGATCCGCTTTCAACTCCAGCGGCCTGCGGGTGCCGAGCACGAAGGGCGGCCACTACTCCTCAGCTCCGGCCTGCTGGAGCAGTTGGGCAACATGAGAATGACCCTTCTGGCTGGCCACCATCAGGGCGGTGTGGTCCTGCTTGTCCTTGGCGTTTACTTTGACCTGGGCTCGGAGTAGGAGCTCGACGGTTTGAGTGTGGCCCGAGCTGGCCGCAAACATCAGGGCGGTGCGTCCCTCTTTGTCCTTGGCATCAGCATTGGCTCCAGAATCCAATAAGATCATGATGGTTTGGGTGTGACCGGAACCGGCCGCAAACATCAGGGCGGTCTGTCCCCGATGGTCCTTGGCCCTTACCTTGGCGCCTCGATCGAGGAGGACCTGCACCGTCTTCAGGTGACCTTCTGATGCCGCCATCATCAAGGGTGTCGAACGACTCGCAGTGTCGGATCGTTTGGCTCCGCCCAGGAAGCGAAGTCCCGCGCCCATTGCTCGAAATATCGAGCGGGGGATGCTGCTGTTCTGCCTGGCATCCACATGGGCGCCTCGATCGAGCAGAACCTTAACCGTGTCCTCGTGACCCTCACCGGAAGCTTCCATCAAGGCGGTCCGGCCCATGGGATCCTTGGCATTGACCTCGGCGCCCGCATCCAGCAGAAGCTGTGCCGTTCCGGTGTGTCCCCGACTGGCCGCCTCGGTCAAGATGGCGACCTCATCTTCTGTCTGGGTGTTGGGGTCAGCTCCGGCGTTGATCAGGGTTTGGAGTCTTTCGGTTTGACCGCTCCTGACCACAGCCAGTAACTCGGAATGCATGTTTTGAGGAGGAACCGGACGGATCACTTTCTCCTCTGCCTCCTCCGTTGCGGCCGAAGGTCTCGTGGTCTCCTCCGCCTTGGGAATTTCCGCTATTGTATCGATCCTATCCTCAGCAGCAACTGGAGGCAGAGCCGAAACTCTCTTGTGTGCACCGGGCCATGCTGCCTCTGCTGGAACATGGGAGGCTTGGGGCGTCAGGATAAGAGGCGGATCCTGGGTATGTCCTGCGTCCACCGCAGACGGAGGGTGTGGGCGGCCTTCCGCTGCCCGGGTTGTCGGTTCCTCTTGAACGATGACCGTTCTCCTGGGTACGGTCAGGTCTTTCCGCAGCAGAGCGACCTTTTTCAATTGATCAAGGAGCTGCACGATCCGCTGGTTGTCATCCAGTTTGTCGTACCACTCCCAGATTTCCGAGGATGCACCTCCTACCTGTACTCGAAGGTAGGCTCGGATTTCGTCGGAAGCCGCTTCACGCCAGGGTGTCCTTTGCTCCCAGGCTTCGATATCCAGAAGAAGTCGGACCAGATTTTCGACTTCAGCCGGGCTCAGGTCGGGATACATACCGACGTTTGCCCCATCTCCTGTCTGCTGGATTTGCCCCGTACCCTTGATCATGAGCCTGGGCCCATCTTGAGTGGGGTGGATCTCTTCATAGGTGACGCGAAAGCTTGTCGGGGAGAACTCATCGGCCAGCAAAGCTCGAAGATTGGAGGAAACATCGGGGACGGAGGGCTCGACCGTCTCAGGGAGTTTCAGAGGGACCCTGTTGGTGGGTTCTACGTCATTGCCCCTTGGCCAGGCCATGACCACCAGAAAAATCAGGAGTATCCCCAGCATCAGCTGTGATCCCGCGTTTTTACCCTTCATCAGGGAAAAGAAGATTCGTTGTGAGAGCGCAGGAGGATTACTTTCCCAGGGAAGGATAATGCGGTGAATGGCCATGGGGAGTTCGATGTTCTTTAACTCGCTCTTCCCCAGCCGCAAAATGGGCTCTTCGATCTTGTTTTCGATCTGACGGGCCACGTCCTCAGATATGCAAATGCCTCCCGGCGCTGCCAACGGCTCAATCTGGGAGGCGATATTGACCCCATCTCCGTAGAGGTCGTCTTCCCGATGCTCGACATCGCTCAGGTGTAGTCCGATGCGAAGCTGAAAACCCTTCTCGAGCGGTGCAGAGGCATTGTGTTCAGCGATCGTACTCTGTATCTGGATGGCACATTGAGCAGCTGCCAGGGCGCTGGCAAATTCCACCAGAAAGGCATCGCCGATGGTCTTGATCTCCGTTCCCTCGTGATGGATGAAAAGAGGACGCAGCATCCGTCTGTGCTCCTCCAGCATCTCCAAGGCTAAAGGCTCGTTCTTCTGGGTCAGAGCGCTGTAGCCAACGATGTCGGTGAACATGATGGTGGCAAGCCTGCGCTGTGGGGTATGATTGATTCGTTGCTTTTTTCGAGGCAATTCCGACCCGCCTTCTTGGTAGTGAACCACCTACGGAACAGCTGTGAAAAACCTGTGGAAATTATACCCGAAACAGTGCCAACCTCCTAGCCCTTTTTTCTCACCCTGTCACCTATTTCGGGGCTGGATGAAAGGGCTTGAGCGTGCTCTCTAGGGGTCAGCTCTTTCGTCAATCGGGCAAGGCACAGGATGAAAAATCAAATTTAATTGCCTTTAGGCGTCCGAAAATTTACGATTGGGCGTTATCATGTTCCATGTAAAACGGAGGATATCGAACATGGACGGGAGGGTGGCTTGGGTGGAGAACCGTCATGAACTTGATTCAGTTGTGGCAACCCACGGTACCGATGGGGTGGTGGACAACGAGCGGCCGATGTGCGCCTATCCCCGGCGAGCTGTTTACACGGGTCCTGGGGGAGGGAAAAACGATCCGACCAACTGGGTGGAAAGCAATTTTTTCTGCCAGTGAATCTTCTGTTGAGAAAGCGAACTGATGACTGGTGAGCAGGCTTACTCCCTGGGCAGCAAAGATCGTCCCCTTCAAGTGGCCATCGTCGGCTCCGGCCCTGCAGGCTTCTATGCGGCAGACGCTCTCTTGAGGCAAAAGGATCTCACCGTCCAGATTGACCTGTACGACCGATTGCCCACACCCTATGGTCTGGTGCGTTTTGGAGTTGCCCCTGACCACCCCAAGATCAAGGCCGTCATTCGCGTCTATGAACGGATCGCAGCCAGCCGATATCTCCGCTTCTTCGGCAACGTCAAGGTAGGGAGCAACCTCTCCGTTCAGGAATTGCGAAAGCACTACGACCAGATTGTTTACGCCGTCGGCTGTGAGACCGATCGGCGGCTGGGCATTCCCGGAGAGGACTTGCAAGGCAGTCACACCGCTACTGAATTTGTGGCCTGGTACAACAGCCACCCGGATTACATAGAGCGATCCTTCGACTTGTCTCACAAATGCGCAGCGGTCGTAGGTGTGGGGAACGTGGCCATGGATGTCACCCGCATCCTGTCCAAAGACCAGGACGAGCTGGTCCATACGGACATCGCCGGATACGCTCTGGAGGCACTGCGAAAGGGTCAAGTAGAGGAAGTCGTCATCTTGGCTCGGCGGGGTCCGAAACAGGCAGCTTTTTCACTCAATGAGATCAAGGAGATCGGAAGTCTCAAGGGTGTTGATCTGGTCGTTGATCCCAAGGAGATGGAGCTCGATGAAGCCTCAAAAGCTTCCCCGGGGAAAGAGCGCAGGCTGGAGTACCTGACGCAAAAATCCAAAGAAGGGGAGGGAAGCCAGAGGAGAAAGGTCCGCCTGCGTTTTTGTGTTTCACCGGTGGAAATCCTGGGTGAGAACGGCCGTGTCACGGCGGTCAAGATCGAAAAGAACGAGCTATATCTGGATGAGACGGGTGATATTCGCTCCCGTGGCACGGGACAGTACGAGGTGATTCCCGTTGGGCTCGTTTTTCGCTCCATTGGCTATCAAGGCGTTCCCCTACCCGGCGTACCCTTTGATGAGAAGCGCGGCGTTATTTGCAATCAAGAGGGACGAGTGACGGATTCGGTCTCCGGCCAGATCGTACCCAACGAGTACGCCGTCGGTTGGGCCAAGCGTGGACCCACCGGTCTCATCGGAACCAACAAGAGCGACTCAGCGGCAACGGTGGAGAAAATGCTGGAGGACATTGAAGGAAAGAGAGCAAAGGTCGACCTGGAAAAGAGGCCTGAAGCGGTGGACCGGATGCTGGCGGGAAAGAAGCTCCAAGTGGTGACTTTTGAGGACTGGAAGCTCCTGGATCAGCAAGAGGTGGAAGCTGGCAAGCGGCTGGGCAAGCTGCGGGAGAAGCTCTTGACGGTTTCGGCGATGCTCAAGGTTATTGAGGAAAGGCAGTAGTGTTACTAGAGAAATCGAACGATTTGCTCTCTGATGGCGGGGAGCACGAAGATCTTGGACAGATCGGCTTGGGAAAGGTTTTGGCACAAGATACGAATCTTTTCAAAGGTGGGAAGGGAACGATTCATGACCAGGATCTTTCTGTCTCCAAGACGACAGATTCCCCCCGTAAAGTCCCCTTCGTCCCACCTCAATTCAAGCCCCAGCTGGCCAACAATCTCTTCCAGCTTGGAGAGCAGCTCGGCATTACCCATAGTCCTGACTAGGTGCCTCGTTCCATAAATACGGTGACGTTTGTGGCGAGCGCGACGGCGTCGAGTTCGCGAAGCGACGACGACGCGATGTCAGGGACATCGTGGAGGAGGAGAGACAAAGAAATCGCCGCCGTCGCGCTCGCCACCCTTTGGGCTGATGGAGGTTGCGGGTGATCTCGAGGCACCCGCTTGCGGGTCACTCGTTGTCGCCGATGTCCCTGCATCGCCTCCTCCTCGCTCCTTGATCTCCCCTCGCAAGCCCCATCAGCAAACATCATCGTATTTATGGAAAGAGACACTAAGTCTAATCGGTGGGTCTGATGGAAAAGGATGGGTAAGACAGCCTTGGTTGGTTAAGTGTCTTTTTCTTCTTTTGCTTCAGCTTCCAGAGGTTCCGGAGTGGTTATCCCCATGAGTCGTTCGGTGACCTTTCCCTCTCCTGCGCTCTCGTTCAGCTCCTGAGTCATCGTTCCCATCAGGGGTTCGGAAAATATCATCGGCGGTTCACTGTTTGTTCCCTTGGGCTCTTCTGGGCTGACCTCCTCTTTGGGTTTGAGGCCTGTCTCCTCAGGCTCTTCCTGGGTGACCGTCTCCTTGAATTTGAGGTCCGTCTCCTCAGGCTCTCCCTGGGTGACCTTCTCCTTGAGTTTGAGATCGATCTTCTCGGGTTCTTTTGGGATGGCCTTCTCTTCGGGTTTGAGGCCCGTTTTCTCAGGCTCTTCCTGGCTGACCGTCTCCTGGGGTTCTTCGGTGACGGTCTCCTCAGGTTCTTTGCTGACCTTTCCCTTGGACGATTCGGTGATCTTTCCTTTGAGTCTCCCAAGGACCGTCCCTTTGGATTCTTCGGTAACCTCTTCTTGGGGTTTTTCGGTGACCTCTTCCTTGGGTGCAGTAGGTTCGGCGGCAGTCACCTCCTTGGGTGGTTCGGCCTCAGTCCTCTTTTCTTCTACCCGTTCGTGTACAGGCTTTTCTTCTGGTATTTCTTCCAGGGTGATGAGCTCTTTTGAGAGGGCGTCACGAGTGAAGGCACCTTCCCTCTCCAGCTCGAGAAACTTCTCCACGATCTCAGGATCGAAATCGATACCGGACTGGGACTTCAAGTGTTCCCGTATCTTCATGTTGGGCCAGGCTTCCCGGTAGGGGCGGTCGCGGCCCAGCACATCCCATGCCCCAACCACAGAAAAGACGCGAGCTGCCAGGGGAATCTCTTTGCCCTTCAGGCCACGCGGGTAACCGGAGCCGTCCCACTTCTCATGATGACAATAGGGAATATTCACGGCTGAACGCAAATAGGGAATATCGGATAGCAGTCGGTGAGCGTATCGGGGATGCATATGCATGGTGTCCCACTCTTTGTCACTGAGTGGAGCCGGCTTGAGGAGAATACTCTCGGGGACTCCGATTTTACCGATATCGTGCATCAGTGCGCCCCGACGATCATTGATCAGATCCGGCCCCTCCATTCCAACCGTCTCTCCCAACTTCAATGTCCACTCAGCCAATTGTTGACTGTGTCCGCTACTTATCTGTTCCCTGAGGTCCAGAGCAGAAGACAGCCCTTCCAGAGTAGCATCGTAAGCAAAACCCAGTCCCGTATTGTGACGCTGCAATTTGGCGATCAGGTCGGCGTTGTCCATGGCAACAGCGGCCTGGGAAGCCACGGCGGACAGGAAATCCAGCCAGTCCTGATCCGGAGACAGAGCGGAGCGATTGAAGATCTCCAGGACGCCTTTGAGTTCCCCACGGGCCACCAGGGGCATGGCATAATAGGCCACGAACTCTTCTTCAGCAAGAAGCTCAGCCCGCCTCGAAGCCTCTTCAGAATCACGCAGGTCGGGAATGCGAATGAGCTCGCGTTCCAAACCGGCCTTGCCCGCAACGCCCTCACCCAGATTGATTTCGGAATGGGCGATAGCAATGTTGCGAAAGCCAAGTCCAGAGAAGTACTTGAGGTTATGGGTGTGGGGATTGAACAGGAGTACGCTGGCTGCGTCCACCTTCAGTTCCGAGGTGATCT
>SMUZ01008756.1_pt1 | contig 10190 bp, 10 predicted proteins | sample 2456421 | NCBI WGS metagenome assembly SMUZ01 (sample SAMN11095932, study PRJNA526329) | marine sediment metagenome | biome: Marine sediment; feature: Surficial sediment; material: Deep marine sediment; isolation source: Hadal surficial sediment | place: Pacific Ocean | collected 2014-11 | depth... | reverse complement strand
GCGGAGAATCTGCATGAAAGTCTCAACCGGGATCTCTTCCCTCTGAACCATGCCCAAGCTGAGGGCAAAACTTGCCGTCAGCGACGCAATCAGCTGATTGAGAGCAAGCTTGAGAGTTGCTGCCTTTCCCACCGGACCAATCAGAACAGGATGAGGGCCAAAACACTTCAACAGCTCTGACCAATCTTGGAACTGCTTCGAAGAGGCACCCACCATGAGGATCAAGCTCCCCTCCCGAGCCTGAGGAATACTTCCCAACACAGGGGCCTCAAAATACTCACCCCCGGCGGCCTTGACCTCCTGCTCCACTTGCCGGCTCTCGGAGGGCCCAATGGTTCCCATCTGAATCACCGTGCGTCCCGATAACTGGGAGCGCGTTTCCTCAGACAACAGCACCTCCCGGATTGCCCGTATATCGGCCAACATCAGGACCACACAGTCGGCATCGCGGATGGCCTCCAGAGGACTCTGGGCAATCCTCGCGCCGAAGGTTTTCAGGCTTTCAGACTTTTCCTGGGTGCGATTGTAGGCCAGAACAGGATAGTCCATGGCCAAAAGCCTTTTGGCCATGGGCAGACCCATGAGCCCCGTACCCAGGAAAGCAACGGGGGTCTTTGATCTTTTTGTCATGCCCGGATCATGCCAGAGCTTGGATGGACAAAAGGAGAATGGAGATCACGAATCAGAGATTGCCTCAAACTTGACCGCAAGTCCCTGGCTGTCGTTTTCGGGCTCGTCCACCCGTACGACCGTGCCCGTCGCCTCCAATGAGATTCTGAGCCTCCTGCGATCAGAGGTACAGCGCAAGTTGAGTCCTATCTTGTCACCCACCTCAGGGCAGACTGAGGGAGCATCCGCCCACAGATAAGCACCCTCTTCGCTGGCCTCTTTAGCCACCACCTCAATAACTTTTAGCCCTTCCCCCTTCGCCTGAAAAGTCATGATTCCCGCGAAAGGTACGTCAATCCGAGTTGCTGCGCGCTTCTCTTTTTCGCTCATAATGATGCCTTAAGATCTTTACTATAGCCCGGATTATACATAAATTCTCTACTGCATCGGCGAAATCACTCGGCCTGACTGCGCGACCCGCAAAGCGGGTGCCCACTCCGTCGGCCTCCTCAGCGTACCATACAGTACGCTTGCGGGGGCCTCGGTCGCGCGTGGCGCAACGCACTCAGACCGGCGCTTTCGCCGCTTCCTGATGAGAACCTATCTATAATCCGGGCTTGCGACTCAAGTCCACAAATGGAACCAGCCATCATGACCACTAAGAGTAAAACTCCTACTCCGAGGCCACACCATTAGGATCTTGCAACAAACCAAATCGCCCTTTAAATTCAAGTGAAGCCCAGGAGCCCACAGGCCCATACCGGTTCTTGAGCGTTCCCACTTCGAAAGGTGTCGTGCTGGTGACGGGGCCTGCTTCTCCCACCTCAGCCTGGTAGTCTGCGGCGTAATTCAGCAATCCCAGGACCAGGTCCGCCTCTTGCTCAATCCCACCTTCTCTCAGGTGTTGGAGCTGGGGCCGGCGCATTTTGATGGCCCCCAGCACATGGGCATCCCAAAGGGGTTTGTCTCGAGGAATCCTACCGGCTCGCTGAACCGCCTGTCGACTGATTTGAGCCGTTGTGACGAGAGGACAGGACAAGTCAACCGCCAAAGTCTTCAGGAGATGCGCGACGGTGGAAATCTCAACATCCCTGCGGCCACGCGTTCCCCTTGGGGGTGGAATGCGCTGCAGGTGATCCACAAAGATTGCCCCCATGGTGCGGTCCTCGGCTAAATTCCGGGCATAGGCCTCCAGCTCTGAAATCGTCCAGGTCGGCTGATAGAGAATCTGTAGACACCTTTCCCAACCGCAGAGGCGTTTCTCCGCAGCCTCCAAAGTTTCTGGATCAAGCGACCCATAGTCACCGGGCCGCTTCTCTTTCTCTTTGAGATAGTCCTCGACTTGATGCATGGTCCAACCCTCTCCATCTCTGGCCGTTAATAGACTGAGAAGGCGGTGATAGATACGGACTTCCGGTTCCTCCACAGAATAGAAGAGGAAAAGTCTGTCCGTCCCCTCTTCACTGGCTTGGTCAAGCCACTGAAGCAGCAGACCCAGGAGCATCGAGGTTTTCCCGTGACCTGTCCGCCCTCCCAAAACGGCCAGCTCTCCCGGGTTGAAGCGTACTTCCAAACTGTCCACGGCCCTCCAACCTGAGGGTTGTACCAATGGGGCAACCCGGGTCTCCTGGTCCAGGCGACCCACAGAGAAAGTGGGTGGGACTGAAAGCGGAGCCGGAAGACCGGACACTTCTCCGTTGGAAGAAGAGGTCAGTTGCAGTGTGGTGAGGGTTTCGGCCGAAAACCCGTTGGCCAGACCCTTGGGAAGCCCTCTTAGAAATCCTTTGGCCACGCGGCGTCCCAGCTCTTCAGCCGCCCTGAAAAAGGGCTCCAATACCGGCAGGTTGTCGAAGACGATCTCGTCTCTTCCTCCTTCTGCTCGATTTCGGGAGGAGAGGCTGTGAAAAACGTCAAAGACCCCTGGCCAATCCCAACTCTGGTTTTCCGAATCTGCTCCCTGGATAATAATTTGAGCCTCGTACTTCTCCGGCTTTTCCAAAAGCTCTTGCAAAACTCGCAGTCCTTTCTCACCTCCTCCCTGCCTTCGGATAAAGTCGTTGACGGTCACCTCTTCCTTTGGCCTACTCGGATCTGCCATCAAGGTGGGATCGACGACATAAATGGGGAAGTTCGCTTTCTTCAATCGTTTTAGGGTGGTGACGGCCCTGTCCTTCCTACTGCCCTGGGTAGCCGGATCATAATCCCAACAAAGAGTCAGCTTGCCCCCAAAGCGAAGGTGCTCCTGCATCGCCTCAATCTGCTGGCTGTTCAGATCTCCTCCTGCCGCCACGGGAAAGGGGTCTTCAAGACCCAAGGACTGGATCAAAAGGGCTTTGATCGGGCCCTCCACTAACAGCAAATCGGTTTTGTCCAACCGGGCGGCAGCGTCCAGATTGAAAGGGACACTTTTCCCGGCTAAAGCATCGCCCTGTTCGAAAAGGGTACATCCCTCCAACCTGGCCTGTCCGGTGGATGTTTCCTTGGGCTGCCAGCCCCAGATATTCACGCATCGACCTTGAACGTCTCTCCAGCACCCGATAACGCGACCGCTCCACTTCGGCTCAAATAAACCCCAGGAACGGACCTCCTCCAGATCGCGGCCCGTTTTCTTCAGGCAGTGCCATACGTCTTCAGGGGCGGTGTAAAGTCCAAGATCCAGCTCGGCGAGTTTGTCCTCGGGAAAACCCTGTCGGGCGACGAGATAACCCCGGACGGTAGTACCGGCCTGCGACCGAAAAAACGACTGGGTATAGGTCATAAAGAGTCCCAGCAGGCTGGAGCGTCGTTCCAACCTCTCGTGAAGGAAAAAGTCTTCTTCGGTCCAGTGGCCTTGCCAGGGATCCAGGACAGCGGGGTCCACTCCGGCCAGCTGGGCCAGTTCTCGGGCAGCTCCCATCCAGGACAGCCCCCGGGTTTTCTGCAGGTACTGGATCGGGCCGCCTCCACCACACCCCAGAGAACAACTCCATTCCAGTCTCTGCGGATCGATCGAGAAGGCACCTGAATGGTCTTTGTGAATGGGGCAGGAAGCATGCCAAAACCGGCCGTAGGATCTTAGCGCTCGCAGATCTGCAAACAATCTCTCAACAGTGAGATAGGGGAAGATCTCCTGGTCTATGACCTCCCACGGTCTTTTCACGACTTCTCTATGGCCTTCGGGTCTCAAAGCTACACACCTATCTGTGACTTGGAGGCAAACCTCCTCTTCTTTTACATTTTAGGAACGTCCCCCGACATAGTGCCTGTTAAGCCCGGACAATGCATAAATTCTCGACTGCAGCAACGAAATCATCCGCCCTAACTGCGTTGCGCGAACCGCACGCGGGTGCCCCGGGCCCCCTGGTGCCTCGTTTCGTAGAATTGTCTTTATGGGGTGAGACACTTAGTACTCCCTTTCATAAATATGGTAGCGTCTGCGAATGGGGTTGCGAGACGAGGTCACGAAAAGAGGAGGAGGCAATGCAGGGACATCGGCGACGACGAGAGACAAAGAAATCGCCCGCAACCCCCATCCGCCCGAAGGGTTGGGGCGAGACGGGCCCATTTCTTTGTTGCTCCTCGATCTGGGCTCCGTCGCACTCCCAACAAACATTATCGAATTTATGAAAGTGAGTACTGAATATAGCCCGGAGGTGATCCCATGAGAAAACTGCTCTTTGTTCTGGTCACACTACCTTTTTTTGTCTGCGCTCTCTCTCAGAATCCGCCCCATATTCTCCTGACCAATGACGATGGGATCGACGCTCCGGGTCTGCTGGCCATGCACAAGGCCCTCAGTCAAGTGGGTCGGGTCACCGTAGCAGCTCCCGCCACCAATCAGAGTGCTGCCGGCCATGGTTTGACCACGGGGCGCAATCCCATTTTTGTGACAACCTGGACGGATGGCGGAGGTTCTGTTTGGCACAGTATCACCGCCCGACCAGCCACTTGCGTCAGTTTGGCACTGGAGAATCTACTGTCCGACAGGCCGGATATCGTGGTTTCGGGAAGCAACCAGGGTGCAAACCTGGGCCTGGTGACTTACTACTCGGGCACGGTGGGGGCGGCCCGTGAGGCTGCCTTTAAGGGAATCCCTTCGATCGCCGTTTCCGTTCAGGACGGCTCCCCAATGAACTTCGAAGCGGCGGCAGAGTTCACCGCTCACCTGGTGGAAAAGTATTTGAAAGAGAAACTTCCCCCCCAGACCTTCATCAACGTCAACTACCCGGCACTGCCTAAAGATCAAGTCAAAGGAGTTACAATCAGATCCCTGAGCTTGGCTCCCCCCCATAACGTCTATGTAAAAGGAACGATGCCCGACGGGCAAGACTATTTCTGGCCGGGCTACCGGCCATTGGTGAGTGGAGAACCCGACACCGACCTATCGACCCTCCTGGAGGGTTATATCACCATCACTCCGCTGCGATTGGACACAACGGAAGACGAGTTGATCCCCCTGCTCCAGGATTGGACTTTCCCCTAGCCTAGCCCGGACTATGCATAACGATCCGGGGTCAGGGAGCCTGCGCTAAATACCGATGGACACCCTCGATGTTCATCTTCAAGAACTCATCGTAGAAGATCCAGTTGGAGTAGGCAGGCATCTTCAGTGATTCCTGAATTTCTTCCAGAGTTTGTCCCTGCTTCGCCCTTTCCTCGACTGCCTCGATCAGGTCGACGAAGTACCTGATGTACTCCTCGACGTGGGCTTTTGTCCCCGTTCGTCCATGCCCGGGGGCCAGAATTTCAAAATCGAGCGTGGCCAGGACCCTGAGAGCCGCCATCCAATCGTAAGGGTTGGCGCCAGACATGACTCGCCAGGGGAGCCTTCGGACACCGACGGTGTCGGACATAAAAATAACTTTGCGATCGGGAACAAAGACGATGATGTTGTCGTCGGCCTCATTGGGACCAGGAAAAATGAGCTGAATTTCAAGATCACCCAGAAACACCGAGAGCTTGTCAGAAAAGGTCACATGAGGTGCAGCAACATCCTTCGTACGATCGGTACCCAGGTGACGGGTGATATTGGACTGAGCGATGATAATCGGATCCGATCCAAACACCGCGCCTCCCGAGACATGATCGCCGTGATGGTGGCTATAGACCAGATAGCGAATAGGAGCCTGGCTAATTTTCCTGATTTCCTGCAAGTAAGGGCCGGCTCGCTCCGCCGATTGAGGATCGGTGGCCAAGATGCCGTCGTCGGTCACGACAAAAAGAGAGCGATGGATATCATAGGTGTAGAGATACACATTTTCCGCAACCTTTTCGACCGAAACCTTCCCTTCCTGGGCGATGAGCCCTCCTACGGAAAGGCAAAGTACGACCACGAATTGAATGACTATTGTGCGTTTCATAGTTATCCTCCTTTGCGGGTGATATGAGCCATCACCGGTTCTTATGCCATGGAAAACCCGTACAGCTTACTCCAACCCGTAGGAAGGCAAAAGGGGGCCAAGAAGAAAAACTTTCTGGTCCTAGCCGAAGGGAACAGGCTCCCGGCTGAGCGGGCGGTGTAATTTTCATTGCCTTCGGCTCTCACCAGGCGTAACATTCGAAGGTTTACGGCCCTGAGGACACGAACTTGAACCTGTCGTTCTACTCGGTCCAGTAGAATCAAGATGCCAAGGAGGTATGAAGATGAAGAGAACTCACTACGTTTTTGCACTCATTTTTCTGGCCGGGACCACACTTTACGCCCAACGAGGCTCTGAACAACAGGGATCAATAAGGGCGTTGGGCGGCAGCTCTTCCCCGCGGGCATCTGCCCGGGTTCTTTATTCCAATCGGGCCGACAATAGCTTTCCAGGCCAGTTGGCCATCCATTACGGACAGCCCCAGTGGAGATCCGAGTATGAAGATCCGACCACCTTTGATCAAATGACCCAAGGACGGGTATGGCGAATGGGGAACGACTTCTGGACGGTCCTGGATACGAATTTACCGTTGAGAATCGCTGGCAGGGACATCGCCGTTGGAGCCTACTATCTGGGTGTTCATCGATCCGAGGATGGGAGCACCTGGAGCCTGGCTTTTATGGATCCCACGAAAATTCGGCGGGCTCACCTGGACGCTTCAGAGATCGCCAAAGCGACCATCGACTTTATGGTACCCATGACCTTTGCGATAGCAGAAGAAACCACAGATAAGCTGGACATATCGCTGGCAGCCCAAAAAGATGCGGTCGAGAATGTGACAATCAAAGTGGTGTGGGGAACCCTCCAACTGACTACTTTGATTCAGGTGATGGACCTGGAGTAGAAAGTCACTCAGGCGAGTACCCCGTCGATGAAATGATCACCACAACCGACACCCTACTGAAGGAGTTGGTACCCATCAACGATGAGATCAGTACGGTGACTCCCTTAAGTTTCCCGAACTATCAGGCCGGGCTGGTGCTTTTCCAACCTCGCCAGAGAGAAGATGAGAAGTGGATCACCCATACGGATGCGGAAGTGATTGGTTATGTCTTGAAGGGCCAGGGGCGTTTGCGGCTGCAAGACGAAGAATCCACGGTGTCCCCGGGGGTCCTTTGCCACATTCCAGCAAACACACCACATGATTTCCTGGCCGAGGGTGATGAACCACTACTCATGTTCTATGTCACCGTCAAAGTGAAATCTGAAGCCGATTGACGAGACGAGTGCCCCTAGCCCGGATGATGCATAATCCGGGCTACAGTTGCTCGATGGCCTGGGTCAGAAGACGGTTAAAGGTCTCCGGCTCCTCCATCATGATGAAGTGACTCACTTCGGGCACCGCCGACACTTGAAAAGATTCAAATGAAGAGGCGAAGCTCTTCACAACTTGAAGGTTCTGTGCGTTGCTCTCCGCCTGGATCATAAAAACTCGCGTCCGCAGGCGCCCCAGGGCTTCTTCAAAGTCCCTTTTCCCCCATTCGTAGATGGCATCCATGGAAGCGCTGCCGACCTCGGGAGGGGCGGCCGACATATCGGCAACGAGCCTTTCCACCAGGTCAGGCTCAGAAGTGGGGAGGAAAAGGTTGTGGCCCACCCAGTTGCGGGTGGTTTCAACAAAATTCGTGCGGAAGGGGACCAGGAATTGTTCCCGTTGTTCGGGAGTAAACCTTGCCCACTTGTCAAAGAGAGTATCCACTGCCACCAAGGCCAAGAGGCGTTCAGGAATCTGGACGGCAGCCTCCAGGACCACCGTCCCTCCCATGGAGTGCCCGATCAACACAATCTGATCCAGATTCAAATCATCGACAACCGCGACCACATCCTGGGCAAAGGCTGAGATGGTCCAATCCTTACGGTTGAGACCCGACTTCCCGTGACCCGCCAGATCAAGGGTCACCACCCTGTAGTGGGGGGAAAAATGACTCACCTGGGCCTTCCAATAGGTTTGGTCGCCGGACCAGCAGTGAACGAAGAACAGAGTGGGCGTCCCACTACCCTGCACCTGGTAGTGTATCGGTACGCCGTCAGACGAGATCACGCTTCCTGACAATGAGGCAGCGGGAGGACTGTTGGAGTCGGGGTGATGGGAGGACATGTCAGAATAGCCAACTGCGGAAAAACTTCCTTTTCAAGATTGCGTCCACACCCAAGGCTCCTCCGGCGCCCGCCACCGCAAAGACTAACAGGCAAACGATAAAGGTACGGTTCAGGCCAAGTACTGCGCCTCCCCGGGGAATGCCAATGGCCAAATAGATGTTGATCAGGTGGAAGGCCCCGAACAGCGACGAAACCCTCACCAGACATCCCAGCACCAGGGAGATTCCGATGGCCAACTCCCCAAAAGCAACCAGATAGCTGAAAAACACCGGGTGAGGGATCACCACCCCTGAGAGAAAATCCTGATGCCACAAAAATGGGTCATCCGTCACATCGGCCAACATTCGAGGCAGCGCTTCCCCGCTCAAAAATGTACCGGAGACCTTTCCCCAGGACACGCTGATGAAGTGGTAGCCGACGAAGATCCGCACAATGGCCAGGTAGGCTAGAAAAGTCTTTTGCCGGAACTGTCTTTTCAGGCTGTCGAGCATGTACAGGCTCCTCTGGAAACGAGGCCATTATGGGTTTTCAGTTTCTAGCTGTCAACGACAGGCACCCCTTCCGCTTGATGCCGTTTCCGTTGCCTTTGACCTGCTCTGGCGTTAGGATCCTAGTTGGATTCAAGTCACTGTAGAGGGAAAGGCCAGGGTCAGACAGTCCGTCTTTCTTTGAAATTTTCCGTCAACAAGGGGTACTTTGAAATGACGTGTTTAATCGCAAGACCAACCGTATGGGCGGGTGTGTTCCTGACCACTCTATTGCTCGGTTGCGGGTCGCCACCCGAAACGGCCGATCTCATCATCACCCATGCCCGTGTGTTTGATGGAACGGGAGCCGTCTATGAGGATGCCACCATCGTCATCATCGGGGAGCGCATCCAGACGATTACCGACGCAGAGACCCCGTTTGAGGCAACGGTGACCATCGATGCCGGGGGCAAAACAGTGCTGCCTGGTCTGATCGATACCCATATCCATTTCGGAGTGGGAAGTGCGGTCGACGAGGAATCATTCACCGAGTTCCTCAACAATGGATTACCGGCCAACTTGCAGGAATACCTGGCCCATGGGGTCACCACCATCAAATCCACCGGAGATATCGCTGAGCCCTATCTGAAAGTCAGGGAGCAAGTTGCGGCTGGTGAAATTCAGGGCCCCCGAATCTTTCTGGTAGGGCCCACACTGACAGCTCAAGGTGGGCATCCCGCGGCCACGGTTTTAAGAGATAATCCCTGGCGAAGTGCGGGAGGGTCCAGAGAATTGACTTCCGAAACTGAAGCGCGAACGATCGTGCGCCAGCTCTCCCAGTTGGGTGTAGATGCCATCAAGTTCGTCTACCAAGGCAGTACGGATGAGAACAAACCCTATCTGTGGCGCCCTGGTGTGCCTGTGCGCAAACTGACTCCCTCGATCATGAGAGCGATCATTGATGAAAGTCATCAACATCAGCTCCGCGTCACAGCCCACACGAATCATCTGGAGGATGCCCTGGAAGTACTCGAGGCGGGTTGCGATGGTTTGGAACATGGTGTGATGAGAACACGGCTTCAGGACGAAAAGCTGGCCACCCTTTTGATAGAGCGTCAGGCATCCTATGCACCCACCCTGTCGCTGTTTCAGGCGGGTCGAACTGGATCGGCACAAGATTCCGATCGATTGGAGACGGCGATGGCGAATCTGAAACAGCTTGCCAACGCAGGGGTCCGCATCGTTCTGGGCACGGATACGCTGTCACGCGGAACCCCCCCGGGCTCCACGACCCTCAACGAACTTGAACTGATGGTCCGGGCGGGATTGAGTCCGGAACAGGCAATCCAGGCAGCAACCCGCAATGCGGCACAACACCTGGGAAAGTTGGATGAACTGGGAACTCTCGAAGCGGGAAAGTTGGCCGATCTCATCATCGTGGATGGGGATCCCCTTTTGGACATCTCAATGATCCACAACATTGAGGTGGTCATCAAAGGCGGAAAGGTTGTGGTGGATCATCGGTAGCTTTCGTGCTCTGGTGTGTTCGTCCTTTTGTGCTTCCGTACTTTCGCTAGGAGCCTATTCGAGCAGTACTCACCACCTCGTCAAAGAG
>SMUZ01017437.1_pt1 | contig 10194 bp, 11 predicted proteins | sample 2456421 | NCBI WGS metagenome assembly SMUZ01 (sample SAMN11095932, study PRJNA526329) | marine sediment metagenome | biome: Marine sediment; feature: Surficial sediment; material: Deep marine sediment; isolation source: Hadal surficial sediment | place: Pacific Ocean | collected 2014-11 | depth... | reverse complement strand
TAGATGACATTTCACATTGGAACAAAAAAGATTACTGGGCAACACCTTTTGAGTTCATCGGTACGGGTGCAGGGGATTGCGAGGATTTTTCCATTGCTAAGTATTTTTCCCTGTTAGAACTTGGTATACCGGATGATAAATTAAGAATGACCTACGTTAAGGCATTGGTCTATAATCAGGCACACATGGTCGTAACATATTTTTCTGAACCCGGGGCAATCCCATTGGTGCTGGATAATATTAACCCAGCCATTGAGCCCGCGGACAAACGCAAGGATTTATTACCGGTCTACAGTTTTAATGGTGTGGGTCTTTGGTTAGCTAAAGAACGTGGTTTGGGTAAAAAAGCAGGGAGCGCCGATCGTATTTCATTATGGACAGATTTAAATAACAAGATGGTCGCAGGTTTGTAGTCCTAAAAAATACTGCCGTCCTCATCCAAAATCAGGTTTTCGATTCCTTCTATACCCGCACGAATATTCTTTCTACTTGTTAATTTCTTTTGCGCAATATCTGGTAAATCGGTAAACGCGATGACACGATTTTTGCACAGCAGATCGACTAAGTCTTCCAGCACACGGATGAAATTCAAGTCAGAAGATAACAGGACTTCTTGTAATTCATCCACTGAATCTGTTTGCCTTAAAAATTCTATAATCTCCTGATAGTTTTCGTGGCCCATGAGTTCAGCCTCAGGAGAAGGCGCACCCTTATGAAAAGACTCTATTTTGCCATTTCCATCTCTTAATATGTAAGGCATAATTCCCCCCTCATGGTTATGGAAATATTGGACAATTCTGTTAAATTAAGATTATCGATCAAAAGGAACAGGATGTTAAGCTGAACTTGAGCTGGAAATATCAAAAGCCGCATAAATAATAGAAAGATAAATGCATGCCATTAGAACGTGATGATCCATTACTGAGTGCATTGACAGCGCTTTGCAAAGTAATGCATGTACCAAAGAGTCCAGATGCCCTGATCGCAGGGTTACCATTGGACAACAATTATCTGACCGCTGAATATTTTCCCCGCGCAGCTGAGCGTGCAGATCTGTCCGCAGGACTGGTAAGGCGCCCGTTAGAAAAAATATCCAATCTGATATTACCTGCAGTCCTATTATTAAAAGAAAATCAGGCCTGTGTCTTGCTTGGCCGCGAAGGTAATAATTTCAAGATCATGGTGCCGGAATCCAGAGAAGGACAAAAATTGGTGACTCTTGAGGAGTTAGAAAAAGATTATATTGGCCATGCCTTTTTTGTGCAGAAAACTTATAAGTTTGACCGGGAGGCGAGTAGCAAAGTCTCATTGCGTTTCAAACATTGGTTCTGGGATGTTATTTTTAAGTCTTGGCCCCTATACGTTGAGGTGCTTGTTGCTTCCCTGTTTATCAATATTTTTGCCCTGGCTTCATCGCTATTCATTATGAATGTCTATGATCGTGTGGTGCCAAACCGTGCTATTGAGACACTATGGGTAATGGCTATCGGTGTGGCTATAATATTTATCTTTGATTTTATCCTACGTGCCTTACGTGGATATTTTATAGATGCCGCCAGTAAAAAAGCAGATATTATTTTATCTGCAAATATATTTGAAAAAATCATGGGGATCAGGATGGAATCCCGTCCAGCCTCTGTTGGTGAATTGGCTAGCCACGTGCAGGAGTTTGAGTCATTACGGGATTTCATAACATCGGCAACGGTTATAACATTGGTGGATTTACCGTTTTTGTTTATTTTCATCGCGGTGATCTGGTTGCTTGGTGGTGACTTGGCCTATATCCCACTGGCTGTAATACCTATTGTCATCATCGGCCCACTGATTATCCAGGTGCCAATGAATAATATAATTAACAAGTTGTTTAAATACTCCACAAAGAGAAGTGGCATTTTATTTGAGTCAATAAATAATCTGGAAACATTAAAAACACTGAACGCAGAAGGGCAGGTACAACGGGAATGGGAGGCCAACAACGAGGAAATATCCAAGTTGAAGATGAAATCCAAGATGTATTCTTCAATTATGATGTTCTTTACGGACTACTTAATAAAAATGACAACCATAGCGGTCATTGTTTATGGTGTTTACAAAATTGCTGAAAATGAATTGTCAATGGGAGCTTTAATCGCTTGTACAATTTTAACCGGACGTGCCATGGCTCCAGTAACTCAAGTGACTTCACTTATTCTGCGATATAAACAGGCCATGAAATCAATGCAATCAATTAATCACTTAATGTCATTGCCGGTGGAAAGGGAGCATGGAGCTAACTTTTTGCATCGCGATCAATTGCTCGGTAATATTGAGTTTAAAAATGTATCATTTACCTATCCAGATCAGGAAATGCAGGCGCTAAAGAATGTGTCATTTCGAATTAAGGCAGGAGAGCATGTAGGCATTATTGGACGTATTGGAGCTGGCAAAAGTACGATCGAAAAACTCATCCTGGGGTTATACAAAGCTCAGGAGGGCGTGGTTACCATTGATGAGGGGATTAATGTGCAGCAAATAGATCCTACTGTGCTCAGGCGTGAAATTGGTTATGTGCCCCAGGACGTTACTTTGTTCTCTGGGAGCTTGAAAGATAATATCGTCATGGGATCACGTTATGCGGATGATGATGCTGCTATAAGGGCGGCAGATTTGGCTGGTGTCACCGTTTTTGCCAATAGACATCCCGCAGGATTTGATTTACAGGTAGGAGAGAAGGGGGGGTTCCTGTCAGGTGGCCAACGGCAGAGTGTTGTGCTGGCACGTGCATTGTTGCTGGATCCAGACATCTATATCATGGATGAGCCGACGAATTCAATGGATAACAGTACGGAGGAATCATTCAAAAGACGTTTTGCTGAAATTCTGGAAAATAAAACTCTCATTCTCATCACCCAGAAAGGATCATTACTATCTTTGGTGGATCGTTTGATCGTAATGGAGAATCAAACCGTCGTTGCTGATGGTCCGAAGGAGCAGGTTATGGAAGCCCTGAAAAAGGGAAGGATCAGGGTGTAATCAGAAAAATCATGCCATCACATCAAGCCGAAGAATACAAAAATATACCTGAAGAAGACAGGAAATATCTGTCCGATATCAATGCTGCTGTCATGTATGGTGTGCCAGTTAGATACCATCTTTTACTCTTCATCATTGTTAGCTTTATTTTCGTCTCTTTTTACTGGGCCAAGCACGCCATGTTGGATGAAGTGACCCGTGGCACAGGAAAGGTCATTCCTTCCAGTCATATTCAAACTGTGCAAAATTTTGAAGGCGGGATCTTGTCTGAAATTTATGTAGAAGAAGGAGACTTGGTAGAGAAGGGACAAGTATTATTGCGGCTTGATAATATCAATTTTTCCAGCAGTCTAATTGAAAACCAACTCCAGTACTACGAATTATTAGCTAGTCAGGCGCGACTGTTGGCAGAAATTGAAGAGCACGATATTGTTATGCCGGATGAAATATTGAAAAATTATCCAGCCGTGACCAAACCCTTTGTCCAACTTTATCAGTCCAGGGTGGCACAACAAAAAACAACGATTAAGATACTGAATCAAAAAGTTAAACAGAAACAGCAAGCAATCGTCGAACAACGTGTAAAGATTGGGAATTTGAGTAATGGCCTCAAACTGATTCGCAAAGAGATCAAGCTTTCTGCGCCATTGGTGGCCGCGGGTGCAATTTCAGAAGTCGAAATTCTTCGCCTGGAAGGTACGGAGAATGATTTGAAAGGCGAGTTAGATACCGCACAATATTCAATTCCTCGCCTCGAGTCAGAATTACAGGAAGCAAAGGAGATGATTTCGGAAACCAGGAGCAAATATAGATCAGAGGTGCTAGCAGAATACAATGAGGTAAAGGTTGACCTGGATCAAGTTTCCGCAATTATGGTGTCAATGGAAGACAGAGTAGCCAGGACTCAAATATACTCACCAGTCAAAGGCAAGATAAAACAAATTAAAATTAATACGATTGGCGGCGTTATAAGTCCTGGTATGGAATTGATCGATATTGTCCCTACAGAGGATCGCCTACTTATCGAAGCGCAGATCAGACCATCAGACATAGCTTTTTTACATCCTGGACAGAAAGCGATGGTCAAACTGACAGCCTACGATTTTTCCATATATGGCGGGCTGGAGGCCAATCTCATTCACATCAGTGCAGATACTATTTATGATGCGGAAAAGCAACAAGAATTCTATTTAATTCGTTTAGTTACAGAGAAAAATAATATTGTTCACCAAGGTCAGAGTTTCGATATTATTCCAGGGATGATTGTTGATGTAGATATATTAACAGGGTGGAAAACCGTGCTTGATTATATTCTTAAACCAATTCTAAAAACTAGGGATACGGCAATGAGGGAAAGATAATGAGTCAATATAGTTCGGTCTGATTCTATGAGTAATGAATTGCTTGTCGTATGTGACGATCAGAAATTATCAGATGATCTTTATTCAGCCTTATCATCTGATTATGCTTTGCGTAAACATGACGTTGGGCTACCAACATTAAATGAAGTAAAGTCAATATCACCCTTATTGATACTTGTTGAAGCAAACTTGTTTGATGCGATTATTGAAAAAAATCTTGCTGGTTACATGATAGGTTATAAGACCCTAATTTATGGGGGTGATTGGTTAGATAGTAAACAAATAAGAGCATACTCTTACGGGATTTCCGGGTATTGTGGTGAAAACGTAAAGGCAATCGTAATACAGGAAGCAGTAAGAAATATTTTAAAAGGTGATATTTGGATCAAACATCATTTAATATCAACGGTGATTAATATTTTACTCCAGCAACAACAAGAAGATACGAGTAAAAAAGATTTCGAAAATGATTTATTTGAGTTATTATCAAACAGGGAATTAGAAGTGGTAAGACGTGTACAGGTAGGGGAAAGCAACAAGGAGATTGCTGATAAATTGTGTATTTCTGAAAGAACAGTTAAAGCACATCTTAGCTCAACTTTTAAAAAATTAGATGTGCCTGATAGATTACACCTGGTTGTATTACTACAAAAACATTCAATGTAGTGAGATCAATTTGTAAATGCAACCCAACAACTCGGCACAAAAGGCAGGCTGTGATAGCATTCATGCTTTTCGTGCCGACAGGGATGATGAGATGAACACTTCTTGTGAATGTTTGAATTATCAAGGTGACCATATACGTAGTTAAGGGGGGTAGTAAAAAGACGGCTAACCCCTTGGGGGACAACACATCGCGTCAGTCCTGAGTGGAGTTATCAGACTATTCATCAAGATAAGCAACAGGAAGACAGTCTGTATTTGTACTGGAATTTGCGTTGCCAACAGCGTAAAATCCGCGGTGTCTGGGGATTTCATTTACAACCGAGTCAGCACTGTTGCGCGGGGTATCAGCTGGTTATTTGGGAACAGTTTAATAAAAGGTTGACTTTTTCAATCAATTGAGTGTATCTTCTGAATAAAGCACCCTAACATATTGTATTCTAACAATTTGTATTTTAAAGATTAAGGATTTATTTTTGATGCTATTAAGATGCACTTTGCTTTGCCCTGTGGTTTTAGGTCTTGGTATCTCAGTAGTCTCTGCAGAAACTTTGCAAGAAGTCGTAGATTATACCGTGCATAACAGCCCTGATGTGAGGGCAACCGCAGCTGATCGGCGTGCGGTTGAGCAGGAAATTGGGCAAGCACGTGCAGGATATTATCCAAGAATTGATTTAGATGCCGGTTATGGTTATGAACGCAAAGCTAGTCCAGGTACGCGTGCACGCGGCCGTGGCAGTGTAGGTTTAACCAGAGAAGAATTTGGTCTTACTCTCGACCAGATGATCTTTGATGGTTTATTAACGAAAAATGAAATAAGACGTCAAATCGCCCGTACCAATTCAAGAGCTCATAATGTACACGGGCAGGCTGAAATAGATTCGCTCAATGCAATCAGGGCATACCTCAATTTACAAAGACGTGCGATGTTAATTGAATTAGCAGAGGAAAATCTTGAAATTCATCGCCGCACCAACGACCAGGTAGTTCTACGAAGTGAGCAAGGGGTTGGTCGTCAGGCTGATTCTGAACAGGCATCCGCAAGATTGTCTAGAGCAGAAACAAACTTGATTGCTGAAAAAGGAAACTATCAAGATGAATTTGCAAACTTTATACGTGTGGTAGGGAAACCGCCATCCGAACTTGAGGAAGCTTACAATCCCAGTGATGCCCTCCCTGCAAATGTCGAGGATGCCGTACAGTTGGCAATTAAAAATCATCCAACTATAAAATCTGCTACAGCAGATATTGAGTCAGCCTATGCACAACGTGACACAGCAAACGCACCTTACTATCCCAGGCTTAACCTTGAGGCTGGCGTGAGACACGATGCTGATCTTGATGGTGTCACCGGTGTAGATGAAGGTTATTTTACCATGCTGAGGCTACGCTATAATCTGTTTAATGGTGGCAGGGATCGGGCACGAATTAAGGAAACAGCATATCAAATTGGGCAGGCTAAAGAAATTCGTGATTCTGCTGTACGACAAGTAGAACAAAGCACACGTTTATCTTGGGACGCTTATGATACGGCAACCAAGCAATTATATTTCTTTGAAAAAAATCGTAGTGCAACAATAAAAACACATGAGGCGTACAAACAGCAGTTTAAACTTGGACGACGTACATTACTTGATTTGTTGGATTCTGCGAATGAAATGTTTGTTTCAAAATCTGATTATGTCAATGTAAATTATGATCAGCTTTTTGCGATGTATCGCATATTTGTAAGTATGGGAATGGTGCATACAATTTTAGGCGTTGAATTGCCCGAAGAATCAGTAATAATAAATGCAAGTCGTCATCAGTCACAATAGCGGAATGAAAACAACACCAATTCCTCCTGAAATAAAATAATACACCGTCTGGCTGTATTATCGCTTCAATCTCAGTTATCGTGACATTGAAGATTTATTATCGGAGCGCGGTATTGATGTCAGTTATGGATCCATTCGATTGTGGTGTAACAAGTTTGGTCAGAAGCATGCCAAACGCCTGTTAAAGAACCACACGGATGAACTCAGGAAAATCGTGACGGATAAGTTAAGAAGTTATGGTATCGCACATCGAGAACTCATCCCAGATTCAATTTATGATACAAGGCAGTATGCCAATAACCGTGCTGAGGTGTCACATCAACCAACTCGTGTTCGAGAGCGGGGCATGCGCCGTTTAAGTCGACGCAACAAGCCCAACGCTTCTTAAGTATATATGCAATGGTGTACAATTTATTTAACTTGGGTAGATACTTAATCTCAGCCGAGCATTATCGTTTACTAAGACAGCGCGCCTTTGTGTCCTGGAAAGAGGCAGCAGTTGTTTAATTGGAATATGGAAAAGGATTGTTATGGATTTTAAAGTTAACTTGCCAGTACCTTCTGATCATATATGGCGCTCGATCTGACATGAATATTTTTCTTTTCTAAATCAAAACCGGGCTTTCAGGATCGACCAAACATGAATACAATAATTGCAGTCTGGCTGTTATTGGTGGTCGCTTTTGCTGCTGCAAACTTCCCTGGCTAAATGAGCGATTTCTTTTCTATATATAGCCCAACCCCAGGAAACCCCCGTGGATGTGTTTACTTGAATGGTTGCTGCTTTATTTTATTGTTGGTTTTATTGCCCTGGGACTTGAGAAAAAAATGACAGGCCAGCTGCATTCTCAGGATTGGGAGTTTTATGCAACGGGATTCTGCCTGTTTATCGTCTTTGTTTTACCAGGTTTTATCTATCGTCGTGATTTCCTAAATCATCTACAACGATGGAAAAGACGTCAATCTAAATACCCTCATAAGCTTCACCTTCAGAAAGGTAATGCTAATTATAGAGTATCCGACACATTAAGATCAGTGTTTACTCGAGCAATCTTCTCACCCATTATTATTGTTTTATCTGCCACCATCTCTGTTGACCATTGCATAACATCTTTAGGAAATAGCAGGATGACGGTTGAACCCATATTAAAGCGACCCATTTCCTGACCTTGTTCTAATTTAATATCATTATCTGAAAAATGTGTGTCGATAATAATCCTGTCTTTAGCCGGTGTGATTTGACCTGCCCAAACAGTCTCCATACTGCCAACGAATAAAGCACCGACCATGATCATGGCCATGGGGCCAATATCGGTATGAAAAATATTAATCACGCGTTCGTTTTTTGCAAACACTGCATTTACCGCACGCGCGGTATGTGCATTCACTGCGAATAGTTTACCCGGGACATAAATCATGCAGCTTAGTTTCCCTGATATGGGCATGTGAATACGATGATAGTCTTTAGGTGCAAGATAAAGTGTGGCAAATGTACCGCCAGAAAACATATTCACAAGTTCATCTTCAAGCAGTAAATGTTTCAGGGTATATGATTTCCCCTTGGCCTGTATGATTGTGTCGTCATTATCATTTTTTTTGGCAATATTGCCTATCTGACTAACAGAACCATCCACGGGACAGAGGATATTTTTCTCGTCTAGCTGAATGGGTCTCGCGTCTGCGGAGAGTTCACGGGTAAAAAATGTATTAAAACTGGAATAGCTTTCAGGATCAGGGTTCAGCGCCAGTGACATATCAACTTTGAACACTTTGATAAATTGGTTAATAATGAAATTCTTAAACCAGGGTGTTTCACAACGGGTCAACCGATACACAAGACTCGTTAAGAAATGTTGTGGAATAAAATATTGCGGCAGAACCTTTAGCTTGTCCCATAAGTTTGCAGCTTGATTATTGTTATTCATAAGTAATTAGTACTCTATCAATTTAGTTTTGATTGATAATTGTTTCTGTAAAATAATTGATGTCATCCCGTAGTCATGGCGGGCAAGGGACATCGTCTCGACCAGGGGGATAGATCTTCTTCTATACGGCTTAAGATTTCTGGTATTCACTCGAAATGGCTGGTTATGTTATTTATCAAATCGACAGCTGTGAGATTACTAGTGACGATGATCGTGTTGATGAGGTATTGCGGTTAAATTAGATCGTCTGACGATGGCGTCAAAACTGAGTGTTTTACCGTCTTCAAATGTCAGCTTGATTGAGATGCGCTTACCTTCACGCATCGGAACCGAAGGATTAAATAACATAAGATGATAAGCACCAGGTTCGAATGAAAGAGTAGAGTCCGGGGCAATAATAATATGTTCCTGCTGTTGCATACTGGTTACACCGTTTTTCACCTGACTGATATGAAACTCAATGCGTTCAAATTCAGGACTTTCTGCAGAAACAAGGGTTAGTGCGTGATCTGATGAATTTTCAATATCCAGATAGCCAGCCATCACCTTGATGGTAGGCGGTGCTTCGCGTATCCACGCATTCTGTATATGAACACTTTCACCTGCAAAAGCACTATTCGTGAGCAAGAATATGAGAAAAAAACATGTAATGGTCGAATTGGGTGACTTCATTTTAAATGTATGACTATTCTTTTTTAGCCAGGTATTCCGACCTGGTCTATATATTAGTAATAGTCATTCCCGTGAAAACGGGAATCTAGTTGAACATTTACCGCCTGTAAGGCGGACTTTTTCACTGGATACCGGGTCAAGCCCGGTATGACGTAATTCTTCTTTATTTTGGGTATTCGGAACATTTATTAACCCCTTCTAAGAAAGCCGATATAATACACGTAGAGTTGAAATCAGACATGCCGGATTCATGTCTATTTTTAGAATTTTTGGCCCCGCATCTGGCGGGGTTTCATTTGTGAAAGTAAAGGTGAATCGTCAATACGCATTTTAGGGTCGATCTGGATGGAAAATTTGTTAGGACTGTATAACTACTGGGTAGCCATCGCACTGATGATGATGGGATTTTATATCGTCATCGCCAATGAAAATCTGATTAAAAAACTCATCGGCCTGAATATTTTTCAGGTATCAGTATTTATTCTATTTATTTCAATGGGTTATCTCGATCAAGGTACAGCACCTATCTATTCGGAAGCTTATACTCAATATTCTGCACCCCTGCCGCATGTTTTGATTCTAACTGCCATCGTCGTTGGAATTGCAACCACGGCACTTGGCCTGGCCTTGACAGTACGCATATACCAGGCATATGGCAGCATTAATGAGGCCGAAATTGCCGAGATGGACCAAGATTGACCTAATGGATATGAATTCGTGATTTCACAGCATTTGCCCGTATTA
>SMUZ01020602.1_pt1 | contig 10218 bp, 7 predicted proteins | sample 2456421 | NCBI WGS metagenome assembly SMUZ01 (sample SAMN11095932, study PRJNA526329) | marine sediment metagenome | biome: Marine sediment; feature: Surficial sediment; material: Deep marine sediment; isolation source: Hadal surficial sediment | place: Pacific Ocean | collected 2014-11 | depth 0-1... | reverse complement strand
GGCTGGAGCAGGCGCCGAAGGTGATCAACCGCCTGTTCGACGGCGCGAACACCGGCAAGCTGATCATCAGGATATGCGACGAGCCCTGAGCGCCCCCCCCGGCGCCACGGTCGGGCGAAAAGGTGGCGGCCCAGTGCCAGGGAGAAGTTAACCCACTGCCGCCCGGTCTCACTTCCAACCGAAGTTCTTGCTCCACATCTTGACGACCTTGTAGGAGCCGCCTTCTTTCTTCAACACGAACTTGCCGGTGTGATCCGAGTCATAGGGTTGTTTGGCGTTGGCGACCCACGTGTATTTGGCCTCCACCTCTATCTGATCACCCACCAAGCGCAGCTTGGTCAGGGTCTTGAGCGTGCCCATTGTGCCGCCGAGGCTGGACATGGGATGGTCGTAGCTTTCGCCGGGGCCATCATCGTAGAATTCCCGTATCGCCTTTAAGATTTGCGGGCGGTCCCGTTCGAAATTAATGGGCACGGCGGGCCGCGCCGCGAGGCCTGCCTGTTGATCGATCCCGGACGTCGCCGCAGCCGTTTTCTGGAACGCGATTGCACACTTTTGCTCGATCGAGCGTTTCTCGATGGCCTCGCGTTCCCCCTTTATGCGTGCGTACTCCATGGCCTCCGCACCGTCACCGCCTTCCAGGAAGAACAGGGCCGGCCAGAACAGGATCAGGCCGATGCCCATCTGTGCCTCGTCGGTATCCGCCGTATCTTTAAGGTTTGCATGCAGCTCAAGGGCACGCCTCGACACCCGCTCCGCTTCCAGCTCCAACTGGTCACAGTCAAAGTTCTTGTAGTGCAGGGGTGAGACGTAAGCCGTCGCAATCTCTTCGGGCTGTGTTGCGCATGCCGCCAACACCAACAAGGCGGTTACAAAGTACCGTTTCATGGTGCTCCCCATCGAAAGAGTTCGATCGTCTGTTACCTTACGTCAGCGGACCGCGGAACCTCTGAGGTGCGAACAGCGGGATTCCGGGGCTCAGAACGAACAGTTCTTCACCCGCTTCAGAGCCACGATCAAAGCGAACGCAACCGCCGTCGTGCGAAATCCCATGGCCTCCCCTAATAAGGGACGGCGGGGGAATTCCGGTCTTTTCCCGCGAAGCGCCGCGTATCCGGGAAGAAGTTTCCAGGCTGGCCGCGAATATGGATTTTGATGGTGACGTGGTCATCCTTCGGAACCCCCCAACCGAAGCGAACACGTATCACGCAATTTAAAGCATCGCATAAATCGCGCATCATATGAAGACATTTGATCGCGACTAGTTCGCCTTTCGATTGTTCCCTCGAATTCCGCCCGATCGACGGATTTGCGCACAAAAAGGTGCGCACGCGCCCATGGCAACAGCGCGACCTGGAAATTCAAAATTTTTGGAGTTCCAAAGGAACCACCCGGCGGTGGTTTCCCGCCGCCGACGCCGCGGACGGACGTTCGAGCCCGCCGGCGACAAGCCCGGTAATCAGTTATTGCAGTTCGGACTCGCGGCGGCGTCGCACGGATTTTCCGCGGAATTGTAAATCACTTCAATATTGACTTTCTGAAAGCCGAGCAGGTTGTTGAGCGCTGCGATCAGGGCAAGGACCCAGGCCGGCGGCACGCCCGGCGGGGTCATGCCGCCGCCCGGGGTAACGACCGTCCCCGTCCCGGGAGTGCAAAGCTTGATGATCTGCCCGAGGAGGTTGGCGACGTAAACGCAGCTGGAGGGCTGTTCCAGGGTTATCGCCGTGGTCCCGTCGGGCAAGACCACGACGGTGAAGATGGTACCGCGGATTCCGATGGTCGCCGTCGGCGTCTTGATCACGTAGGCCGAGTTCTCGAGGTTGCCGGAAAAAAACCGCAACACGCCCTCGGTCGCCGTCATCACGAACGTGCTGCGCCCGGGTTCGGGGTCGAAGACGAACTTATCGAGGGTCATCCGCACGTTTGGCCCGAGGGAAATCTTGGTGCCGTCGAGGAAGTCGATCTCGGTGGCGCTGTTGGCGCCGGTCGCGATGACCTCGTTCAGGTAGACGCTGTCCTTGACCACGAGGTGGCGGACCTTTTCCTCGATCTCGCCGGTCACGGTCCGGACGATAATCGACGTGGCGCCGACGTTGACGGACTCGACGGCCCGCAGCGGCGCGCTCGCGGCAACGACCGCCGCCGCAACCGCGGCGCCGGTGGCCCATCGACTGGCCCGTGCCCGAGCAAAAACCGTGAACCACCCTGTAGTTTTCATGCCCTCCCTGCGCTCCGGCAGCCTGATTGACGGCGTAGCTGCCATTATCGATTGTAGCTTTGTTAATAGTATATCGATTGCGTGCGGACATGCAAATCGCGGAGATTTGCCCGGAAAAGCCCCGTATTCCACCGTTTTGCGCGGGTGAAGCGGGGCGAGGCCGCCGACTTTCGCCCCCTGTGCGAGGGATTCCGGGCGCGGGCGTTCCCCGGGCCGGAAACCGCCGCCCGCGGGCGTTTGCGGGCGGTTCCGCCTTGGTTGCGGCGATTGCCGGTTTGAACGGTTCGGGACGCCCTTACTTTTCGGTCATGACGATGGTGGTGCCGGTCTCGCCGGCCCGCAGGCGTTTCAGGTGGAAAGCGGCCAGCGGATCGTCGGGATAATTTTCGGCGAGGGCGGCGAAGGCCTTGTCGGCGTCCGGGTCCCGCCGCTCCAACAGCTCGAAGGCCGCCCGGTAGGCGGCGACGGCCGAAGACCCGGCTTCGGCCTCGGTCAGGGGCTCGAAGGCCTCGATGCCCTTGGTCTTGCCCTTCAGCACCAGGGTGCCGACGGGCCGCCCGATGAAATCGGGGCATCCGGCAACGGTGAAACCACTTATGCACACCCGCGTTCCCAGGTGCTTGTTGACGCTTTCCATGCGCGCCGCGGTGTTGATGGCGTCCCCGTGGGCCGTGTAGTCGAACACCGTGTCGCCGCCGAAGTTGCCGATGATGACGAGGCCCGAGTTGACGCCGATGCGCGTCTTGCCAAGGGGAATTCCCTCTTTCCGCTTGGCCTCCGCAAAGGCCTGGGCAAAGGAATCCATGGCCAGGGCGCAGGCGATGCCGCGCGCCGCGTGGTCGGGCTGGACGACGGGCGCGGAGAATATGATGGTCACCGCGTCGCCGACGATCTTGTCCAGGGTGCCGTCGTGCTGGAAGGCGATCTGGACCATTCCGTCCAGGTACTCGTTGAGCAGGGAGACGATCACCTCGGGTTCGGATTGTTCCACCAGGGACGTGAAATTGGCCAGGTCGGTGAACAGGAACGTGCATTCGCGGCGCTCCCCGCCCAGGCTGAGCTGGTCCGGATTCTCTATGAGGTGCCACACCAGGTTGGGCGACACGTAGGACGAGAAGGCGTCGCGTATCCAGCGCTGCTGCCGTTCCGTGTGCATGTGGCGCAGCACCGAGCACACCAGGTAGACGGCAACGGTCGTCATCACCGGGGAGAGGGGATCGAAGAGCAGGTCCGCATTGACGAAGGCGTACCAGGAAGCGGCGCCCGCGCCCGCCGCGGCGGTGAGGCCGATGACCGCCGACCATAATGCGCCCAGGCCCCCAATCAGCAGGACAAGGGCCACCGACACGGTGACCATGAAAAGGATCTCGGCCCCGTTGGCCCAGTCGGGCCGGGTCAGATACGTGCCCTGGATGATCTGCTCGATGGCCTGGGCGTGGATCTCCACTCCCGGGATGACGTTGCCGAGCGGGCTGAAGCGGGTGTCCTGCAACCCCGCGGCCGAGCTGCCGACGAGGACGATGAAGCCCTTCACGGAGTCCGCGTGCACCTGACCCGCCAGCAGTTTCCACGCCGGGAGGTACCGTTGCGCCACCGCCCTGGTGTAATGGATCCAAACCCGCCCCTCGGCGTCCGTCGGCACGGGGATGGTCCCCACGCGCACGGTGGTGATGCCCGTATGGGCGCCGAAGCTGATCTTGGCGCTGGCGCCGGAGGATTTGACCACGTAGCTGGAGGCGCCCTGGGCCACCCTGAGCGCCTCGGCGACCAACGTCGGGTAAAGGGTTTCACCCAGCCGCAGCAGCATGGGCACGCGTCGGATCACCCCGTCCCGGCCGGGCGTGAAGTTGAGGGCGCCGTTGCCCGCCGCCGCTTCCTCGAACTGGGGCAGGGTCGTCACCGCACCGCTATGGACGGGCAGGAACAGCCGGGGGTCGTCTCCCGCCGTGGCGAAGCCCGCCTTGATGGCCGGCGCGCGGGGCGTCGCCCGGTTGACCAGGACAAAGCCGGTCACGACGCGTCCCTTGCCGAGCGACTCGGCGAAGATCCGGTCATGGTCGGGCAGGTTCGTCTCCAGGTCCGGGGCCGGGGGGGTGCCGGTCCACTGCTTGAATACCCGGGCGGGAGAGGTCCGGTCGGGCTCGGCGAAGACGATGTCGAAGACGATGGCCGCCGCGCCCATGGCCTGAAGCCGGTCGACCAGGCGGGCCAACGTGTTCCGCGGCCACGGCCATTGGCCCAGCTTTTCCAGGCTTTCGTCGTCGATGTCGAGGATGCGTACCGGCGCCGCCTGGTAGTCCCGGGGACTCCATCTTTGGTAAACGTCGAAGGCGGCGTCGCGCAGGGTGATGATGATCGCCGGCTTGGCCAGGTGGGCCGAGAGCGCCACGGCAAGAACGATCAGGGACAGCCAGATATGCGCCAGGCGCATCATGGCCGCGACGGCTCTCCGGATCATCCGCAGACCGCCTTCGGCGCCGAATCAACCGATCCGTTCGACGGCCACGACAGGCACTTGGGTAACAACGGCACCCCCCCCCGCGGACAGGGTCCAATCCCTGCTCTCCTGTGGTCCCCCAATGCACGAATCGACCGCCGGACGCTACCATAAATCCGCCCCCGGAGCCATCGGACGACGGCATCCGGCCGTCGACGGCAGGGAACACGCCGCCCCCGCGGCGACGGAATAGCGTTTCGGATTTAACCAGACACGGTTCCTTGGTATGACGCGCTTCGGCGGCGCGAAAGGCCGGTGTCAGGGTTGGGCGCGCCGGCGGCGAAAGGCCTCGGCCAGGGCCGGCAGCAGCGTCGCGCAATCCCCGACGACGCCGATATCGGCCCAATCGAAGATCGGCGCCTCGGCGTCGGTGTTGATGGCGACGATGGTGCCGACGCCTTTCAGGCCGACGGTGTGGTTGGGTGCCCCGCGCACGCCGGCGGCGATGTAAAGCCGCGCGTTGACGCCCTTGCCCGTAAGCCCCACCTGCAACTGACGCGGAAGCCATCCCTTGTCGCAAACCCGGCGGGTGGCGCACAGGGACGCCCCGAGCAGACGGGCGAGCGCCTTGGCCTTCTCCACCCCGTCGGGGCCGCCGATCCCCATGCCGAGCCCGATGACCGTATCGGCACGCTCGAGGGGCGCGATGGTATGATCGATCAGGGAATGGGAACGGATGACCGTGCACAACGGCGTCCCCACCCGGGGGCGAAGGGTGATCACGTCGGCCTTGCGTCCGGCGACCGGGGAGCCGAGGCGCAGCATCCCGGGCCGCACCGTGGCCATTTGCGGATAGGTCCTCGAATAGATGGACGCCACCAGGTTGCCCCCGAAGGCGGGCTTCAAGGCGATCAGACGGCGGTCGTCGTCGACCTCCAGCCCGATGGCGTCGCCGGTGAGTCCCAGTCCGAGACGCGCCGCGAGCCGCGGTCCCCAGTCGCGGCCCGTTGCCGTGGCGGGAAGGAAAAGGCCCCACGGCCGGCGCTCGGCGACCAGGCCGGCGCAGGCATCGGCCACCGTGTCCGCCGAACAGGCCGCGGACGCCGGAATGTCGAGCACGAATACCTGGTCCACGCCATAATCGGCCAGCGTCGGCGCATGGCGGGCCATGTCCGCGCCGATCAGGATCGCCCCCAGGGCGCCGCCGATGTCATCGGCGATCTCGCCGCCGCGGGTGGCGAGCTCCAGGCTTACCCCGGTGAGGTCGCCGCGGCTGTCGGTCTCGCACGCGATCCAGACGTCCTTGCCGGGCTTGGGCTGCCGTTGCACGGCGCTTACCGGCGGAGGCTGCGGCGCTTCGCCATCCAATAGGCCCAGCTCCTTGAGTGCGCGGACGGTCTCGTCGGCGGCGGACGCCGGGTCCCGGCCGTCGATCCGCCTGCCCGGGCCGTGGCTTTGCTCGACGATGTTCACCCCCTCCACCCAGGTCGGGGACCCGGCGATGCCGTAATCGCCGGCGTCGCCGCCCAGGTCGGCCAGACGCACCACCTCGACCGGTTTGGCGTCGGCGTCCTCGCGGACCTCGGGGGTCACCTTGATGGGGGCGATGAGACGCTCGGCGCAGGTCAGAAGCGCCGGCATCCGGCATTCGACCAGGTCGAAGCCTTCGTCGCTCTCGCGCTCGGCGCGGAGCGTCTCCCCTGCGATGGCCAGCTTCCTGACGCCGGTGATCTGGGCGATTCCCAGCAGTTCGGCGACCTCCGGGCCGACCTGGCCGGTTTCGGCGTCGAGGGTGTACTTGCCGAGAACGATGAGGTCGAAGCCGTTCGGCTCGAGCCACCGCGCCAGGGCGCGCGCCGTCGCCAGGGTGTCGGCCCCGGCGCATCCCCGGTCCTCGATATGGACGCCGCGGTCGATCCCCATGGCGAGGGCGCCGAGAAGGGCCTCGCGCGCCTGCGGCGGCCCCATGGTGATCACCGTCGTCCCGCCACCCAGCCGGCCCTTGAGGTCGACCGCCAGCGCGATGGCGCGAAGATCGAAGGCGCTGATCACGTTGGGGCCGTCGCGTTTGATGGTCTTCGATTCGAAATCGAAATTGACGTCTTCTATGAGCGGCACCTGTTTGATGCAGACGGCGATTTCCACGACGATGGTCTCCTGCTCAATGGTCGTGCCGGGCTTGCCCGGGGGTTTTCGGCACCACCGGGGTCCCCTCAATTGTTTCCCCGAAAAAACAAGGGGCCAGCCCGGTTCGGCCAATCCCTTGATTTCATTGGTCGCGACGGCGGGACTCGTCCGCGCGCCGGGCGTCCCACACGCCGGCCCCCGGCACGCGGGTTATCGCGCCACGCGGCTCATGCCTCGGCCAGTTCGTAGCGCACGGGCGTCGTGTAGGCCGGATCGTCGTGCAGCCGCCAATACATGTCCTTGAGCCGCGCCGTCACCGGCCCCGGCCGGCCGTCGCCCACGGGCCGGCCGTCGATGCTGCGCACCGGCATGATGCCGCCGGCGGTGGACGTCAGGAACACCTCGTCGGCGGCGCAGAGGTCGTCCGCGCCCATGCGCCCGAGCCTTCCTTTGATGTTGAGCGCTTCCGAGAGCTCCAGCACCGTCCGCCGCGTGATCCCCTCGAGCACCCCGCGGTCGGGCGAGAGGAGATCTCCGGCCCTGAGCGCGAAGATGTTCCAGCCGCGGCCCTCGGTCACGAAGCCGTCCCGGTCGAGCAGCACCGCGTAGCGGGCGTCCCGGTCGTAGGCCTCGAACAGCGCCTGCACGAAGTCGAGGCGGCCGAAGTTCTTCACCGTCGGGTCCACCGCCTCGGGCGGGATGCGGACGGTTTTGGCGATGACGATGTCGCACCCGGTCTCCAGCTCGTCCTCCGAGACGACCGCGGAAAACGGCACCGCCCAGACGACGAGGCGGTTCCTGCACGTGCGCAGGTCCTTGTGCGCCGTCGCGGGCGAGCCGCGGGTGGCGATCACCGTGACCATGGACTCGGTCAGCCCGGCCCGCGCCACGCAGCCGTGCAGCACGTCGGCGACGCCGTCGCGGTCGTAGCCCAGGGTATCGTAGCGGCGCTGGGTGAGCGAGCGCTGCCAGCGCTCCAGGTGATCGTCGAGGCGGAAGAACCGGCCCTTCCACACGTGCACCGCGTCGTAGCACATGTCGGCGAGCTGGAACCCCATGTCCGTGACCGGCAGGCGAAGCTCGGAAAGGGCCATGAACGCGCCGTCCATGAAGCCAACACCGGCGCTGCCGTACCCCGCCTTCTCCGTCATCGCGCCCCTCCCCCGGCGACCCTCCCCCGTGACACGTGGGAACGCGCCGATCATACCCCGCCGGCGGGGGCGGCAACAGCCCCCGGCACGCGGGTCATGGGTCCGCCGCTCCAACCGACCGGTCCGCTTCGCCCCGGGAAGAGGGCGGGCAGCCGGGCCCCGCCGGTTGTCGGGAGTTCCGCCCGGTGTAAGAATGAGGGGTTCGACGAAATCCGAATGAGGACGTCCCATGAGCGAGCCCCTGTTTCACATGGTTGCGGCCGGCCCTTCGCCGGTGGCCCCCTTCAGCCACGCCGCCGAGGCCGACGGCTGGGTGTTCCTGGCCGGCCAGATGCCGACGGATCCCGACGACAATTCCCGGCCCCTTCCCGAAGGGATCGAGGCCCAGACCCGGAGGGTCATGGACAATCTGACCATCGTTCTCGGCGGCCTCGGCCTCGGGCTCGAGCACGTGGTCTCCGTCCGTGCGTTCCTCACCCGCTTCGGGGAGGACTACGAGGCCATGAACCGGATTTATGCCTCGTATTTTCCCGCCGACAGGCGCCCGGCCAGGGCCTGCGTCGGCGTCACCGGCCTGGCCCGGGACGCCCGCGTCGAGATCGACATGATCGCCCGCCGCCCCTGAAGACGACTCCCCGCCGGAAGGCCGCGGGGCGGGCGCCTTGTCTTTCCCAGGGCCATGCCGGGGAAGGGTCGCCAATGAGAATCGCGCTTAGCCCTTGAGGCTTTTCGCAGAATCGTGGTACGGATTCAGCTGGGTTCCTATTCCGGCTCTGCCGACTGAGGGGGAGCGGATAATAAGGAGCGTTTCTCAATCAGGGAGGAATTACACATGCGGATTATCATCAGCCTCTTTGCCGCGTTTTTCATGGCCTCGGCCGCCAATGCCGGGACCTTGGAAGACGTCAAGAAGCGCGGCGTGCTCAACTGCATCGTCAACACCGGTCTGCCGGGATTTTCGTACACGGATAAAACCGGCCGCTGGAAAGGCTTCGACGCCGACATGTGCCGTTCGCTGGCGGCCGCGGTTGTCGGCGACGGGGAAAAGGTCAAGTTCATCCCGGCCACCGGCAAGACCCGTTTCACGCTGCTGAACTCCAAGGAAGGCGACGTCATCTTCCGTAACACCACGTGGACCTTCGTCCGCGACGTCGACGTCAAGCTGACCTTCCTGCCCACCACCTACTATGACGGCCAGGGCTTCATCATCCGCAAGTCCAAGGGCGTCAAAAGCGCCAAGGAGCTTGACGGCGCCACGGTGTGCATCCAGACCGGCACGACGACGGAGCTGAACCTGGCCGACTACTTCCGCGCCAACAAGATCAGCTACAAGCCGGTGCCGATCGAGTCCAACGAGGAAGCGCGCAAGAACTACCTGGCCGACCGTTGCGACACCTACACGACGGACGCATCGGGCCTGGCCGCCACACGCGCCACCTTCGACAAGCCTGGCGATCACATAATCCTTCCGGAAATCATTTCCAAGGAACCACTGGGTCCCGTCGTCCGTCATGGCGACGACCAGTGGGCGGACATCGTGCGCTGGACCGTTTACGCCCTAATCGCGGCAGAGCAGCACGGCATCACCGCCGGCAACGTCGACAAGATGGCCATGGATAAGAGCAACCCCAACGTCAGCCGTATGCTCGGTTCCGAAGGCAACCTGGGCGGAATGCTGGGTCTCGACAAGGAGTGGGCCAAGCGCGTCATCAAGGCGCAGGGCAATTACGCCGAAATTTTCGAGCGCAACGTCGGCTTGAAAACGCCGGTCGGCCTGTCTCGCGGCTTGAACGCCCTTTACACCAAAGGCGGTCTGCAATATTCCCCGCCGTTCCGGTAAAACAGGGTTTGGCCTTGTAAACCGACAAAAGGTAACGCGCCGGGCGGGATTTCCCGTCCGGCGCGTCCTTTTCCCGATATACGAAATCGATGTCCGTCTTATCCGGCCCGGCGCCCAGACCGGATAAGCGGTCAAACAACAAAGGGTGCAAGAACAGGGGGCAAGGGTGTCGGGCGTCGCGAATCAGGCAAGCATAAAACTAGTCGGTATCGAACCCAATTTTCTGCTCAGGCTTTGGCGCAACAAGGACACGCGCTCTATCATCCTGCAGATCCTGACCATGGCCCTGCTGTTCGCGTTTCTCGCCTACATCATCAACAACGCGGTGCTCAACCTGGCGGTTCTCGGCAAGACCTTCAGCTTCGATTTCTTGGGCTTCCCCGCGTCCTACGACATCAACCAACGGCTGATCGAATACACGTCGCAAAGCACCCATTTCCGGGCC
>SMUZ01060373.1_pt1 | contig 10223 bp, 5 predicted proteins | sample 2456421 | NCBI WGS metagenome assembly SMUZ01 (sample SAMN11095932, study PRJNA526329) | marine sediment metagenome | biome: Marine sediment; feature: Surficial sediment; material: Deep marine sediment; isolation source: Hadal surficial sediment | place: Pacific Ocean | collected 2014-11 | depth 0-1... | reverse complement strand
CCGTTCGGCAACCACAAAGGCAAACCTCGACCAACCTGGTTGTCGATAACAAAAAGCCCGAGCTCCCGCCCGAGCTTTTTGTGATCGCGTGCTTGCGCGGCTTCCCAGCGGGCAAGGTGATCGTCGAGATCTTCTTTGTTGGCAAACGCCCAGGCGTAGATTCGCGTCATCATCACGTTGTCCGAATTACCTCGCCAATAGGCACCGGCCACGCGGCGCAGCTTGAACGCGTCGCGGGGAATATCTCTGGTCGTTTTCACGTGGGGGCCTTCACACATGTCCACGAACGGTCCGTTGCGGTAGAACGATAGGGATTTCAATCCGTTCTTCTCGATGAGTTCCGCCCCGTACTCTCGCTTGTAGGGTTCATTCATCTCGTCAATGCGAGCAAGGGCCTCTTGCGCATCCAGCTCTTCGTAATCGAACCGCTGGCCCCGCTTCATGATCTTCTTCATACGCCGCTCGAGTTCTGGAAAATCTTCCTCGGTAAGCGGCTTGTTCAAGATGAAGTCGTAGTAAAAACCGTCGCGGATGGGCGGTCCGAAACCGAGGGTGGATCCAGGACGCATTTCCAACACCGCTTGGGCGAGGACATGGGCGGCGCTGTGGCGGATACGGTATAAAACGTCTTCCGCCTGCTCCCCATCGTGATCAATAGTTTCCATCTAACTGCTCCTGAAACGAAAAAACCCCGGGGCGGTGTGCCTCCGGGGTTTTTCATACCTTGACGGCCACCGCTGGGCCGCCGTAAAAACTCAAAATCGAGTCAGGCGACCCACCCATTCGTGGTAGTCGTCGTCATGATAAAATACGCGTGTGGCTTGTTCATATGAGCAAATGATAGTGAGCCAGATCGGGATTGCAAGCCAGCCTGCTGCCCGGGGCCCCTTTGAATTGCCCGACATGCCCCAATTATCTGCGCAATACAGGTTTTTACCTCATGGATGTCGATCAACAGGGCGAATTCATCCAATCCGAAGAGGTTTCGGGTGGACAGATCATTGTTCCCGGCGAGGCGCTGCCTGGGCTGATTTACGTGATTCCCCAGGAGCAACGGCCGTTTTTTCCTGGTCAAGTCATCCCATTGGTCATGGAAGCCAAAACCTGGATGCCTACGCTCGAGGCGATCCGGGAACAAAAACAAGAGATCGTTGGCCTCATCGCCAGCAAAAAAAATCGCAGCAATACAGCCTATCCACAGGATCTCTACGACATGGGTACGGCCTGCCGCATCCACCGTGTGCACAGGGAAGGCGCGCAACTACAGGTGTTATTGGAAGGTCTGCGACGGTTCCGGGTCCGCCAATGGGTCAGTACCAGCCCACCCCTCGCCGTAAACGTACAATATTTCCCAGACCGGCTCGACGTGCATTCCGAGGAAGAGAAAGCCTACGCCATTGCCATCATCAACACGATCAAGGAGCTCATTCCGCTCAACCCACTCTATGGAGAGGAACTCAAGGTATTCCTTGCTCGCTCGAATCCCAATGAGCCCTCACAACTCGCAGATTTCGCCGCCAGCCTGACTTCCGCTTCAAAAGCCGATCTGCAGGGAGTGCTTGAAACCGTACCACTGCTACGGCGGTTGGAAAAAGTCGTGGAACTCCTGCACCGGGAACTCGAGATCGCCCGTGCTCAGATGGAGATCCGGCAGAATATCGAAGAGGAGATCCAGGGCCGCCAACGCGAAACATTCCTGCGCCAACAGCTGAAGTTCATTCAGAAAGAGCTGGGAATTGCGAAGGACGACAAGACCGCCGAAATCGAAGAGTTCACAGAACGACTGGCCAAGCTCGATGTGCCTGAAGCCGCCCAGAAAAAAATAGACGACGAATTACACAAACTGTCCCTGCTCGAGGTCGGTTCCGCCGACTACGGTGTTACCCGGAATTATCTCGATTGGCTGACAAGTGTACCCTGGGGCGTTTACAGCAAAGACACCGAAGACCTCGACCAGGCCACCAAGATACTCAACTCCCACCATGAGGGTCTCGACGACGTCAAGGAGCGGATCATCGAGTTTCTCGCCCTCGGCATCATGAAGGGTGATGCGGCCGGGTCCATCATCTGCCTGGTGGGACCACCGGGGGTAGGCAAAACCTCCCTCGGGCGCTCAATCGCTGAGGCTTTGAACCGCAAGTTCTATCGATTCTCCGTCGGGGGGATGCGCGACGAGGCCGAAATCAAAGGTCATCGACGCACCTACGTCGGCGCTTTGCCTGGCAAGCTCATCCAGGCGTTAAAAGACACCGAGGTTGCTAATCCGGTGATCATGCTCGACGAGGTGGACAAAATCGGCGCGTCCTACCAGGGAGATCCGGCATCAGCTCTCCTGGAAGTTCTGGATCCCGAGCAGAATTTCAGCTTCCGCGATCACTATCTGGATGTGCCCTTCGATCTCTCCAAGGTGCTGTTTATCTGCACGGCAAATCAGCTGGACACGATTCCGGCGCCCCTGCTCGACCGTATGGAGGTCATTCACCTTTCGGGCTATCTCGACAAGGAAAAGTACGCAATCGCCCGCAAACACCTGCTACCACGGCAACTCGCCCGTGCAGGATTGAGGAAACGCGGGGATGTGAAGATCGATGCGGCTGCATTGCGCAAAATCATCGATGGTTACTCTCGGGAACCGGGCGTTCGACGCCTGGATAAAACACTGGCCAGCGTCGTACGCAAGGCGGTGATCAAGATATTACAGAAAGCCAAAAAACCCATCTCTATTACGAAAGACGATGTTGAGGCTTATCTCGGTAAGCCGCTGTATGAAAAGGAGCCATTGGAGAAAGGTGTGGGCGTCGTCACCGGGCTCGCATGGACCGCCTTGGGCGGAGCCACGTTACCGGTGGAGGCCACACGAGTACACGATCGTCAGGCGGGGTTGCGCATCACCGGACAACTCGGTGAAGTCATGCAGGAATCCGCAAACATTGCTCACAGCTACCTCGTCGCCAACGCCCCGCAGTTTCAAGTACCAAACGGTTACTTCGACAACGCGTTCATCCATCTGCATGTCCCCGCCGGGGCGACTCCGAAAGATGGTCCCAGTGCCGGTATCACCATGGCATGTGCACTTCTATCACTAGCCAGAAACGAACAGATAAAGGCCAACTGCGCCCTGACAGGAGAGCTAACGTTGACCGGGAAGGTGTACCCGATCGGAGGAATTCGGGAGAAGCTGCTGGCTGCCAAACGGCAGAAAATCAAAACTGTGATTCTGCCTGCAGCCAATGAACGCGATTACGACGAAGTACCCGCCCACATCCGACAAGGCATTGAGGCTCACTTCGTGGCAAGCTTCGCGGAGGTAGTCGCGTTGGTGTTCTAGCGCGTCCCGCACAACTATCAATACGCTTGCTACTATGAACGAACTGGCACCCATCGTCAGCCCGAATGCCCACGCCATAGCTGCGATGCTCCTGACCGTGGTGACTCTGTACCTGTTCACCCGGGAACGCTTTCCACTGGAGATCTCAAGCCTGGGATTAATCGCCGTTCTGGCCGTGGGATTTGCACTGTTTCCTTTTGCAGGATTAGAACCCACCGATTTTTTCTCCGGTTTTGGCCACGAAGCACTCATCGCGGTCTGTGCGCTAATGGTATTAGGGCAAGGGCTGGTTCATACCGGTGCACTGGAGCCCGTCGGGCGCGTACTGGGCCGTCTCTGGGGACGTGCACCATTTCTCTCTTTCCTCGCAACGCTGATCGTCGGTGCGGTCTTGTCCGCTTTCGTCAACAACACCCCGGTTGTCGTACTCCTGCTTCCGATTCTCATCAGCGTCTGCCTGCGTACTTCTTCTTCGTCTGCAAAAGTACTGATGCCCATGGGGTTTGCCACGCTCGTCGGTGGCATGGGCACCACGATCGGCACATCAACCAACCTGCTCGTCGTCAGCGTCGCGGTGGACCTCGGCCTGGAACGATTCGGCATGTTCGACTTTCTTGTCCCTGCTTCCATCGCGGCCGGTGTCGGCATCGTCTACTTATGGTTGATTGCACCGAAATTGCTCCCTGACCGGGAGATCGGGCTCGGCGACACGTCGCCGCGCATTTTCGAAGCGCGACTGCATATCGAAGAGGACGCGCCGATCGCGGGCAAAACGCTCTCCGACGCCATGGCCCTGACTGGTGGTGATATGCACGTGGTGCGCATCCGGCGCGGCGACACGTTCATACTGCCTCTGCCTGACGTCACCTTAAAAGCAGGCGATCGCCTGCGGGTTCGAGACACACCGGCAAAACTGATGTCCTTCGCAGAGGCACTCAAAGCCAAACTTTATTCCGAAGACCAAGAGGTGGACGAAGCGCACCCCCTGTCCGCCGAAAATCAAATGTTGGCTGAAGTTGCCGTCGTGCAGGGTTCGAGCCTGGATCGAACCAACTTGCGGTTTGCACGCTTTCTTTCCCGTTACCAGCTCGTCGTGCTGGCCGTGCACCGCGCAGGCGAAGACGTCTGGCGTCCCTCCGAGGAGATCCAGGAGGTCATCCTGCAGCCCGGCGACATCCTTCTCGTGCAGGGTGCACGGGATCAGATCGCGAACTTGAAGCAGAGCACCGAGTTTCTGGTACTCGATGCGAGTGTCGATCTTCCCAGAACCCGCAAAGCGCCCATTGCGCTGGCGATACTGTTGTTTGTGATCGCTTTCGCAGCTACCGGTGTGATGCCGATTGCCGTCAGCGCAACCGCAGGCGTTGCGTTATTGCTGATCACTCGCTGCCTCAACCTCGGTGCTGCCATTCGTGCGATAAGCCCTTCGGTATTTTTTGTGGTGGTAGCAAGTCTCGCCCTCGGCAAAGCGCTGGTCACCACCGGTGCAACCGACTATGTCACTGCTGTTTTTCTTTTCGTCACGGCCGGTGCAAGCCCGACGATCATTCTCTCGGCACTCATGGCGCTTCTGGCTGTATTAACCAACGTCGTGTCCAACAACGCAGCGGCCGTCATCGGGACACCCATTGCCATCAGCATCGCGCATCAGCTCGGATTACCTGCGGAACCGTTTGTTTTAGCGGTACTTTTTGGGGCCAACATGAGCTACGCAACGCCCATGGCATACAAAACAAATCTGCTTGTAATGAGTGCGGGGAACTACACCTTTCTCGAATTCGTCAAAGTTGGCGCGCCACTAACCGTGTTGATGTGGCTGACGCTCACGTTTGTATTAAGTTCGATGTACTTCTGACCCGGGCGTTCTTACTTGTGCCTGTTGACCCCTTTGCCCGTTTATCGGGGGGTTGGGTCTTTGCTTGGATCGGATCGCCTGATTGCGGCGCTCCAGGGCAATGAGCTTCGATTCTTTGCGATTGATCAAAATAGCCTCTCGTCTACTACAACCCGTGTTCAGCACGGATTACGACCGGTTCAACATAACGTGGTCTGGCGGTTGGAAACGTGTTCTAACTAACAGTTTAGTTCACTCCTGAAAATTTAACGGTTGGTTAGCTCATCCAGCAGCGCGACAACCTGGGTGAGATCATCCAAGATGTGATGACCGAGTTCACGCACTTCGGCGCTCGGTTCCAGCAGGTCCGGTATCTGGAATACTTCGAGACCCGCGCCGTGAGCGGCGCGTACCCCGTTGTCTGAATCTTCCAACGCCCAACAGCTTGCGGGGCTCATAATCAGCCGCTCGGTTGCTTCCACGTAGGGATCAGGATACGGTTTGCCGCGCGCTGTTTCCCCGCCACAAACCAGGTGAGCAAAATATCCCTCGAGACCCGCGTGGCCCAGTGTGGCAAGCGCCGTGGAACGCTGCGTAGAGGTGGCGAGTGCACAAGGTATGCCAAGCGTCTGTAATCGGATCAGTAACTCCAGTGCACCCAGCTTGACCTTGATGGGACGATGGAGCGCATGGTCGAGATACAACTTCCCCCAGAGTTCAGAGACTTGATCGAAGGGGAACTTCGATCCGAAACCGTCCTTCAGGATGTGTTCCGTAGCCTCATAGGTGGTGCCGACACATAGATTGTAAACGCCCATATCCGGTTCCCACTCACTTGAGCGACAGGCCTTTACGAAGCAGCCACGAGCGAGCCGCTCGGAATCGAGCAGTAGTCCGTCCAGGTCGAAGACCACGGCTGAAGGACGCGCTAAGTCCATGTGATCCTGTGCAGAATAAGCTCGACAGCCTCAACCCGCGGCGGCGACGAGATTGTTCAGAACGAACTGCAATATGCCTCCGCACTTGAAGTAGGCGATTTCATTGTCCGTATCCAACCGGCTTAGCACTTCGATGACTTGTTCACTGCCATCGCCTTTGCGTACCGTGAGCAGGAGAGTCTGGCGTGGCGTGATCCCCCGGGTACCTTCCGGCAAGCGGATATCGAGGATCTCGTCACCGCTCAAGTCCAGGCTCACCCGGCCGTCACCCTCCTTGAATTGCAGGGGAAGCACACCCATACCGATCAAGTTGGAGCGGTGAATGCGCTCGTAACTTTCAGCTACGACCGCCTTCACACCGAGCAACCGCGTGCCTTTTGCCGCCCAATCGCGGCTCGAACCCGTGCCGTACTCTTTGCCTGCAATAACCACCAGCGGGGTATCTTCGCCCTGGTAACGCATGGCGGCATCGTAGATGCTGAGCGTATCGCCGGTGGGGATATGTTTCGTATAACCTCCTTCCACACCCGGTACCATTTCGTTTCTGATGCGGATGTTGGCAAACGTACCGCGCATCATCACTTCGTGATTGCCGCGCCGCGACCCGTATGAGTTGAAGTCGACAACGTTCACGGCGTGCTGCTGCAGATATTGCCCCGCGGGGCTATCTGGTTGGATCGCGCCGGCCGGGGAAATGTGATCCGTGGTGACGGAATCCCCCAACACGACAAGAATCCGTGCATTGGCAATTTCGACCGGCTGATCGAGATCATCCCCCACAGAGAAGAATGGCGGTTGCTTGATGTAGGTCGAATTCTCCCAACCGTAGGTTCCGCTGGTAGAGACGTCGATCGCTCGCCAGGCCTCGGGACCGGTAAAAACGTCCCGGTACTGGCGCTCGAACATGTCCGCAGACACCAGCGCGACGGCTTCGTTAATCTCTGAGTTACTCGGCCAGATATCTTTCAGGAAGACATCTTCTCCTCGAGCGTCCTGGCCGAGAGGCTCCGAACTGAGATCGATGCGCATGGTACCGGCAAGGGCATACGCCACAACCAACGGTGGTGATGCAAGCCAGTTGGTGCGCACTTCCTGATGTACCCGCCCCTCGAAGTTGCGATTACCCGAAAGCACCGAGGCGACTACCAGATTACCGCTCTCGATTGCCGCAGATATCGGTTCCGGCAAAGGCCCGGAATTGCCGATGCAGGTTGTGCAGCCATAACCAACCAGGTTGAAGCCGAGCGCATCGAGCTCATCCTGAAGATGAGTCTTCTCCAGATACTCCGTAACCACCTTGGATCCAGGCGCCAGGGAGGTTTTTACCCACGGTTTGACCGTCAACCCACGCGCCAGCGCTTTCCTGGCAACCAACCCGGCACCCAACATGACGGCAGGGTTAGACGTGTTGGTGCAGGAGGTAATCGCAGCGATGACCACGTCGCCGTGCCCCAGGGTGTAATCGCTACCGGACACGGCGATTTGGGTGTCTTTGTCCGCAGAACGCCCCTGCATGTCCAAAGCCTCATCGAAGGCTGTCGCCATATCCGCCAGGGCGACCCGATCCTGAGGGCGTTTGGGACCCGCGAGGCTCGGCACAACTTGACTCAGCTCCAATCCCAGGGTATCGGTGTAGGTTACCTGGGATATGCCGCTGTCCCGCCACAGACCCTGGGCCTTGGCATAAGCTTCGACCAGAGCAACGGTCTCAGCCGGACGATGGGACAACTTCAGATAGTTGATCGTCTCCTGATCAATTGGGAAGAAGCCGCAAGTAGCCCCGTATTCGGGTGCCATGTTGGCGATGGTGGCACGATCGGCCAGCGACAACTGATCGAGGCCGTCACCGTAAAACTCGACAAACTTACCAACCACCCCCTGGGCTCGGAGCATTTCGACAACTGTCAGGACCAGATCGGTTGCGGTGATGCCTTCCGGTAGCTTCCCTTCAAGCTTGAAGCCGACCACATCGGGGATCAGCATGGAGATGGGCTGGCCGAGCATCGCAGCCTCCGCCTCAATACCACCCACACCCCAACCAAGCACACCGAGCGCATTGATCATCGTCGTATGGCTGTCGGTTCCGACCAGCGTATCCGGATAAGCCAACGTACGGCCATTCTCTTCCTTGGTCCACACGGTTTTGGCCAAGTACTCGAGGTTCACCTGGTGACAGATACCGGTGCCTGGTGGCACTACCCGAAAGTTGTCAAACGCCTGCTGACCCCAACGCAAGAATCGATATCGCTCGGTGTTGCGCCCCATCTCCATCTCGACGTTTTTCTCGAAAGCTTCCGAGTCGCCGAAGTTGTCGACCATCACAGAGTGGTCGACGACGAGATCTACCGGCGATAGTGGATTGATGATGCTCGGATCTTTACCGGCAGCCACCACCGCACTGCGCATGGCGGCGAGGTCTGCTACTCCCGGGACACCCGTGAAATCCTGCATCAGCACCCGAGCTGGCCGATAGGCTATTTCCTCTGCCAGCGGTGGGCGGCTCGCCCAGTTCCCCAATGCTTTAATGTCCCCGACCTTCACCGTGTTGTCGTCCTCAAAGCGCAGCAGATTCTCCAATAGAATTTTCAGGGACATCGGCAGCTTGTCCACGTCACCGACACCGGCCGCCGCTGCATCGGGCAAACTGAAATAATCGTAAACCTTGCCATCGACGGTGAGGGTTTTCCTGCATTTGAACGTATCTAAACTCATGAGGTCATTCCTAAACGGGGCCGGGAAAAAGGGGGCGCCTATTCTGCCCTGGTTCGGGGCGTTGATCGAGTGGCTTCATGGGCGCACCCGGGGTACAACTTATCGCGTTTCAATGCAACCACAAAGGCATTGTAGAGTGCCCAATTGGAAAGAAAAGGGAAACTAAAACAACTAACCAATTCCATTTTAGAATTAGTTGATTAGGGAAACGAGCGCTAGTCAGATTCCGCCTGGTCCGCGACCTTTCTGTATAGATGGGCACCGCATCGCCAGCAGTAGGTGGCTTCCCGGGCGTGTCCTTCTGCTGAACATTCCGGACAGGTGCGGGTATTGGTCCGCCGCCGGTTCGCTTCGTTGAGTTCGAGCGTCACGATGCCGGTTGGCACCGCGATGATGCCGTACCCCATGATCATGATGACGGAAGCCAGCGCCTGGCCGAGGGCCGTTTGCGGCGCAATGTCGCCGAAGCCCACGGTGGTCATGGTACTCACCGCCCAGTAAATGCTCTTGGGAATGCTGGTAAACCCATGCTCCGCGCCTTCGATGAGGTACATGAGCGAGCCAAACACCACAACCAGAGCGGCGACGGCTGCTATGAACACGACTATCTTGCGCCGGCTTGCAACTAGCGCCTCAGAGAGCAGATCCGCCTCGCTCACGTAACGAACCATCCTCAGAATACGGAAAACCCGTAGCACTCGAAGGATGCGGATAACGAGTAGATATTGAGTGCCTGCAAATATCAGACTTACATAGGTTGGCAGAATACCAAGCAGGTCAACGACTCCAAAAAAGCTGCGCGCATACAGACGGGTGTTGTTTATGCACCATAGACGCAAGCCATATTCGATCGTGAAGATGATCGTGAAGAACCATTCGATGCCGTACAACCACCTGCTATAGACCAGATGGATCGATTCGACGCTGTCGAGTAACACCGCCGTAACGCTGGCAAGTATCGCAACGATGAGACCCACATCGAACGCTCGCCCGGCTGGTGTATGAGCCTCGAATATGACAATGCGAACCGTATCTTTGTTGAATTTCTTTTTATCAAATTTCATGGAGGCAGAAGGCTACCACAGGTTGTGCTCTAAACCGGTTAGCACGCCGACCGACGACGCGGCGACTCTCACGAGGCACCGCGTCGACCACCCGCAGAGTAATCTCGTTAGTGCACGGCGACTTTAATCGTGCGTGGCGTTTCTTTCTCGCGCTTGGCAATGACCACATACAACACACCGTCCTTGGAAGACGCACTGATCGACTCTTCGTCCGCGTTTTCCGGTAGTTTGAAAGTGCGGGTGAACCGCCCATAACGGCGCTCCAGGCGATGGTTCTTGTGCGAATCTTCCTGCTCGTCGTGACGCTCACCCGAAACCGTGAGAACGCCATCTTTGATGGTAACGTT
>SMUZ01080594.1_pt1 | contig 10252 bp, 11 predicted proteins | sample 2456421 | NCBI WGS metagenome assembly SMUZ01 (sample SAMN11095932, study PRJNA526329) | marine sediment metagenome | biome: Marine sediment; feature: Surficial sediment; material: Deep marine sediment; isolation source: Hadal surficial sediment | place: Pacific Ocean | collected 2014-11 | depth... | reverse complement strand
CGCAGCTTCCGATCGAGGACTCTTCATATCCATCGACGAAGGGGAAAGCTGGGCGCTTTTCCCAAGTATTGCAAATGCAGATGGAACCAGACGGATTCTCAGCGAAAAGGTCTTCGCCGCTGCCATCAGTCCTGGATCGACGCTTTGGGTCGGCACCGGCAATGGAATTGGCAAGACGGCAAGCAACAGCTTGACTTGGGAGGTATTTCAGACTTTTGAACCCACCGGTCAAAATGGCACTCCCAGAACTTATGCCTATCCGAATCCATTTTCCCCAAGCGTACATAACCAGATTGGCGGAGGGGGGAATGTTCGCTTTCAGTACAACACAATCAATGAAACAAATGCGACTTTAAAAATTTACGATTTTGGCATGCGGCACGTGGCCACAGTAGCCGAGAACACGCCTCGTCCGGCCAATGGCGATTTCTATGAGATTTGGGATGGCCTAAATTCCAAAGGCATTCAAGTTGCAAACGGTGTTTATTTTTATCGCCTTGAATTGGCCGGTGACGGGACGTATTGGGGTAAATTGATCGTCTTAAATTAAACGGGGAGCTTAGAGTTGAGTCAATATTTGAAGTTGGTAAGAAACAGCCTCATTTTTTCGGCTATTTTAAATATCGGTCTCACAAATTCTTTGCAGGCCCAATTGGGCGCCGCGGGGTCATTTTTGCGTTTGGGGGTAGGCGCCCGCGCCAAAGCAATGGGAGATGCCTACGCCGGCCTTGCCAGAGGAATTGAGGCCAGTTACTACAATCCGGCCGGACTGCCTTTTCTGGACAAGAAGGAAGTCGTTGCGTCGTACAGAGTCTTGACTCTGGACAGGCAATTTACTTATTTAGGATTTGCCGTTCCCATCCGCCCGAAAGTCGCCGGAGGCGAGCAAACAATTAACGGCGGTTTGGCTCTAACGTGGATTCATGCCGGGGTTAGTAATATAGACGGGCGCGACAGCGATGGTGGCCATTCCGATGATTTATCAAATTCTGAAAATGCCTTTATGCTTTCATTTGGTTTAAGGCCAACTCAAAAAATAGCCTTCGGATTGTCGGTTAAAGTGATTTTGAATCGTTTCCCAAACATTGGAATTTCGGGGGAAACAGTTTCGGCAAACGGCGTTGGATTTGATTTAGGTGCCCTGATCACCCCAAATGACTGGCTCTCTTTGGGCTTCGTTGTGAAGGACATCAATGCCAAATACAGATGGAATACTCAAGATATTTACAGCGAAAAAGGCTCCGAGACAATTGACAAAGTTCCTAAAAGTCTACGCACGGCTGTGGCTATTAAAGTGCCGAGAATGACGGGGGTAACTTTAGCCGTTGACTTTGAGCAGTTCTTTAAATCCCGGCTATTTAAAGATCGAATTGATGAACGGCTTCACATCGGAATCCGGAGTGAGGTCAGGAAAAATATCGTTTTACGCGGTGGATTGGACGACGGTTCTTTGACAGCGGGAGGCGGGTATCAGTTCGAAATTTTTGGTAAGGCAGGCCAACTAAACTATGCCTTTTCCGCACCCGGCAATCGGCCGGAGGAGGAGCATGTTTTTACCTGGGTGTTTCAGTTTTAAAAGTGTTTTCGAGTGTTAAAGTGTTTAACTTAGGAGTTGTGATCTGAAAAAAATAAAAACAACTATTCTTATGCTTTTTATTTTATTCTCTGCAAATTTCAGTTTGGCTCAAACGGGTAACGCCGGTGCAACTGGTTTGGCTTTTCTTAAACTTGGCGTCGGCGCACGTGCAGGCGGACTGGGTGGAGCATTTTCCGCGGTAAGTGATGATGCTACCGCTACATTTTGGAACCCAGCGGGGTTAACCTACTCCCATAGAGCGCAGGTAGCGTTTACTCATACTGAATGGGTGCAGGATATTACAAATGAATTTTTGGCTTTTATCTTTCCGGCTTTTCGTGGAACCATTGGGTTGAGCGTTTATGCAAATAATGTTGGCGGAATCGAACGTCGGATAAACCCATCTGATGAGCCAATCGGTACTGTTGAGGCCAACGATATTGCATTAGGATTTTCTTACGCTACTTCGATCAACTCATCTCTAAAAGCGGGTTTAACGGTAAAATATCTTTATGAGAAAATATTTATCGAAAGCGCTGCCGGATACGCTTTTGACTTCGGGTTGATTTTTCAACCGTTTTCTAATTCGTTAAGACTTGCCGTCGTTGTCCAAAATTTGGGCTCAATGAATAAACTTCGTGCAGTGTCTATCAATTTACCGAAAACAGTCCGTCTGGGAGTTTCTTATTTACTTGCTTTAGATGAAATTAGCGGTACTGTTTTATTAACTGCAGACGGAGTAAAAGTCATTGAAACGGATTTTAGAGGAGGTTTTGGCGTCGAACTGCAATTCAAAGATCGGCTGGCGGTCCGGGTTGGTTACCAAACCGGTCTTTTCCAGCAAGCTTTTGGGGGCGGCTTAGGGTTAAAGATAAATCGCTACCAGTTAGATTATGGATTCACACCGTTCGACTCAAATTTTGGGGATACGCATCGATTTTCTTTTGCCATCGTTTTATAACTATTTTGTGCAAAATTAAAGTAGTGTTCAGGTGTTAGAGTGTTCAGGTGTTAGATTTTTCTGGTGTTAGTCATTACGATGCCTGTCATTTAAAGAGATTACTTTTGCTGCTCTCGATAATGACGCCGAAGGCCAATGACCTATTGGCTTAATGACGTTATTGTCATTCGCTTCACTCAAATCCTGAACACTTAAAATACCACAACACAATTTTTTTAAGGTGTACTTATGAAAAAGCTTAGAAAGAGCTCGGTCGCTCTAATTGTCGTTGTTCTCTTTTTGTTCGCGGTCGCAATGAGGTTGGATTTATTCGCACTCGGTTCAAATAATTTAGTGCAAATCCAGCGATTCATGGAGGTTGTTCGGGTGCTAAATGAGCTCTATTTTGAGGAAGTGGATTCCAAAGAGCTTGTTGATTCGGCTATTACCGGCATGCTTGAAAAGTTGGATCCGCATACGGTCTATCTACCGAAGGAGCAAGTTCAAGAAGTCCGGGAGCAGTTCGAAGGAGAGTTTGAAGGAATCGGAATTGAATTTATAGTCCTCGATAAAGTTCCTACGGTTGTTTCACCCATTGCGGGCTCTCCTTCGGAGCGGTTAGGGTTACGCCCCGGAGATCAAATCGTTGAAATTGAAGGCACCTCAACATACGGATTTACTGAAGATCAAGTGCGGGAGAAATTGTTAGGTAAAAAAGGAACCAGAGTAAATGTTCAAATAAAACGACACGCTTATGAGGAACCCTTTGATTTAACTATCACCCGTGACAAGATTCCAATTTACAGCATTTCGACGGCATTTATGATTGAACCCGAAACAGGCTATATCAGAGTTGGCAGGTTTGCCAAAACTACAAATGACGAATTCGAGAAGGCCCTGGAAGAATTAAACTCGCAAGGCATGCTGCGTTTGATTTTGGATGTAAGAGGAAATTCAGGCGGGTACCTGGATCAGGCAGTTGAAATGGCCGATAAATTTTTAGAAAGTGGTAAACGGATCGTTTATACGCGGGGTCGCATTTCGAGTTCAAACGAGGATTATTATTCCACTTTGGAGTCAGCATATTCCAAATTGCCTTTGATTATCTTAATTAATCATGGCTCTGCCAGTGCTTCTGAAATTGTGGCCGGTGCGATTCAAGATTGGGACCGGGGTTTAATTGTCGGTGAGACGAGTTTTGGCAAAGGTTTGGTCCAACACCAGATTTCTTTAAAAGACGGAGCTGCGATTCGGGTCACCATCGCCCGGTATTATTCACCAAGCGGCAGGCTCATTCAGCGTTCCTATGAAAACGGCTTATTAGATTATATCCGTGATGGCTACGATGATTTTGATCCCAATTCTCATATTGACAGTACCTTGCGTAAACCGGTTTTCACGACCAGCTCCGGAAGAACAGTCTTTGGCGGTGGTGGAATTACCCCGGACATAAAAATCAAGTCAAGGCATCTAACTGCTTCTACCATTAAGTTGATTCAAAGCCAAATACTTTTTCAGTTCAGTTCGGATTACGCCACAAACCATCCAAACCTTGGACGTAATTTTGAAACCTTTAGAAAAGAATTTGATATTGAACAAAGCACGGCTAATAACTTACTCGAGAAGGTTCGACAGGCGGGAGTTGATATGGATGAAACTGAAGTGAAGCAGGATATCGATTTCATTAAAAGAAGAATGAAAAGCGAGATCGCGCGGCATCTATGGAGCTCAAAAGAATTTTATCAAATGGAAGTGCTGCAAGATGAGCAAGTCAGAGAGGCCCTGCAAAAATTTTCGGAAGCTGCAAAAATCGCGAAACTCACCATTGACAAGTAAACTCTTTCAGCGGGAATATAGGGGGGTTTTGCTCTTGTATACCTTTAGGAAAATATTTGTAAATAGGACAATTAAAAAAAGTATTGACTTTTAAAATAAAAATAATTATACTTTTGCAACATATCTGACTAAAAACCAACACTCTTCAACTCGTTACCAATTTTAAAAAAGTAGTACTGTTTAAAACTTTAAGGGAGGGACAGCGTAATGAACTTTTTGGATTTGTTCAACGACGGAGGTACTTTCATGTGGCCGATTTTGGCTTGCTTGGTTTTTGGAATTGCTGTTAGCTTAGAGCGTGGGTGGACTTTATCCCGTGCCTCGGTCAACACCCGTAAATTTCTTGCCAACATAAAAAAAGCATTGAACGAAGGTGGTGTTCAGGAGGCAACGGATGTTTGCGCAAATACTCGCGGCCCTGTCGCCTCTATTTTTCATGCAGGTCTTTTGAGAGTAGATCGAGGCATCGAGCACGTAGAAAAAGCAATCATGAATGCCGGTTCTATTGAGATGGCATTTTTGGAAAAAGGTTTAGTGTGGCTCGCGACTGTAATTAGTGTTGCTCCTATGTTGGGTTTCCTCGGAACGGTGTGGGGTATGGTTGAAGCTTTCCGGGCAATTGCGGCAGCCAATGATATTTCCCCTTCAATTGTGGCGGACGGTATTTCCACTGCTCTTTTAACTACAATGTTTGGCCTAGTCGTCGCCATCTTCATTCAAATTGTGAACAACTATTTTATTTCACGCATAGATCAGCTGATTGTAGACATGGAAGAGAGTTCAGTAGATCTCGTTGATACTCTGATAGAGATGGAGAGAGGGAAAAAAACAGCTGCTTGATTCACAATTCAATACTTGCTTTAATTTAGGTAGTCCCGGAGAAAAATAGATGTTAATAGAAAAGAAGAAATCACGAAATAACTCGGACATTCCAATGGCCTCGCTTGCGGATATTGCTTTCCTCCTCCTCATCTTTTTTTTAGTCACCACTACCATTGATGTAGATCGGGGAATAGGTCTTAGTCTGCCTGCCAAGGGAGAGGAAACCGAAGTTAGGACCAAAAATATCACCAATCTCTTAATCAATGCTCAGGGGGAGATTTTGCTGGATAATGAAGTTATCGCAATCAACGAAATAGCCCGCAGGATTGAGCAGAAACTTCAGGAAAACCCTAACTTAATCGTGTCCGTAAAAACTGATAGAGAAACCAAATATGATGTGTTTATTAAAACCTTGGATGAGTTGAAAATGGCAAATGCAACGCGCATCTCTATCGCTGAACCTACGGGTCAAAGGAGGGATTAAACTTGAAATTTCAAGGTAAACAAAAAGCTGAGCCAGGCATTCCTTTGTCCTCACTCCCGGATATCGTATTCCTGTTGCTGATCTTTTTCATGGTTTCATCCGTGTTTAAAGAGTTCCAGGGTTTACCGGTTACTCTGCCTAATGCCAGAAAAATTGAAAAGCTGCAAGGGAAAAGAGATGTTGCGTATTTGTGGATCAGTAAAGATGGGGAAGTTTCAATTGATGACCGAATCTGCAGAGTAAGCGATGTCTCGAGGATAATGTATCAAAAGAGACTTGACCCAATGCACCCATTAAAATTAGTTTCAATGAAAATAGACCAAGGAACCCCAATGGGTATTGTAACGGATGTTCAAGAGGAGTTGAGAGAGGCCGACGCTCTAAACATAAATTATTCTGCAAAACCAGCATATTGAGGTGATGTTATGAGAAAAAACCCCGAGGCAAATTTAAAACTCAAATACAAAAAAGTAATTGAGTTAAGCATGGTCCTGTCACTGGTTATAATGCTCCTGGTTTTTCAAACGCTGCGGGCAATTAGTTTAGACGAGGCTGAAAGTAAAACAGTCGACATTGAGATCGAGGTCACCGATATTCCACCGACAGAGCAATTTAAAAGACCGCCGCCTCCCCCAAAACCCTCGATTCCAATTCCAACTGAAAGCGAAGATGTCCCTGAAGATTTGACAATCGAAGCAAGCTTCCTTGATTTGTCGGATATTCCACCACCGCCGCCACCTCCTGCGGATGAAGGCGATATGATTTTTGTGGCTTTTGACGAACCCCCGACTCCAAAAGGCGGTTTTCGTGCCATTCAAAGGGCGCTAAAATATCCGGAAATCGCTCGCAAGGCAGGAATTGAAGGACGGGTCACGGTACACGTATTAGTGTCTGAAAAGGGCATAGTTATAAAAACCAAAATTCTGCAGTCTCTCGGCCACACCGGTTGCGATCAGGCTGCCGTCACTGCGATTAAAAATGTAAGATGGAACCCCGCGATGCAGCGCGACAAACCTGTAAAAGTTTGGGTAGCTATTCCTGTAATCTTTAGATTAAAATAATAAAAATAGATAACGAATTTCAAAGCGGTGCCTTTTCGGGTACCGCTTTTTTTATTTATGCAATGGTATGAGTGGTATTTTAGAGCGTCTGTTCACACGGTCATTTAAACGGAGAAATTTCCTGTTGGTGACCTTATCTCTGTTCTGTTTCATTTTTAGTAGCACTTGCTTTAATCCCTTTGCCCCTGAATTAGATGAGCAAGCCGATCCCTCCAGTGTGATCACTGAACAGCAAACACCTGACGAAGTCCTGCAAAACTTTCGAAATGCATATACCTTTAAGGATTCCCTTCTTTATAGTAATGTTTTAGACGAGTCCTTTGTATTTGAATATTTTGATACCAATTTAGAACCCTCAGGAGGGTTTAGAACCTGGGGGAGGGACGTTGATTTACAAACCACCGGTAGCCTGTTCCGCAGTTTCGACGTCATCGAATTGATATGGCTCAACACATTGTTCACAGAGAGGGATAGTCTCCGTGAGGATGGGGAAATCGTCGAGCTTAGAGAAAGGCAGTTTAGAAGATTTAACTTAAATCTCTTTGGCTCCGATCTCAATTTTATCATTTCTGGTACAGCAATTTTTACCCTCAAACTAAAACAAGGTGATGATAAATGGAGAATCACTCGCTGGAAAGATGAGTCGGATATTTAGAACAAATGTTATAAACATTAAGGCTAACAAAGAACCAAAAAATTTGTCTATGTTGTACAAACCCAAGTTTGTCTGGGAATAATAAATTGAATAATCATGTTGATTCTAATTAAATCAGTTAAGCCGCTTTCTTAAAGCAGTTCATCTCCTTTAAATATGTTAGAAAAGCAAAGACAAGTTGACAATTCTATCTTAGTGGGAAATGAATTTCAAGCGCTTGCTTTTGAGCATGTGGACTCACTTTACAATACTGCTTTAAGAATGACCAAAAATGCTCTTGATGCAGAAGATTTGCTTCAAGATGTTTATCTGCGTGCCTTTAGGTTTTTTCACAGGTTTGAAAAGGGCACGAATTTTAAAGCCTGGATATTTAAGATTTTAACCAATACTTATATCAATCAATATAGAAAGAAGATAAACAAGCCGTACCATGTCGATTTAGAAAAAATCAAATATAATTATGATATCAAAGAAGCAACAGCTCAGACCAGCGCTCAGGAATCTGAACGATTAGATTACGAAACATTGTTCGACGATGAAATTAAAAATGCATTACAACAAATTCCGGATGAATTCAGGGTGGTCGTGTTACTTGCCGATGTTGAATCGTTTTCATACAAAGAAGTCGCTAAAATTATTGGATGCCCTATCGGAACAGTGATGTCCCGACTTTCGAGAGGGCGGAAACAATTGCAGAATTATTTGAGAGAATATGCTAGGAAAGGCGGCTTCATAAATAAAATAGAAAATTAGGTCTTGAAGGAGATGTTGAAATGAAAAGTAAATGTGACAATTTTCCAGTTTTAATTACCCGTTACATCGATGATGAGTTAGATGTTTCGAGAAAAAATGAAGTTAAAATTCATTTGCGAGAATGCTCCGAATGCCATGAAACCTACGAGCAGGAAACGCAGGTCAAGAAACTCCTGCGAGAGAGACTTTCGATTGTAAAAGCTCCGGCCTATCTGAGAAGCAGGATCCGCCGCAATTTAATTCGCAATGGGAACCGACCGGGTTTTTGGCAGCTCGTGCATTCTTTGTTTCTTTATCGACCGGTGACGGCGTCCTTCGTCATGGCGCTGATAGCCTTCATGGTTTTTCTACCGACCGTTCAATTGCTGGACAATCCTTTTAATGTTGCAGAAGAACAAGCAAAGACGGCGCAACTAAAAGGCGAGATAATTTGTCTCGATTGTGAATTTCGATCTAAAAGCGGGGTGAATCCCGCGCATGACCCACAAGTGCATCGCCATGGGTTGAAAGCTGAGGACGAATCTATTTGGACATTTGTCCAGGCAAGTTCAAATAATGAGCTTTTACAAGACCCAAAATTGCTCAGAAAAAAGGCACTCGTCTCCGGTATCCTATTTCGGAAGTCACAATATATTTATGTTCAGGAATATGAATTGCTGTGATTCTTATTTAAAAATTATTAGCTCTATCTATAGCCCCTGAAGTTACTTCAGGGGTTTTTTTACAAAATGCGCATCGGGAATATATCAAAAAATTAAACTGTTCAGAGGTTTGCATACTTAAAATATTCTTTTTCCTTTAGATAAAAATAAACAACACCTGCTCACTCAATCTTCTGACATAAGAACGTGCTTAATATATTTTGTCAATTTTTTTTATGCCATTTTAAATTGAGGGCGAGTTCACGATCAAGGATGTCCCTGCTGGTTCTTACAAAGGTACAAGCCTGGCATGAAGTTTTGGGCAATCTGGAAAAGAGATCGATGTTCAGGCTGGTAAACCTGTTCAAGTTAACTTTGAGATTCTACTAAATGAATAAAAATCGTATGTTTTTAAGGCCTGCTAGTCTAATACTCAAGATTTTATCAACATGGGTCTTTAGTCTTGTTCTCACCACCAATTCATATGCGGGCGCCTGGACTTTAAAAAGAGACCAACTGTTGGTGAAGACTTCTTTCTTGTATCAAAAAACGCAAGATCGCTATTATTCAAGAAATACACCCTGTCCACTCGGACACGTATGCACAAGTAGCGGTCAACGGGTTCCGTTTCCCTTTAATGGCGAAAGCCAAGTCACCGCTGTTTATATCGATTTTAACTATGGTTTAACAGATGGATTAGAGTTAAGAGTCCAGATTCCATATTTTATTATTGAGTTCGAAGATCTGGCAAATCCTGAACGGTTGGAATCCACCGACGTCGGTGACATCCGGTTTGGGGCACGATATCGCTTTTTAACCAATCCATTTGTTTCTACTCTTAGGGTTGAGGCTAAAGCGCCCACAGGGTTTTTTAATAAGGATTCAGAAGTCGTCCCGATCGGCGATGGTCAATGGGACCTAGAATTTATGGGTCAGTTTGGTCGATCCCTGTGGCCAGTTCCTGCTTATGTGAATCTAGATGTTGGTTATCGACTCAGGTTCGCGCCTGACATCGCAACCTCGACTCTAGAGCCCGGCAACGAATTCTTTTTTCGAGGTGAGGGAGGATATAATGTGTTGAAAAATTTGCTCTTTAAGGTTGCTCTAACCGGCTTATATAGTGAAAAATTTGTTGTTGAGAACCTCACAATTCTTGATTCTCAAAGGAGGGTCCTATTCTTTGAGCCCGGAATTTATTTGAAAATTAAAGAAAACTTGGCGTTTTGAATCTTCCATCCAATTTAGTCTTTCTGGGAAGAATTATACCGCAGGCCAAGTTTTTAATCTTGGAGTATTTTACACGTTTTCTTTAATTAATTAACTAGACCTTGCCAAACTATAGATGAAGTAGGTGATTCAATGTTTAGAAAAATAAGTTTTCTTTTACTAATTCTTTCAGTTACAATAGCCTTTATTTCATGCCAGTCTAATCCAGTTGGTGATAACGGTCCTGATTCAGGTTGGAATATCCCGGAAAATCAAAT
>SMUZ01059579.1_pt1 | contig 10257 bp, 9 predicted proteins | sample 2456421 | NCBI WGS metagenome assembly SMUZ01 (sample SAMN11095932, study PRJNA526329) | marine sediment metagenome | biome: Marine sediment; feature: Surficial sediment; material: Deep marine sediment; isolation source: Hadal surficial sediment | place: Pacific Ocean | collected 2014-11 | depth 0-1... | reverse complement strand
AATGAATATGTTATCTTCGTAGAAGTTGAATACAAGCTTAATCACAAACCAAAACGGATCATATTTACTCCACCTATTGAGGAAGGATATGATGTATCATTTGCAAATATTGGTTTCGTAACATATCACAAAAAAATTCCGGTAAATGATATAAGATACTTAGGGCAGGCAGAAACACTCAATCTGAATTGGGATGATCCCTGGTATACGTATTACGATAATAGAAATATACGAAGACATCATAAATCATCACTGATGTCTTTCCTTTACATTGAACCATACGAGGTAAGACACGAAGTGCTCGTAAGAGTTAAAGACCTGGAAGATTTGGTAACTCTAAATTATGGAATTGATGACTATATTGAAGTTGATGAACAGGATAGTCTGAAAAATTTAATTGCTAACTTTTTAGCAGGTAGAAATATTGTAAGTATTGATGGCAAAACAGTTAAGCCAATTATTGATAAAGTTTATTTTGTTGAGGTTAGATTATTTGGGATACAAATCCTTCAGGAGGTAAAAAAAATAGATTATTCATCTGCGATTATTGGTGTTATCTTTGCCTACCCCAATCCGGGCATTCCAAAAGAAGTTGCTGTGAACTGGGATCTATTCAATGATGATATTACCCAGGTGCCTGCAACCGCAACTGATCCTGCCGGTCCTATGAAATATATTCTCCAACCTGATGACAATATTTTAGTATGGATGAACTTTCTTAAAAAGTACAAGTTGCCAACTATTTCAGAAATTAAAGTGACGGAAGCATCTCTTAGCTTACCCGTAATTTCGCTAATGATGGTTGGGGTTATCATATTCTTTTTATTCAGGTTTGGTTATAAGATTAATTCATGGTCGAAACAATTAAAGCGAATAGGAATTACGCTGTTTCTATTAGCATTAATTTGTATACCTCTCAAATTGAATTTGGAAATACCATTTTTAAAAAAAGAGAGTTTCTCTAAACCTGAATCAGAAACACTTATCAGCGAATTGCTGAAGAACACATACCGAGCATTTGATTTTAGAAATGAAAGTGATGTGTATGATAAACTTGCTATTAGTAATGATGGTGAACTTTTAGCAGATATATATCTTCAAACCAAAAAGGGAATGGTTTTAGAAAATCAGGGTGGAATAAGTGTAAAAGTAAACGACGTAAATCTTCTAAATGTTGAAGAAGTTGAGTCAGACAAAGTAGGATTAGCTTATAAATGCACCTGGCAGGTTAAAGGAAGTGTCGGTCATTGGGGTCATATTCATCAAAGAACAAACCAATACAACGCAGTATTATATATTGAACCCGTAAATAATGTTTGGAAATTTATTAATATAGATATTATCGAGGAAATGAGATTATAACATTTATATTATCAAATAAATGATTGAACTTAAAAATATAAAATTCAGTTATCCTAATTCCGATTTTCATTTATCGATTAATAATTTGTCGATTGATGCAGGTCAGAAAACTGCTGTAATCGGACCAAGTGGTTTTGGTAAAACAACTATGTTAAATTTAATTGCGGGAATATTATTGCCTGAATCCGGATCAGTTATAATTAAAGAAAAAGAAATCAATAATCTACAAGATGCTGAAAGAAGAAATTTTAGGATCAAAGAGATTGGGTTCGTATTCCAGGATTTTAAATTACTGGAATACTTAAATGTTTTGGATAATATACTTCTTCCCTATCGAATTAATAATACTTTAAAACTAAAAGATGAAACACACACGGTTGCAAAAGAACTTGCGCAAACACTTAAGATTGGAAATAAGCTGAATAAATATCCAGCTAAATTATCGCACGGTGAGAGACAACGTGTTGCAATTTGCAGGGCGTTGTTAAACAAACCTTCAATTATTCTAGCAGATGAACCAACAGGTAATCTGGATCCCACAAATAAAAATCACATTATTGATATACTTTTTGAATATGTGGAAAATTACGGCTCAACATTAATTACAGTTACTCACGATCACGATTTACTAAAAGGATTTGATAAAGTTATAGATTTCCAGAATTTTAGTTGATATAATCATGAAGCAAAGCTTTTACCTGGCATATAAATATCTAACCTTTAACAAGTTCAGAACATTGGTGCTAATCGCATCAATAGGAATTATCATCTTCCTTCCCAACGGTTTGCAGAAACTAATTACTGAGAGTGAACAGCAAATGATGTCACGTGCAAATTCCACACCGCTTATAGTAGGAGCCAAAGGCAGTTCAACTGATCTCGTAATAAATTCTCTTTACTTTCAACAAGAAAAAATTGAGAACATCAAATCAAATGTAGCTGATAAACTTGATGATACCGGACTCGGTTACTCCATTCCAATTCTTTCAGCATTTAATGCAAGAGGATTTCCAATAGTAGGAACAACGCTGGAATATTTTACATTTAGAAAGCTTAATCTTCAAAATGGAAGAAACATAACGTATATAGGTGAATGCGTTGTTGGTTATAAAGTTGCACAGGATTTAAATCTCTCTCCCGGTGATAGTTTAATCTCTTCACCTGAAAATTATTTTGATTTTGCAGGAGTTTATCCATTAAAGATGAATGTTGTTGGAATACTTAATCCTTCCGATACACCTGATGACAAAGCAATCTTCACCGATCTGAAAACAAACTGGATAATTGTTGGATTGGGTCATGGTCACCAGGATGTTACAAAAACAACTGATCAATCTATTATCTTAAACAAAGACAGCAACAACGTAACAGCCAATGCTAAACTGTTTATTTACAATGAGATTAATCAAAAAACACTTGAAAGTTTCCACTTCCACGGAGATATTAGAAATTACCCGCTAACATCTGTCATCTTTGTTCCAAAGGATCAAAAATCAAATACAATTTTAAGAGGAAGATTTGAAGCAGCCGAATTGCCCAATCAAATTGTTGTGCCGGTAAAAGTTGTTGGAAATTTATTACAAAGTATTTTCAGAATAAAAGAAATATTTAATACAGTATTTGTACTTGTTGGTTTTGCCACAATTCTTATTCTTGGTCTGATAGTTACTCTTTCTATAAGATTAAGAAAAGATGAAATATTTACTATGTTTACAATAGGTTCAAGCAGGGCAAAGGTTACAGAGATAATTAGTTTTGAGCTGTTGATAATTATTATATGCAGTGCTGCTGTTGCACTTGTTCTATATTATCTTACAGGATTCTTTATTGAAGAATTTATTAATTACTATATAATTGGTTAACAAAAATAATAAGGAAGGGATATGAAAAATATCATCCTATTAATATTAGCTGTATTTATACTATTAAGTTGCGGGGAGAAGAAAGACCATCAGGAAACTAATACTTCCCTAAAACCAAGGGTTGCAGTTGTAAATTATCCTTTAAACTATTTTACAATAAGAATCGCTGATAATATTGTTGATGTGGTTTATCCTGTTCCGGGTGATATTGACCCGGCGTACTGGGAACCGGAACCACAGCAAGTTGAGTTATATCAGAATGCTGATCTAATAATATTAAATGGAGCGGACTATGCCAAATGGATTGAAAAAGTAAGTCTTCCCAAAAGAAAAATTATCAATAGCTCGCTTGCAATAAAAGACAATTATATAAAGTTGCAGGAAGGTATTACACATAGCCACGGACCGAAAGGTAAACATGAGCATAAAGGTTTTGCTTTTACAACATGGTTAAATTTTAAGTACGCTATTATTCAAGCTGAAGCAGTTAAGGACGCTTTGATAAAATTACTTCCTGATTCCAAAGATAATTTTGAAAAAAACTTTTCTTCTCTTAAAAATGATCTGGAAAATTTAGATAAACGAATGTCCGAAATCTCTTTAAACATAAGTGAACCGATTATAGCATCGCATCATGTTTATCAATATTTTGCAGAGGGTTATGATATAAATATTATTAGCGTGCATTGGGAACCAACAGATATGCCCGATGAAATAGAATGGGAAAAGTTTGATAAACTGTTAAAGGCAAACCCAACAAGCATTATGATTTGGGAAGATGAGCCAGTACCGAAATTGGAGCAGGAACTTTTAAAAAGAGAAATACAGGTAGTAGTTTTCAATCCTGGTTCAAATACGCCGGCTAACGGTGATTTTCTGGACTTAATGAAAACAAATATTTTTAACCTTGGCGAAATCTAAAAAAGTTAAGCCAGAACTATTTTAAGTATTCTGATCTTAAGATTTTCCGGGACATTGATAACATACATTGGATAAACATCCTCAAAGATTTAAAAGTCATTTTCTAATAATTAGATATAATTATTATCATTTGAAAAGCCATATTTTATAACTAATTTTTCGCCTAAAATTATTTCAATTAAATAACTTAATCGGACTTATGAAATCATTAATACTATTTCTATTATTTTCATTTTCTTCCATTCTAATCGCACAAGATATATCTTATTTGGAATATTTGCGCACAGATTTACGTGAACAAAAAAGAGAGATAATTGCTGAAACAATGGAATTAACCATAGAGCAAGCTGAGACATTTTGGCCCATATACGCAGAGTATGAATCAGAATTAGATGGATTGAGTAGCGAAAGATTAAAATTAATCAGAGATTACGCAGAAAATTATTACAATCTCACAGATGAAATTGCAGATCGACTTGCCGGTAAAAAACACGAACTTGATACAAAGCGAAATAATTTATTATGGAAATATTATAATAAATTTAAATCTGAACTTCATCCAATTGATGCAGCAATGTTTTACCAGGTTGAAAGCCAGTTACTAATGCTGATTGACGTTCAGGTATCAGGCGAAGTTCCAATAATTAAAAAACCAAAATAGTAACTAACATAAACAATAATATATAGGTTAAACAATGAAAACAAAGAAGAAAAAACTTATAGTTCTTTTCTCATTATTAATTTTGTCATCTTTTATTTTGTATTCCTGTTACCCTGATTACGGGTTAACTACATCAGATTATGACACTGTTATAACAGTGTTTGATAATGATGCAGACTTTAAGAAACCAACTTACGCAATGCCGGATACGATTGTGCATTTTGTTGAAGAAGGTGAGGAAGATAATGTTGACAGAAGCAAAGATGCTCTGATCCTATCAACTATCCAAAGCAATATGTCAAAATTACAATATGAAAGAGTTCCGGTTGATACTACAGCGGATCCACCCGGTTTTGTTATAATTGTTGGAGTTACTGTAACAGATAATTATGCTGCAGTTTCCTACCCTGGTTGGGGTTATTGGGGCGGCTGGGGCTGGTGGGGCGGTTATCCAGGTTGGGGATATCCCGGAGGTACAGTAGTTTACAGTTATACTACGGGTACAATATTCATGAGTATGCTTGATCCTGATAAGATAAACGCTGATGAGACATTTGGCGCAGTTTGGTTGGCAAGAATTAATGGTGTGGTAAGTAATAGTAGTACTAGTAATGTAAACAACAGAATAACAACAAGAATAAATGATGCATTTAACCAATCTCCATATTTAGGTGCAAATTAATTTTTAGTTAACAAAGCTTTTAAAAAATAACGGAAAAAATTATGAAGTGGTTATATTCAAGTATTTTAATATTGATTATTACAGCAAGTGTTTCGGCTCAAAGTCTAGGGAACATGACCTATAATATGTCATTCCCAACAGGTAATTTAAGTGATTTTATAGATAAAACCAGTTTTAAAGGTTTCGGAATTGAAGGAAGATGGTTTCAGAGTAGAAATTTATCTTTAGGTTTATCATTTGCATGGACTGTATTTGATCAAAGAGTTGGTGATCCAATCCAGATTGTACAAGATGGTGTTAGTGCTACGGTAAGCGGTACTCAGATTAGAGTTGTGAATTCTCTTCCTATTCTTGCCACTGCTCATTATTACGTTGGAAAGAGAAGAGATAAATTTAGATTTTACTTTGGTACGGGAGTAGGAATGTATTACATCAAACAAAGATTGGAAATAGGTTTGGTCGCTTTTGAATCCGACAACTGGCATTTTGGTGTCGCTCCCGAAGTGGGTGTTATAATAAATTTTTCCAGGGAATTTACCATGATCGTAAATACAAAATACAATTATGCATTCTCTGCAGGTGAAGCACTTGGCGGAGGTGATAATCAAATTGATTATTGGGGAATTAACATCGGATTTGTCTGGCAGAGCTATTAAGGTATACCTTTTAGAGGGAATATAATTCTAACGATTATATTTCCTCAAATTTTTCTCTTAACTTTTCGTATTTATAATGTGCTCCCATTCCCCATTCATAATAAAGTAATATTGTTTTTCTAAAAATAACTTTGCATATATCTTTAACATGAAGCTGACATTAAAACTTTTACTTTTCATACTTTTAATATCAATATCTCTGCAAGTTTTTGCACAGGATTCTATTAAGATAATATTCCCTGAAAACTACAGGTTCAATCCCGGCGATGATGTTAATTGGTCTAAGCCCGGTTTTGATGACAGCGAATGGAAAGAATACAACCTGGGAGAGTTTCCTTTTGATCAATGGCGGGGAGTTGGATGGGTACGAATAACTGTTAGAACTGATTCCTCTTTAATTGCTACCCCTTTAGGGATGAAACTTTATTTGGTGGGGGCTGTAGAGATTTTTGTTGATGGAATTTCTGTTCACCAATATGGTACTGTTGCTTCAAATCTTAAGGATGAAAAAGGCATCTATGTTTTTGAAAATCCTGAAGTTGCTGCATTTACATTTCTTCCAAAGCAACCTGATGAGAACGGTATTTTCACGCATATAATAGCGATACGCATATCAAGTTTTATAACTCACGAAGGAATACTAAAAGGTCTTCCACCGTCATTCAATTTTAATATTGGTTCATTAGCAGAATACAGAGAGGAAGTGAAGAACATAAGTCGAAGCGCTTCAATGCATCAAATGTTTTTCTTTGGCGTGTTACTCGCTTTCTCCATAATCCATTTTCTTTTATATCTCTATTATAAAAAGTTTAAGCCGAATCTCTTTTTTGCTATACTTACATTATTAGTTGCTCTACTTGCATTCTTCAGGTTTGAAAGAATTTTTATCGATGATGTATATGCTGCAATCTGGAATTTTAAAATATTCAATTTAATCGGAATTCTAACATTACTGGCATATTTAAGATTTACATATTATCTCGTTTATAATAAATTACCAAAAAGTTTTATAATCTTATCAGTAATCGGTGTAACTATATTTATCTGGTTTTTGGTTAGTCCAATTGCTGCATTTGATATTTTAACTGTCCTGTTTATAATAATTATAATTGAGATGCTGCGTGTTATAACAATTTCTCTCGTTAAGAAAAGAACTTTATTGTACAATGATAGCTGGATTATTCTTATTGGAATGCTTCCGTTTACTTTTGCATCAATCTACAAATTTTTAAGCATACTAAGTGTTGTGCCTAAATTATGGAATTTTATATTGTTCCCGTACACATATTATTCATTACTTGTAGTACTACTTTCGATGTCAGTTTTTCTTGCAAGAAACTTTGCCAAGACTAATAAAGATTTAGAAATTCAATTAGAACAAGTTAAGTCGCTTTCAGAAAAGACATTGCAGCAGGAAATTGAAAAGACAAAGTTAGAAGCCGAAAATGAACGAAAGACACAAGAACTTGAAGAAGCGAGAAAATTGCAGTTATCTATGCTTCCAAAAGAAATTCCTCAGTCTTCAAACTATGATATTTCTGTTTACATGAAAACCGCAACTGAAGTGGGAGGCGATTATTATGACTTTTATGTAGATGATGATAATACACTTACAATTGCGGTCGGTGATGCCACAGGACATGGAATGCAGGCAGGAACTATGGTTGCCGCTTCTAAAAGTTTATTTAAAGCTAAAGCTGCTAATCCCGATCCTTCCATAATTTTAAAAGAATCATCAAATGCGCTGAAGGAGATGGGATTTTCTTTAATGTTTATGGCTATGACTGTTGCAAAGTTTAGTAAAGATAAAATTATTTTATCGTCTGCGGGAATGCCTTTTACATTACTTTACCGCTTTGAAAAAAATGCAGTGGAAGAACTTGAAGTTAAAGGTATGCCAATGGGAAGCATGAAAGATTTCCCTTATAAATCTGAAGAAGTGAACGTTAAATCAGGTGATGTTATTTTATTTATGAGTGATGGATTTCCAGAACTGTTTAATGAAAATAAAGATATGCTTGGTTACGATAAAGCTGTTGAAATATTTAATGAAGCAGCTAATAATAAATCAGGCGAAGTGATTCAGCAATTAATTAATGATGCAAGGAACTGGGCTGGCAGTTATCCTTTGCAAGATGATATTACTTTCGTTGTTGTAAAAATAAAATGATCTTATATTCAGAAATATTAGTTGTGTTGTTAGCGAACGTAAGATTTTTTAACTTCAGTCTAAATTATTAATCTTTTCTAAAACAAATTAATGAATTATTTAAAATGAATAAGAGTTATGTTCTTCCAATTATAATAACAATTTTTTCATCCATCTTTTTTACTTCCTGCGGCCCAACAACCGAGATAATTGGTGAATGGTCCGAAGATGAATATAAGACGGGGAGTATTCATAAACTATTAATCCTTGGCATAGTTGATCAGAAAAAACCGTTATTAAAAAGAAAGTTTGAAGATGGGCTTGTGGATGCTTTCATAAGCGGTGGAACAGATGCAGTTGCATCAATGGATTATATGCCATACGATGAGATTATAGACTCAACATCATTTGAAAAATATTTTAGCGACCTGGAGCTTGATGCAGTGTTAGTATCCCGTTTAGTTGGTGTAGATAAAGAACGAAGAGTAACAGCCGGTTATGCTTATACAATTCCTTATAGCAGCTATTATGGATTTTACGGGCACTATTATGCAGCAGTACAATATGCCAACTCATCAAGTTATCTTTCAAAAAATGTTGTTGTAGTGCTTGAAACAAATTTGTACGAGACAAAAGATAAAAAACTTATCTGGAGCGGTATTTCCGAAACAATTGATCCTGATAAAGCTTCCGATGTGATTAAATCTCTGGGGGCTGTTCTGGCTGATAAATTAAGCAGCGAAGGATTTCTTGCTAATTAGATAGAAAAAAATGATTGCTAAATTTTTTGGTGTTAGAGGTTCTATTCCAGTTTGCCATCCAGATTTTCAAACCTTTGGAGGTAATACAACTTGTGTTCAAATAAAAGTAAAAGATACAAATAACATCGTTGTATTTGATGCAGGTACAGGTATTAGAGATTTAGGCAAAGAATTCATTGCAAGCGGACATAAACAAGAAGAGTTATTCATTGCCTTTTCACACTTTCATTGGGATCACATTCAAGGATTTCCCTTCTTCGCTCCTGCCTTTACAAAAAAGCTGAAGATAAACATTTTAGCAATGGGTTTAGGACGTGAAATTGATAACCTGGAAAAAATTTTTAAAATGCAGATGCACGAGGAATACTTTCCCATTCAGTTAAATGAGATGGGAGCAGAATTCAATTTTATATTGTTGGATAAAGTAATGGAAGTATTCGAAGGAAGAGATAAGAATAAGACACCAATAATAGTAATTGCAAATAAACACAAGCATCCTGGTGGTGCGTTTGGTTACAGAGTAGAAAGAGATGATAAAGTGTTTGTGTTCTGTACCGATATAGAGCACGGTGATGAAATTGATCAAAATGTAGTACGTTTAGCTGAAGGTGCTGATCTCTTAATTCACGAAGCACAATATACAAGCGAAGAATTAAAAGCTAAAAAGGGCTGGGGACACAGCAGTTACGAACAAGCTATCCAGGTTGCGGAGATGGCTGGAGTTAAACAATTAGCCATCACACATCACGATCCCGATCACGATGACGAATTCCTTGCAAAAATGGAAAAGCAATGCCAGCAAAGATTTAAAGATTGTTTTCTTGCCCGCGAAAAAATGGAAATTGAATTATAATTTATGTTCAATCAATTTATAATATGATTCATTTATAGAATTATTACTGGAGAGTTGAATTTTATAATTATGGATTCAGAACTTAAGATATTACAACATCTGGATTTACAACAACTTATTAGGTTTGGTGATTGACGTTAAAACCTTATATAGATTAAGAAACAGAAAATGATTGTTACTTCTCAACGTGTTTTTTAAATCGTATAAGAACAAGTAAACCAATAAAAATTAATGCTAACAATATTAATGTTTTCCAAAATATTTTATCAATAATATCTGCTGCAAAGACAGTAGTCTCTTTCACCGCCATATACGAGATCTTTTCTAATCTATCAAGTGTTTCACTTCTT
>SMUZ01047860.1_pt1 | contig 10257 bp, 8 predicted proteins | sample 2456421 | NCBI WGS metagenome assembly SMUZ01 (sample SAMN11095932, study PRJNA526329) | marine sediment metagenome | biome: Marine sediment; feature: Surficial sediment; material: Deep marine sediment; isolation source: Hadal surficial sediment | place: Pacific Ocean | collected 2014-11 | depth 0-1... | reverse complement strand
GCCAAAGCATGAATCCCCAAGGTTGAGCGGACTTGAGCTGAAGTCCGATTACTACATCACCGAGACGCGCCACACTTTATCTACGGGGGGCTACAGTACGAGTTTTTCGGTCAGAAGCATGTATGACTAAACGGTGAGACACCAGCCCAAGCGCCGAGTACGCTCATTGTGGTGTGACAGCCGAAGATACGGGTTTCGGCCATGACCTGGCATTCAAAGGTTCCGTCGTTTGAGTAAATTCGCGTAATACTGACACGCTTTGTGACTCCCGCGAAGGCAATCCAGGTTGGCCACCGTTTGAAGCACCATCCAATCCTGGTGGTTGCTGTGGTGCATGGTGGGGTGCCCAGCCAGTGAGTAATCTGCAGTGTCCACTAGCAATGAGAAGTTTTTTTGGTACAAGCGGCCTAGCCTGGATACATAAGCGGATTTCTGCGCCTTGGGGGTGATCGACCAGCGATCTGTACGTACGCACGGCGGAAGCCACGACCGTGCCCTCCCTCGTTATCGCCGCCGAGCCACTGCAGGACATGTGCCATCTCGTGTATTAGGGTCTCAGTCGGTGCATTACGCCATACCTCGACGCTGAAACATTCGCGTTCTTTGCGCCCGTCCTCCCACTTTCGGTAACTGCATGACGTCCGTCCGTAGAGCCGGTTCAACCCCTGCTGCAGCTGGTCAGGAAATATCTCCAGTGTCGGGCATCGCTCCACTGAGCACTCAACGCAGAGCACCTTCCAATCGTCTTGAAAGGACTTGGTGCTCTTTGCTTCAGCACCCTCGATGTAGCTCAACGCTGCAAAGCAGGCAAGCAGGGTGATCACCTTCGGCCATTCGGTGTTACGTAATCTCATCAAACTACCGCGTCAAATCATTAAAGACGCACACCAAAGCCGTTTGTTACGGTCGTCACAGTCATGTGGTGTGACAGCCGGGAGAGACGGGTATGCTCTCCTCCCTACCGGCGGAAAGAGGCTTCGGTGTTCCGATGGCGAAAGAACGCGACCACACCATCCCGGTCTCCTCTGGATCGATCAGTGCCACTGGTGTGGCACCAAAGGCGCTCGTAGCGGAGATCATAGCGGCAGATACCGTGGTGGTAGTGGCAGAGAAGCTGGCAAGCTCGGCAGATCCACTTGGGACGCTCAAGGAAGTAATAGCTGTGAGTAGGACTTGGAAGCTTATTGCGGGTTTAAAGCTCGAGGACTTTCGGCGAGCCTACGAAGAGCTCCATGCACTATTTGCCACAAGCAAACCAGCTTATGAGGATCTCAAGAATTTAATTTTCGACAGCCTCACCGGTGGCTAGTTGGCTGCATTCTTTTGCCGCCCAGCAACTCTAACAGTCAGAAGGAGACTCCGCTTCGGCGGGGTTTTTCTTTATAGCTTAGCTACGCTTTTTCAGCACCTCGTCAACAAAACCCAAGCCAAGCCAATCAGTCCAACTAACGCCAGAATGATCAGCATTTCAGGGGGTTCTTTAAAGCCTCTTGCCATATCGGCTTTCCACTCCTCGGAAGAGTGTACCTATATAAGATAGCACCCTCCTGAGCGCTCCTGTCAGGGGTTATGCGCACCCTCGAGTTCCAAGCTCGAATCAATCGGCCGATGAACGGAAGCCAGCAGGAGATAAATACTCGGCAGAACAAAAAGGGTGAACAGCGTCCCGACGAACATTCCCGCGACGAGCACGATACCGATACTATTGCGCGCCTCCGCGCCCGGTCCGGTGACCAACACCAGCGGCAGGTGGCCCATGATCGTCGCTCCTGCCGTCATCAGCACGGGTCGCAAACGCGTTTGCGCAGATTCTTTGATAGCGGCGAACTTGGACAATCCATCAACTTGCAATTGGCGGGCGAATTCGACGATCAGAATGGCATTCTTCGAGATCAAGCCAACCAGTGTTATGAAACCGATCTGCGTATAGGTGTTGATTGTCGTAAGTCCGAGAAACGTGAAAAGCAACGCGCCGGAGAGCGCCAGCGGCACCGAACCGAGCAGTACGACAAGTGGGTCGCGGAAGCTGTTGAATTGCACGGCGAGTGCCATAAATACAAACGCTAAAGAAATACCAAGTACGCCGACCAGCGTATTACCTTCTTCGCGCAGCTGCCTGGACTCACCGGTATAATCGAAGTCATACCCCGGTGGCAGCATCTCAACCGCAAGGGATTCCATCACCTGCAAGCCTTCCTCTTTCGTTCTCCCCGGTATCATGCCGGCGCGGATGGTGAACGCGTTTTTCTGCTGGAATTTCGAAAGTACTCTCGGTGCCACGGTTTCATCGAGGCGGGCCAATGCTGCGAGCGGCACGAGGTCGCCGTTCGGTGTTCTGAGCTTCAGGTCCAGGAGCGAATTGGGGTCAAGCCGATTGACCCGCTCGATCATGGGAATAACGCGGTATGCCGTACCGTCGAGGTCGAATCTGTTGACGTAGTTAGCAGACAGAAACGTTCCAAGCTTGCGGCTCACCTCCGCCAGATCCATGCCTAAATCTGCTATTCGTTCCCGGTCCAGTAAAAACCGCCCTTGCGGAAGGTCGATACGTAAATCGGTATCGACGAACATGAACAACCCGCTTTCCCGCGCCTTGACCATCATCGCCTCAGCATGACGCACCATCTGTTCGGGAGACTCAGAGGACAGCACCACGAACTCCATATCGTAACGCCCTGCACTCGGCAGCGCAGAGGGCAATACGGGAAACGCCGTCAATCCGGAAACCGCTGACAATGCGCCAAACGCCAGCGGTAACATCTCTTGGGTGGATAGTTCACGGGCATCGTAATCCACGAACTTCAGACCGGCGAATGCCTGGTCGGGCATCACCATCTGCCACATCAGCGTTGTGTCCGGCAGATTAGTCATTGCATCCACCACATCCACCATGTAGCGGCTGGTGTACTCGAGCGAGGCCTCGGGCGGCGCTGTAACAACCACTCGAATCTGGCTCTGATCTTCGGTCGGAGCGAGCTCTTTCTGAGAAAGAAGGAAAAACGGTGCCGCAAGCAGCGATATGAAGACGCCAACAAATATCACCTGGCCGTTCGACGTCAGCAACCGATCCAGCAGCAAGCCGTCTTTGTTTTTGCTCGCTTCGAAGAGACGGTTCACCCGGATCGTCAGCTTCGATTCCCTGCCTCGCTGCGGCGTCACCCACGAGCTCATAATCGGCGAAAGGGTGAGTGCAACCAAGCCGGAAATCATTACCGCCACTGCCAACGTAAAGGCGAATTCCTTGAACAGCACGCCGCTCATACCCGACAGAAATCCGATCGGGGCATAGACGATCGCAAGCGTCAAGGTCATGGCAATGATCGGAGCCATCAGCTGCCGGGAACTCGCGAGCGCCGCCTGGGTTCTCGACAAACCTTCGCGCATGTAGCGGGCAACGTTCTCAACCATGACGATGGCATCATCGACCACCAGCCCGACCGACAGCACGATTGCGAGCACGGTAAGCAGGTTGAACGAGAAACCCATCAAGGCCATTGCAGCAACCGCGCCCAACAGAGAGATCGGAATGGTGACGAGCGGTACCAGCGCGGTGCGGACCGAGCCCATCAGTACCACAACCACCAACCCAACGAGCAGAACGGTTTCACCCAACGTAACGAAAATCTCCCGCAAGGCCTTGCGCATGTATTCCGTGACATCGTGACCAATCTCTATCTCGAGCCCAGCTGGCATCGAGCGGTTCACCTCGTCGAGCACAATGTACATCCGATCGGCAATGGCTATTTCGTTAGCGCCCGGTAGCGGGTAGATTCCGAGGAACACGGCACTCGACTGATCGAGACGGGCGATCTCGTTACCCTCCTCTTCCCCAAGCTCGACCCGGGCAACGTCTCCGATCCGAATCAGTGCACCGGCGCTTTCCCGAATCACCATACGCCGGAATTCCGCTGCGCTCTTGAGCGACGTGTTCACCATCAAGTCGATGCGTTGATCCGCGTTCTCGCTCTGTCCGATGGTTGCAATGATGTTGTTGCGGGTAAGCGCCGCTTCCACTTCCTGCGCGCTTACGTTGAACATCGCCATCCGATCTGGATCTAACCAGATGCGCATCGCCGGTAATCTCCCACCGCCGAGCCACACCCTTTGCACACCTTTGATCGATGAAAATTGCGGCACGATCTCGCGTCGGAGATAGTCCGTGACCTCGGCGCGGCTCATTTGATCGTTGAGCTTGACGCCGAGATACCAGCCAGCCTGGGGACGATCGGCACGCTCGACCTGGACCGACGGATCCTCGGCTCTGTCCGGCAGTTCGAAGCGGATCTGGCCCAACCGAGTCGAGAGTTCAGCCAATGCATCGGTACTGTCTTCGTTGAGCTTCAGGTAAACCGTGACGGTGCTCAAACCCGCCCTTGTTGCTGATTTGATGAAATCCACGCCAGGGATCGTAGCCGCGACCCGCTCTATCGGATCGCTGACGAACCCCTGCACAACTTCCGCGGAAGCGCCGACAAACGGTGTAGTAATGACCAGCGACGCGCTTTCGATCTGCGGGTACTGCAACACTGGCATATCGATGGCGACACGAACGCCTATGAGCACGAGGCTAATTGCGATGACAAGCGCAAGCACGGGACGCCTGATAAAAATGTCCGTGAACTTGGGGACGCCAGCTTCGTGGGTCAACAACGTCATTCGACATTGCCTGCGGATGTTGTCGACAGTTGTGGGGAAACAGAAGAATTCCTGGGTACCGCATTAACCAGCGATCCGTCACGGAGCTTGAACGAGCCGTTGGCGGCCACGCGTTCACCCGGTCGCATACCAGATGCAACCACAATCAGATCACCACGCTGGGGCCCGAGGGTAACGGAACGACGCTCTGCCCGCTCCGCCGCCAGCGCACCTTCTTCCGCTGGTTTCAACACAAATACCTTGGCACCAAACGTGTCTCTGCGTACCGCGGTAACCGGTACCAGGGTGGCGGTTCTGAGTTCTCCCAAGGGCACCTCGACGGTCACCAGTGAGCCAGGAAACGCACCCAGATTCTGATTGTCGGTCACCGCACGGAAGCCGACGTTACGCGAACTTTCATTGACGAAGGCGTCTCGCGCGATGATCTTTGCGTTCACAGTGCGGTCTCTTTTCGAAACCGTAACGGAAATCTGCGTGCCAATTTCGAGCACCGCTTGTTCTTGAGGGAGGGTGAAGTCGATCCAGACTTCGTCATCAATACCTATCAAGCGCGTGATGACGTCGCCTTTGTCCAGGTATTGCCCGACTTCGAGCTGGTGCAACCCGGTCTTCGCGTTGAACGGCGCGCGCAACGTCTTCTTGGCGATGACCGCATCCAGACGTCTAACGGCGGCAAGGGCTGCACTGAACCGCGCTTTGGCTCGATCTCTCGCTTCTTGCGCAGCCGCACCCGAGGCAATGAGTTTTTCGTTGCGCTCAAGGTCCAGCCGAGCAATTTCCGCCTCCGCGATTGCCGCGTCGCGCTGAGCAGACTCCTCACTGGTATCGAGCTGGACCAGGAGCTGCCCCGAGATTACAGTCGCACCAGACGCAAATCCGACGTGCGCGATGGTACCGGCCAGTTCATTGCTGAGAGTGACCGAACGCGTCGGCACCACTTCGGCGGTAACCGAAGTTACGGGCTGCCATAGTTCTTCCAGCGCGACAAATACCTCGACCGTTTCAATACTCTCTGGAAACGCGGCGCCTAACGCAATCGCCGCCTGGATTTGCTGATACTTGAAGTACCCAAGACCCGCCGCGGCAGTCAGGCACACAGTTATCACGATGAACCAGCTTCTGATCATGACAGCAGCCTATCGCGATCACGCACGTTTCTCCATTCGGTGCTTGGTCGCTTCCGACAGGTCGACCGATGGCGCGGGTGTGCGATCAAATCAGCGAGGTAGCACCGCTACCCCGGAAAAATCGAAAGAACGGCGTTCACGATGCGGGCCAGGTAATTTCCGGATTGCTCTTGTGGTGTCTCACCCATTGTCACCACGACCAGGTTGTGATCGGGGACCACAACGAGAACCTTGCCACGCGCCCCGAGACCCAGGAAGAGATTAGCCGGTGCATCGCTGAACCAGCGACCTTCCCCGGAACGACCGCCGGTGGACCGCCACGTTCCCTGCCCGGAATTGAGCCACCATAAATAGCCGTAGGCCCCATTGGCTTTCGGAAACTGAGGGCTCAGCGCTTCTTTGACAAAATCGGGATCAAGCAACTGGGTGTCGTTCCATTTCCCACCGTTCAGCCAAAGATGGCCAAGTCGTGCGATGTCGTGGTGTGTCGCCTGAATGACCGGTAACGGACCTTGGCTGCCGATCTGCACCCAGCCTCGCTCGTTGTGTGGCCAGTCAAACTCAAAACCGACAGGTGCTTTGATATGTTCCGAGTAAAATGCGTGGGGAGACTTGCCACTGGCCAGCCACAAAATCCCGGTGAGCGTATTGAGGATTTCATTCGAGTTGTACGCCCACCAGCTCCCAACTGGCTCCTTTCCGGCGGTCATACTGAGGACATGCCTGATCTGAGCACCTTCCATGATTTCGGGATGATGTACGGGAAGCCAGTCGCTGATCAAATCATCGGCGTGAAGTAACCCTTGCTGCTGCGCGGCACCGATCAGTGTCGCGCCAAACCCTTTGGTGAGTGAGAAGATGCGATTTGTTGCAGAGGCATCTCTCTTGTAGGTCTCATGAACAATGACCCCGTCCTTGACCACCAGGAATCCATAACGCTTCTCGATCTCGAATACATCAGCGGCCGCCCGTTGTAACGCGGCTGCGTCCAGACCCAGGTCTTCGGGGGCCGCGCTGCGCCAGGATTTTCCCGGAAATTCCATCTCGTCACCTTCCCATATTTGGCGGAACCCTATCATGACTGGGCGATGCTCTGGTATGAGTCTAAATCGAGGTCCGCCGTCGATGCCACATATGGTTTATGCTCGGGTGCTTGGTTGATTACTTGAATAATCCCATGACATATGGCGACCTATCCGGCTCACCGAACAGCACACGGGTAAGGGAGGGTAATTGATGAACAAGCTGTTTCACGGGAATCTGTTGGTATTGGCGATGACAGTGGTTCTGGTCGGCACGCTGTCTTCATGTACCGAGCCCGATAGTGAACGAGCTGAACTGTCGCCACCTACCCAGACGGAGTCGGCGCTGTTGGATCGCGCACGAGCGATACACGAAGCGGTACTGGTTCTGGACGCCCACGCGGATATCGAGATCCCGGATAAGCCTTCCCGATACGCAGGCGAAGATGGTTTATCCAGAGTGGCGCCTGAAAAGATGCGGTCCGGTGGTGTTGATGCGGTTGTGATGGCCGCTGCCGTCGGACCTGGTCCGAGAAATGCGGAAGGCTACGCAGCGGCGCGCAGGACGGCGGATGAAGAGATCGCGGCCGTCGTTGCGCTGGCTAACGACCCAGCAAACAACGCTGTGATACCTCGCACTGCGGATGAACTTGTTGCTGCCCATGCACTTGGTAAATCCTCGCTGATCCTGGGTTTTCAGAATGCGTTGATTCTCGGCACGGAGGTGTCCGTGCTCGATGAACTGTATGCCGCTGGTGTTCGTGTGTTCGCTTTGACGCATATGGGGCACAACGATTTTGCGGACTCGTCGCGTCCTCTGTACATCGGTGAGCTAGGGACACACGAACCAGTTGCGGAGCACGGTGGACTGTCCGAGTTAGGTATCGCCGCGATCAAGCGAATCAACGTGCTCGGAGGAATCGTCGATATCACCCAACTCTCGAGACAAGCAGCACTCCAGGTCTTGGAGCTCTCCCGGGCCCCCGTTATCGCGAGCCATTCCAACGTACGCGCTTTGTCGGATGTGTCCCGCAACCTCTCTGACGAAGAAATCGATCGGATCGGCGAAACCGGTGGGGTCATTCACGTGGCTCCGTTCAGAGGTTATCTGTTCGACTCCTCAGACGAGGCGCTGGTCGCAAACATTCGATCCGCCCGACGTAGCGCCGGTGTTGAAGAAGACTACCTCTATCCGTTTGAGCTCTACTGGGAGATCGAAGATCCGCAAGCGCAGGCGGCGTTTCTCAATGCCATCAGCGAATTACTGGGCCCCGGCAGTCTCGACGACATGCTCGATCACATCGACTATATCGTCGAACGTATCGGCGTGGATCACGTAGGGATTGGCACAGACTTCAACCACGGTAGTGGGATCGTGGACTTTAACGATGCCAGCGAAGCATTGAACGTTACCGTGGGCCTGCTGCGGCGTGGATACAGTGCAGAAGACATCGAAAAAATCTGGGGCGGCAATTTTCTGCGAGTATTTCGCGAAGCCGAGCGTGTCAGTTCACTGTGACAACGAAGACTCGTGCAAAACCTGACGAGCTATTCGAGTGTCTGCCTGAGTAAGATATTGAGCGCTCGTGTGCCATGTCTTCGAGGCTAATTCATACGAGAGCCAAACTCGACGATCACCAAACCCTGGACCTTTATGGGCGTAGACCGCTCTCACTTCTCCGGCAAACTACGACCGGCACTCAGGTACAAACAGATCCACCATGTGTCTGCTGTCCAAATGTGCGTGCGCTACATTACTGACGATCAGATTCACCGCGCCTTACGAAACGTAAGTTCAAGCGGATCATCGAGTGAGCGGACCCCATAGCAGACTAGAACATGGCCGTGGCAAAGGCCTCCAAGGCATTGTCTATCTCTGTGACATCGGCCATGTTCAGTGACATGACCAATTCCGAAACACCCGCATCGGTGTACTCGCCCACCGACTCAAGCGTTACCCGACCCATGTCCAGGCGCACCTGTACTGTCGCCAACACATGATCGCGCTGCGCTTGCGACGCTTCTGCGCGCAGCGTGTCCAGGCGACGACGCACGCCATCGGGAGAGACGTTCATCGGATGCCAGCCATCGCCCAGCCGCGCCGCGCGTCGCAACGCCGGTGGCCGATTGCCGCCGACCACGATAAGCGGATGAGGCTTTTGCAGCGGTTTAGGCGAGCTGATGAGATCGTCAAAGGTGAAAAACTCGCCCGTGAAGCTGGCACGTTCCTCCGTCCAGAGCAGGCGCAGCACCTCGAGAAATTCATTGCAGTACGCGCCACGAGAATCGTATGGGACGCCAAGTGCCGCATTTTCCTCAGGCAGGCTGCCGACGCCCACTCCGATGACCAACCGGCCACCGCACAGGTGATCCAGTGTCGCCAATTCTTTCGCCAGCACCATCGGGTGCAGATAGGGCATCACCAGCACGCTCGTACCCAGGGTCACACGAGACGTTTGAGCCGCTAACCATGTGAGAATGACGAGCGCATCGTGGTACGGTCGTTGACCGAGCCGGTCGCGCACGTACCCCACGTTCAGCACATGGTGGTTCACCCAGACGGAATCGAAGCCGAGTTCCTCAGCGCGAACGCCAAGACGGACTACGTCGTGAGGATCCGGCACACCGAAATTGTTGGGGACGACAAAGCCGTATCTCATGTCATTGCAGCTCTACTCGGTAAACTTGGGTTTAGCACGCCGCCAGACAACGTGACCCGCGCATCACTGCCATTCTATCTCGCTTTGATTCAGCAAAGGTGTGCACCTTTCGTGTGCGTATTAACGGCATACACAGACTGGCTGGCAGAGAAGACGCAACTGTTGTTGAATTGACGTTAGGCAGCATCTCACGTTATCCCAAGTGTCTGTTTGAATCCCTAGGAACTGATTGTACAAAAGTGGATTTGGCGGCAAAACAGCTCCCAATGCATAAAAGGGACACTAGCCGTATCATTTAACGCAATATTCGATAGATCCGAGGAATACATGGAAGCGCAATCGATAGGGAGCTGGGTACAAGGAGTTACAGGATTTAGTATTCTTTTAGGAATCGGACTTGTGGTCTGGGAACTTCGACAGACCAAAGATCTGGCAGAAGCACAGATGTTACATGAAGCAATCGCACAAAGCGTGTCCGTGCGAGCTGTAACCATTAGCGAGAGATTCGGCGAGGTACGAGCCAAAGCATGTTTTCACCCAGCTGAGTTAACCGACGGTGAACTCTTCGAGATGTACGAGTTTCACTCGATGCTCATGCATGTGGTCACCACCTTCGGCTCATTTCGATTCATCGACGAGCATACAAATGCTGCCTAACCAATCGTTCCAGCGGATACAGCAAAGCGTCACACCTTTTGTAAGCGCAAAAGCTGCGCCGCTGAACTCAGACGTTAGGTGTCGCGAGAGATTTTTGTGAACTGGGATGCTTTAGGTGCAATCGGCGAAATAGTT
>SMUZ01039857.1_pt1 | contig 10264 bp, 12 predicted proteins | sample 2456421 | NCBI WGS metagenome assembly SMUZ01 (sample SAMN11095932, study PRJNA526329) | marine sediment metagenome | biome: Marine sediment; feature: Surficial sediment; material: Deep marine sediment; isolation source: Hadal surficial sediment | place: Pacific Ocean | collected 2014-11 | depth... | reverse complement strand
GCGCACCGCGCAAGTAATCCCCCATGCTAGAACTCCTTCAACTTGATATTACGCGTACGCAGTGGATACAGTTGTCTTGTCAGCGCCTCTTCAGATATGAGGGGCAAGGCGCGTCTCGCAGGTAATGGCCTTAGTCCTTGCCAAGAGGCACAACGCAGTCCATGGACGCTGACAAGACAACCCGCAGGGCGCTCCCACTGCGTACGCGTGTGCCCCGCAACTTCGTTGCAACGGGGTTCACCTATGGCAAAGGTGGCTGGTGCGATGCGCTCAATGGTGAAGTAGTCGTCTACCCAGCGAACCAGAACCCCCTCGTTTGTTTTGTCCAGTAGAGCTGGGGGTGCGCCAACGGCGGTAAGCGAGAACCAGTACATGTTGAGTATACGGCGTTCGTTGAATGCCCAGACCAGACTACCGGCTACAGCAACACCGACTAACAACAAAAAAGGCTGCGAGGTATTGTCATGCACGGATCACCCGGATTCGTTTTCATGTCGAGCGCTCACATGCGCGTCGCCGTTTATAACCGACGTCGTCAAGGTCATGGGTCGACAGCATACCGAACAGTCTTCGATGTATTCCTGATTCTCGACACTGAGATCGACAACTATCTCGATGCGTTCTCCGCAATAGGGACAGTCCAGGTGACAGGTTTGAGTGACAAATTCCAAGTTAAGGTATGTCTTGCGTTGCCTAACGTCCCTTATAAGCCGGTTTCCGCTTCTCCATGAACGCGCGTGGGCCTTCTTGCGCGTCCTCGGTTCGAAACACGGGAGCCGAGATTTCAGTTTCGATCCTGAGCGCTTCGCGTTCCGGCTTGCCCAGACATTCTTTCACCGAACGGCGAATGGCTTTGACCGCCAGGGGGCCGTTGGCGGCGATCTTCTCGGCAATTTCCATCGCTTTCCCAATAACATCTTCGGTGACGTAATTGAGAAAGCCATAATCGAGCGCTTCTTTGGCTGAGATGAGATCTCCGGTCAACAATAGCTCCATTGCCTTGGCGTATGGAAGTTGCACGGGAAGTCGCACAGTGGAGCCACCGGCTGGAAAGATCGCCCACTTCACTTCCTGCACGCCAAATTTGGCTTCGGCGACAGCAACCCGGATGTCGGTTCCCTGGACGATCTCCATGCCACCGGCAATCGCATGCCCGTTGATCGCGGCGATCACGGGCTTCTCGACATCGAAGTTGCGCAAAAGCGCCCGGCCGGTGATTCCGGGCTCAGACATGAGCCGTTCGTCCCAGGTGTTTTCTGGCTGGCGTGCGCCGGACATCAGGGGAATGAGCTGACCCAGATCCGCTCCGGCACAAAAAACACTTCCGGTACCCGTGAGTATTGCCACGCGAATCTCATCGTTGTCCTTGACGTTCTGGAAGGCATCCGCAAGGCGTACCGAAACTTCCGGATTGATGGCGTTACGTGCCTCCGGGCGGTTCAGCGTGATGAGCGCGATGTGTCCTTTTGTTTCATAGTCGACGACTGCCATGACGCCCCCTTGCTGGAATCGTTCAGTCGCGAATGTCTACGATGTGTGTGACGGTGTCAAATAACCGCTCGTCCAGGACTGTCCCATGACGAACTTCAGTTCACCCGGTTCAAAACGCTCGAGCAGGCTCGAGGCAAACATCGTTGTATGTGGGACTTGGGAATACATAAAGCTCCAGGGGTATCGTCAGCCCCAGCTTTTCGGCGCAATCCTTGGCGATTGTGTGCAACGGTGCTGCCATCGTCCTGGTAAGACGCACGGAAGTAGAAAGCAAGTGTCGCCGAATACCGAGGTTGCCTTTTACCTCGCGCTTGGCAATCTGCTCATTGATCTTCTTGATGACAGGATCTTCGAGTAGTTGATCGAACATCTCTTTGTCATGTTGCGAGCGAAGTTGGGTTGCCTTCATGGCAAGGGCTCCGGGAAATTCCTGGGAACATTATAGGCACGTTTACTACACCTCCACGGGGAGCTTAAGGTAGGCTGTCGAACTTTTCGGATCTCGAGATAGGAATCCTCATGCAGTTCAATAACCGAATTACCGAAATGCTCGGCGTAGAAATCCCGTTAGTGCAAGCGCCGATGGGTTGGATTGCCAGATCGCAGCTGGCGTCCGCTGTCTCGAATGCTGGTGGACTCGGTATCATCGAAACGTCTTCCGGCGAACTCGACGCCATTCGCGAAGAGATCAAGAAGATGCGCAAGCTTACCGATAAGCCGTTCGGGGTGAATATCGCGCAGGCATTTGTGCGCGATCCCGACATCGTCCAGTTCGTCATCGATCAGGGGGTGAAGTTTGTCACTACCTCCGCGGGTAATCCGGAACGCTACACCGACCAGTTGAAGAGCGCGAATTTGACGGTCTTTCATGTGGTACCGAGTCTCAGTGCGGCACTCAAGGCGGTAGCGGCAGGTGTTGACGGTTTGGTTGTGGAAGGTGGCGAAGGCGGTGGATTCAAGAATCCCCGCGAGGTGGCCAGCATGGTTCTATTGCCGCTGGTACGCTCCCAGGTAGACGTACCGATTATCGCCGCTGGAGGTTTCATAGACGGTGCCTCCATGGCGGCAGCATTTGCACTTGGTGCGGAGGGCGTACAGATGGGCACGCGCATGGTGTCTTCAGCAGAGTCTCCCGTTCACGATAACTGGAAAGCGGCCATCATCAAAGCCAAGGAAACCGACACCGTGTTTCTGAACCGTTCGCACTCACCCGCCTTGCGAGCCCTGCGCACAGAGAAGACGACCCGCTTGGAACTCGATCAGGAAACCAATGCGATGACCGAGTTTGGTACAGCGCTCGAACTCTATTTTGGTGGTGATATGGAAGCCAGCATCGCGCTGACCGGACAAGTTTGTGGTCGCATAGATTCCGTACGACCGGTTGCCGAAATCATCGCCGAGGTACGCGAGGAGTTCTTCCGGACTATCGGCGATCTCGCCGCGCAATACACTTAGTCTGGGCTGATTTTTTCATTGTCTGTTGAACTCCAAAGCCAGACCTGTTGGGCCATCGAGCAGTTGTCCGTCTCGATAGCGAAGATAGCCGTTCACCCAGGTGGCAACCACCCGGGCATGCAGATCTATGCCGGCAAACGGGTTCCACCCGCATTTCGAATAGATCTCCAAGGGGTCGGCGATCTGATCCGGGTCGATGAGGACCAGATCCGCAAAATAACCCTCTCTGATGAATCCGCGATCCTGCACGCCAAATAATCGAGCCGGGGCGTGGGAAGTTTTCTCCACGACTTTCTCAATGGTTAGTATATTTTTCCTTGTCAGTTCTAACAAAGAAACCAACGCGTGTTGCGCCAATGGCAACCCGGCTGGTGCCTGCATGTATTTACCGGCTTTTTCTTCGAGGGTGTGTGGTGCATGGTCCGTGGCGATAACGTCAATGCGGTCTTCGTTTACGGCAGCTATCAGTGCTTCCTGATCGGCAACCGTTTTAATGGCGGGGTTACACTTGATGGCCGCGCCTTTTTCCGGATACCACCCATCATTGAAGAACAGATGATGCACGCAAACTTCTGCGGTGATGCGCTTTTCAGCGAGATCGCCCGGCGTAAAAAGAACCATTTCCTTAGCTGTAGTGAGGTGCAATATGTGTAAGCGCGAACCGTGGCGTGTAGCGAGCTCCACCGCGAGCGAGGAAGACTTGTAGCAGGCTTCCTCGGAACGGATGAGTGGATGTTCGGCAAAAGGAATGTCTTCTCCGTACTTCTCGAGTGCTTTTTGCTCGTTGGCTAAAATGGTGGGCGTGTCTTCGCAGTGGGTTGCGATGATGAGCGGCGTAGAGGCAAATATACCTTCCAGCGTCGCTTCGTTGTCCACCAGCATGTTGCCGGTGCTCGCACCCATAAATACCTTAACACCGCAGGCAAGCGCAGGATCAACAGTCTTGATCGACTCCAGGTTGTCGTTTGTGGCGCCGAAATAGAATGCGAAGTTGGCCACCGAGTGTTTGCGAGCTCTCGTATGTTTGTCGGCTAGAGCGTCGTGAGTGACCGTGAGCGGATTACAGTTCGGCATCTCCATATAACTTGTGATTCCACCAGCCACGGCTGCGGCGGATTCCGTGCGGATGGTGCCTTTGTGCTCGAATCCGGGTTCGCGGAAATGCACCTGGTCGTCGATCATCCCGGGCAGCAACCAGGCGCCCGCGGCGTCGATGGTTTCTACCCCCGCTGGGGCAGACAGGTTTATTCCTGAGATGCGGCCGTTCTCGATAAGCACATCGCCCTCGGAGATGGTTCCTTCGTTGACGATACGGGCGTTGGCGACGAGGAAGCTGTTAGTCACTGTTGGATGCTTACCTCGGCTTCAATTTCGACAGGGACGCCGAACGGCAACTCCGCCATCCCCACAGCGGAACGGGTATGGGCACCTCGTTTAGGACCGAACACATCCAGAATGAGCAGCGACGCGCCGTTGATCACTCCGGGTAGCGCGTTGAAGCCGGGTGCTGCGTTCACCATGCCAAACACCCTGAGCCAGCCTGTTACCCGGTCGAGCTCCCCGAGCGCCTCTTTGAGGCTGGCGAACAACGCAAGCGCCACACCTTGTGCGGCGGCGTAACCTTGCTCGGCGGTCAGATCCGACCCCACCTTGCCAAGCGGCTTGGCTATCGAGCCGTCATCGGCCAAAGGGACATGACCTGAAAGGAAAATACGATTCCCATCGATACGAACCAAATCGAAAGGTAAATTGCCTGTGTTCATGGGTACCGGCAGGGTGAATCCCAACTCGGCTAACCGTTCTTCGGGCGACCTGTTGGCGGACATCGCCTCCCTCCGTGTCTGCTTCACACTAAGCCTACTTCAGAGTATCAGCCGTGGCTATGCATGGGTGGATGTGCGGTTGGTCACGTTGCCAATTCCACGTGTACCTATACTTGGCCTTAATTAACGATTTTACCTTCGGAGAAGTTTTGTGCTGAAAAATGTAGCCAACTATGGCTGGATCATTGTTTTGTTGCTGACGGGCCCGGTGTACGGTGATACGGTGTTTGGAATCTACGCCGGAGCGGGTAGCTGGCAACAGTCGTTCTCTGGCGATGTTACTGCCGGAACCACGCAAGTAGACGTCGAGGATGATCTTGCGCTCGAAGATGAGAACAACAACATTTTTTACCTGGCGTTGGAGCACGGCGTACCCGTTTTGCCGAATCTTCGTGTGCAACATGCGAAAATCGCGGTTTCTGGCGAAAGCACGCTCACGCGTACCATCGAATTCAATGGAACTATCTTCAACCTGAGTGACGCGATTGCTACGGATGTGGAAATCAGCCAGACAGACCTCGTGTTGTATTACGAGGTGCTGGACAATGTCGTCTCTTTGGATATTGGGATGGCGGTTCGCAAGGTTGAGGGCTTCTTCGAGATAGCCACGACGCTTGAGGTCGCCCGTGCCGAATTCGATGGCGTGCTGCCACTGCTTTACGGCAGAGTACGTGCCGATCTGCCTTTGACTGGATTGTGGCTAGGCGCCGAGGTGCAAGGCCTTGGCTATGACGGAAACCGGCTTATCGATGCCAATGCCCAGGTGGGTTGGGAGTCGCCCTTAGGTCTTGGGGTCGAAGGAGGATGGCGGATGTTCCAGTTCGAGCTGGCAGATTTTGATGATTTCAGTAGTGTCTCGTTAGACATCAGCGGACCGTACTTCGCGCTCAACTTCCACTTCTAGCCGATTTGCGCGAACGTCGGTCAGTTCCTGTCCAGCATGGACAGGAACTAGGAATCTTTGCTACGGCGCGGACTCCTAACTTGCTTGGCATGAGTGCCCATCCATTCCCCGAATATCTGGACAGTAAATAGATAGTTGCTCGCGGCGGCGCTGCTCCCCTGCTTCGCAGGTTCCGTATAATGACCCACCATGAGCCGAGCACTAGTCACTGAACTCCTACGGGCGAACCTCCCGGCGCGGAGTTTGATTACCGATCCGAAAGCGCTGAAACCGTACGAGACCGATGGGTTGACGGCGATCCGCGAGTTACCCTGGTTGGTGGCTCTTCCCGAAACCGTGCAGCAGGTTGAGGCCGTCGTCCGGATCTGCCGCAGTCACGGTGTGCCGATCGTTGCGCGGGGGGCGGGAACCGGTTTGTCCGGAGGCGCTCGCCCGCATAAAGACGGCATTGTGTTGGGGCTGTCCAAACTCAACAAAATCCTTGAAGTTGACGTCGATAATTGTGTAGCACGGGTGCAGCCGGGTGTACGCAATCAGGCCATCAGCGATGCCTCGGCAAAACACGGGCTCTATTACGCACCCGACCCCTCCTCGCAGATCGCCTGCAGCATCGGAGGAAACGTCGCGGAGAATTCCGGTGGGGTACATTGCCTCAAGTACGGTCTTACGGTGCACAACGTTGTGGGGCTCGAGGTACTTACCGTGGACGGCAATTTTCTCGAACTCGGTGGTAAGGGTCTCGACAGTCCCGGTTATGACCTGCTTGCGTTGCTGTCCGGTTCCGAGGGGATGCTTGGCATTGTCACCGAGGTGACGGTGCGGCTTTTGCCGAAGCCACCGGAAAAACGGGTGATACTTGCGGCATTTCACGAGGTGAAAGCGGCCGCCGACGTGGTCGGCAACATCATCGGCCACGGTCTGATCCCGGCGGGTCTCGAGATGATGGATCGTCTTGCCATTGAAGCCGCGGAAGACTATGTGCATGCTGGTTATCCCCGTGAAGCGGCCGCCATCCTGTTATGCGAGCTAGATGGCATAGAGGCCGAGGTCGAAAGTAACGTTACTTTCGTATTGCGTCTGCTCGAAGACGGTGGGGCTTACGATGTACGGGTCGCGGTTGAGCCCGAGGAGCAAGCCCTCTTCTGGTTAGGACGCAAAGCCGCGTTCCCAGCCATGGGGAGAATCTCACCGGACTATTACTGCATGGATGGCACGATTCCGCGCACTCGTTTGAGCGAAGTACTCGAGAGCATCGAGCAGCTTTCCAGACACTATGGGTTGCGAGTTGCCAACGTATTCCACGCCGGTGACGGCAACCTGCATCCTCTGATCCTCTACGATGCGAACCAACCCGGTCAACTCGAGCGCACCGAAGAAATGGGTGGAAAGATACTCGAGCTGTGTGTTGCGGTGGGCGGCAGCGTAACCGGTGAGCACGGCGTTGGCGTCGAGAAGCTCGATCAGATGTGCAGCCAGTTTTCCGCCGCGGAACTGGATCAGTTCCATCGATTGAAAGAAGCGTTCGATCCGGAGTTGTTATTGAACCCCGGCAAGGCAATTCCAAGCTTAAGTCGCTGCTCCGAGATCGGTGGGATGCACATTCATGGTGGCAAGTTGCCTTTTCCACATATAGAGCGTTTTTGACATGCATGGGGACTCCGATCAGCAGGACCGTCTGGTGGAAGCCGTTGCAGAAGCGTACGAGGAACAGTTGCCTTTGCAAATCGTAGGTTCTGGGAGCAAGGTTTTCCTCACAGAACCAACTACGCCGGACAGTCGAGTAGATCCCGGTAAGCTGCTGTCTATTGCCGAACACAGCGGTGTAGTCGAGTACCGTCCGGAGGAGTTGGTCATCACTGCCCGCGCGGGGACTACGCTGAAAGAGCTCGAGCAGCAGTTGGCTCGGGAGGGACAGATGTTGCCTTTCGAACCGCCCCGATTTTCAGGAGCCGGTACTTTGGGAGGTGCCGTTGCGAGCGGGCTTTCCGGGCCCGGGCGCCCGTGGTATGGCGCGTTGCGTGATGCCGTTCTCGGGGTCGAGATGATCAATGGCCGCGGAGAATTCCTGCGGTTCGGTGGCCAGGTGATGAAAAACGTTGCGGGCTACGATGTTTCCCGCCTCCAGGCAGGCGCTTTTGGCTCCCTGGGAGTGTTGCTTTCTGCGAGCATCAAGACTCTACCGAAACCCGTTGCTGAGCTGTCCTGCATTTTTGAGCTGGAGGCGGGTGCCGCACTTGCCAAGCTTCGAGCTTGGGCACAACTACCGTTGCCCATAACGGCAACTTGTTATGTCGATAATCAGCTCAGAGTTCGTTTGTCGGGCGCCGAGTCGGCAGTGTTGTGGGCAGTCGATCAGATTGAGGGAGACGTAATAAACGCTGAAGCGTTCTGGAGTCAGTTGCGCAATCACGATATCGATTTTTTCAGGAAGGAAGGTAAGTTGTGGCGCATGTCTCTACCACCGAGCACGCCGTTGACAGATGAACCAACAATGATTGAGTGGAGCGGCGCGTTGCGCTGGGTATATAGCGAAAAGGCACTGTTTGATTGGGCGGGTCAACAGGGCGGTTATGCTTTGCCATTTAACGGTGACTACAGCACGCAGTCCTTTTTGTGGTCCGATCAGGAGCTGCACAAACGGATCAAGCGCGCGTTCGATCCGGCCGAGATATTGAATCCTTGCCGGGTATGTTGACGAGTATGTTGATGGGTAATTTGCGGGGTATGTTGCCGGATGCAAACTAATTTACCCCAGGCGTTCAAGGAAACCAGGCACGGTAAACGTGCCGATGAAATCCTCCGCAGCTGCGTGCATTGTGGGCTTTGCAACGCAACATGCCCAACCTACCAGGTTTTAGGGGACGAGCTCGATGGGCCGCGCGGGAGAATCTACCTGATCAAGGAGATGCTGGAAGCACAAGAGGCCGATGCTGTAGTGCAAACACATCTGGATCGCTGTCTCACCTGTCGCGCCTGCGAGCCGGCGTGCCCTAGCGGAGTGGCCTATGGGGAATTGTTGGAGATCGGTCGCGATTTTCTCGAAGAACATGGCAGGCGGGGTTTGATCGACTCAATCATGCGGCGCTGGCTTGTCTCCGTCGTGCCTGATGTCGCTCGCTTCAAGCGCTGGTCTCGCCTCGGTCGCCCGTTTCGCTGGATGTTACCACGCAGTGTCCGAGAACAGCTTCCACGACGAAATCCCGCAACACGGCAGGTTTTCGACGCTCGAGAACGGCAAGTTTTGGTGCTGCAAGGATGCGTTCAACGCGCAATTACACCCGAAGTGAACACATCACTTGCCGCGCTTTTAGACAGCCGAGGTATTGAGGTGGTCTACGACGATGAGGAAAGTTGTTGTGGCTCGTTGAGCCTCCATTTAGGCAACGCCAGCGAAACCAGAATAGCGCTGCACAGGAATATCGACGCTCTGTTGCCAATGCTCGACGACGTCGAGGCGGTAATTTCTACTGCCAGTGGCTGCGGCGTAACACTCAAAGATTATCCTCGCTTGCTCGCCGGCGATGAGAGCTATTTTCCCATGGCATGCCGCGTGGCTGAAAAGGTGGTTGATGTGAGTGAGTACCTGTCACAGTTGGGGCTCGAGTGGGACAAAACGGCTGACTACCAGCGCGTCGCTTGGCATGCACCGTGCACGTTACAACATGGCCAGGGGATTACGGGAACCGTCGAGCGGCTGTTGCGTGACGCCGGTTATGAGCTGGTAGGTGTCCGGGATCCGCATATTTGTTGCGGATCGGCTGGCACCTACTCTCTGTTACAACCGGAGCTTGCGCGCACACTCAGAAGCCAGAAGCTCGAGGCGTTGTGCGAAGAAGCGCCTGACGTGATCGCCACGGCCAACGTAGGTTGCCAGACGCACCTCGCAAATGGCGACAAAAACGTGCCTGTTGTGCATTGGTTAGAGCTTTTGCGCTAGAGCCTGCAGCGAAAAGTGGAAAGCCTTCAGGGAAAAGTGGAGAGCCTTCAGCTAGGGAAAAGAAGCCATAGTGACCAGGTTACCTGAAGAAATTGCTACCGCGCGTCTCGTTCTACGCGTACCGACGCCGGCTGATGCACCAGCTGTCAATGTAGCGGTGCGAGCTTCTTTTGCCGAGCTTAGTGAGTGGATGGGATGGTCTGTTGAGCTGCAGACGATGGAAGAGTCGGAAGAATTTTGTACGGAATCTCGAGAAAAGTGGCGCGACGATCGCGAATACGCCGTGCTGATGATCCTCAAAGAGAACGGAGCGGTAATTGGCGGTTGCGGATATCCCAACCTGGATTGGGAGGTGCCGAAATTCGAAATCGGCTACTGGTGTCACAGCGCGCACGTGGGGCGCGGGTACGTAAGCGAAGCGTCACATGCATTAACGCGGCTGGCGTTTGACGAGCTGAACGCCGCTCGCGTCGAAATACGCATGGATGACAAGAATGAACGAAGCTGGCGGGTGGCGGAACGGCTGGGGTTCAAGTTGGAAGGCGTGATTCAGGCGGATGCCCGAACTAATGCGGGCGGTCTGCGCGATACGCGAATCTATGCGTTGCTCAACAGCATTGGTTTGAACGTGCTTGCCGGCGTATCGGCGTGATC
>SMUZ01014564.1_pt1 | contig 10271 bp, 10 predicted proteins | sample 2456421 | NCBI WGS metagenome assembly SMUZ01 (sample SAMN11095932, study PRJNA526329) | marine sediment metagenome | biome: Marine sediment; feature: Surficial sediment; material: Deep marine sediment; isolation source: Hadal surficial sediment | place: Pacific Ocean | collected 2014-11 | depth... | reverse complement strand
GAAGCCCAGGGCGCCGTCGTTTCGATCGACCCTGCCGACGGCGCGGTCAGCAGCCTTACGGGCGGTTTCGATTTCAGGATAAGCAAATTCAATCGAGCCTCGCAGGCTTATCGGCAACCAGGCTCTTCGTTCAAGCCGTTTATCTATTCAGCCGCGCTCGAACACGGCGCAACTGCGGCGACCGTTATTCTCGATACGCCTGTCGTAATCAGCTCCGAGGCCCTCGAGGCAGTGTGGCGGCCGACCGAGTACTCCGGTCGATTCTACGGTCCAACGCGGCTGCGCGAAGCACTCGTCCGGTCTATGAACCTGGTCTCGGTGCGATTGTTATTGTTTCAAACCGGTATCGGTAACGCGACCAGGCACATCGCGAAGTTTGGATTCGGCGATGCGGCGCTACCGAGGAACGGGTCGCTCGCATTGGGTGCCGGGTCGGCATCACCACTGGATATGGTGCAGGGTTACGCCGTGTTTGCTAATGGCGGCTACGGCGTGAAACCGTATGTCATCGATGCAATATACGGCGCTGATGGCCAGGCGCAGTACCGTGCAAAACCGTTGCTGGTTTGCCCGGAGTGTCTTGCGGAGCCCGACGAAGACTTCGTAATCGATGCAGAGATCGATAACGAGCTGTTGCTGGAGCAATTGGTGGAGGTATCACTCGCGAACCGTCCTGATGCCACGACCGCGCCTGAGTTGTTCGAGAATGTAAACGCCGCACCGCGTGCTATATCGGCGCAAAATGCCTTCCTGATGCAAGACATGATGCGTGATGTTATTTTGCGCGGCACCGGTCGCCGCGCGCGTGTACTTGGGCGACGCGACTTGTCTGGCAAGACCGGAACCTCCAATGATTTCCGCGACGCCTGGTTCGGCGGTTTCAATGCTGACCTCGCGACTGTCGTCTGGGTAGGTTATGACGATGATCGACCGCTGGGCCCCGGCGAAGAAGGGTCCCGCACAGCATTGCCGATATGGATAGAGTTCATGCGTATTGCGCTGCGTGACGCGCCCGAGCACCAGATGCCAATGCCGGATGGCATCATTAGCCAGCGCATCAACAGGAAAACCGGCTGCCCGGCGCGCGCCGGTGAGCCCAATGCGATATTCGAAATGTTCCGCGAAGGTCATGTGCCAACCTGCGACGATGGAGAAGAACTGGACGATCCGTTTAATGATCCCGGTGGCATCGATGAACCTGAGACCGAGGAAGAAGACCCGCTTAATGATCGAATTGGCATCGATGAACCTGAAACCGAAGAAGACGACACGTTATTCTGAGGCAATGGCAAAAAATCCCTCAAACGGCGATGGCCGGGCGCGCCAAATGCTCGCCCAGGAAGCGGCTCGAATAATCGTTGACCAGGGCGTTCGCGATTATCGTGTAGCCAAAACCAAGGCGGCCGACCGACTCGGCATGGGTAGACGCGGTTCGCTGCCCGGCAATTCCGAGATAGAACAGGCGGTGAATGAACATCTGTTGTTGTTCGGTGGCGAGTCTCACGCAGATCACTTACGGGAAATGCGCGAGGCTGCGATTTCCGCCATGCAGATGCTTGAGCAGTTCACTCCGCGACTGGTTGGTCCCGTCCTGAGCGGAATCGCCGATGAAAACTCCGCGATCAACCTGCATGTGTTCGCCGACAGTTCCGAAGCCGTCGCAACATTTCTGGCCGACCGGGATATCTCGTGCCGCCTGTATGAGCGGCGACTCAAAAGTCGCCGCGGCCGAAGCGTCAGTCCCAATACGTTCGCAGGATTCGAGTTCGAACACAGAGGTGAGGCGATTGAAGCGACCGTATTCCCGATCGACGGCATCCGCCAGGCGCCGATCTCACCGATCGACAGCAAGCCCATACGGCGTGCGGACATCAAAGCTGTCGCAGCACTTCTCAGCTAACACAGCCGGCAATCGGGATATTTCTCTCCCTCGTGGCTCGCTGCGCTGCGCTTTACTTCGGTCGATAAACATCCCGCCCACCGGCTGTACGAATCTCAAAATGACCTGTGGACGGGACGTTTGCCGGCGAGACCTAAAGTGGGCGCAGCCCACAGTCCGCCGGTAAATGTGGCGTTCGCAGGTCGTGCGCTGTTAGCGCTTGTCGATCGGCACGTAGTCGCGTGCGGCCGGACCAGTATAGAGCTGACGTGGCCGACTGATGCGCCCGTTTGGATCGGAGATCATTTCGCGCCAGTGCGCAGTCCAGCCTACCGAGCGGCCGATTGCGAACATGACAGTAAACATCGACGTCGGAATGCCCAGGGCACGGTAGATGATGCCTGAATAAAAATCGACGTTCGGATACAGGTTCTTCTCTACAAAATAATCATCCTTCAACGCCCTCTCTTCGAGTTCAAGCGCCAAATCGAACAAAGGGGTGGTCTTGCGTCCGAGGTTTTTGAGAACTTTGTGGCACATACCGCGAATTATCGTCGCGCGCGGATCGAAGTTCTTATACACACGATGCCCAAATCCCATCAGCCGAAATGGATCGTTTTTGTCCTTGGCTTTGTCGACGTATTTCGAAATCTGGCTCGCGTCACCAATCTCCTCGAGCATGTTCAGAACCGCCTCATTGGCACCACCGTGAGCCGGCCCCCAAAGCGCCGAGATGCCCGCGGCAATGGCGGAGTACGGATTAGCACCCGAGCTGCCTGCCATACGCACGGTTGAGGTCGAGCAATTCTGCTCGTGATCGGCGTGCAGAATAAACAACAAGTCGAGCGCCTCTGCGGCGATCGGATCAATTTCGTAGGGTTCGGCGGGAACCGCGAACAGCATCTGCAGCAGATTCTCGCAATACATCAGATCGTTTTTCGGATATATGAACGGCTGGCCGATCGTGAGCTTGTACGCGGCAGCGGCAATGGTCGGTAGCTTGGCCAGGATACGGTGCGAGAAAATTTTGCGGTGCTCAGGATTACTCGCATCCATCTCATCATGGTAGTACGCCGACATGGATCCAACGACCGCCGACAACATCGCCATTGGATGCGCGTCATAACGAAACCCCTTGAAGAAATTCAGCATTCCTTCATTGAGCATCGTATGGGTGCTGATTGTATTGGTGAATTGCTCGAGCGCTACCGTGGTCGGCAGCTCACCGTGCAACAACAGGTAGGACACCTCGAGGAAGCTTGAGTTTGCAGCAAGTTGATCGACCGGGTAGCCCCGGTACATCAGGATGCCCTGCTCACCATCGATATACGTGATATCGGATTCGCAGCTACCCGTCGCCAGGAACCCCGGGTCGTAGGTGAAGACGCCTTGTTCTTTATAGAGTCTGCTGATTTCGATGACGTCGGGGCCAACGGATCCCTTGCGCACGGGCAGCTCCATCTCCGTGCCATCGGGGCTGATCAGGCGAAATGCATCCTTGGTCATTGTTGTCCTCTTGCGGTACCACGTGGCTCGAATTATCGATACGAGCATAGCAGAGCCCCGCGGAATCCGGCCGCGGAATTGAGGTCTTCGTTTAGCGGACAGCTGCAGCCAGCTGTTAGCCGTTAGCTCAAACCGTACTTGCGGCGGAATTTGTCCACGCGTCCGCTGGTATCGACAATCTTCTGCTTGCCTGTGTAAAACGGGTGACAGGAAGAGCACACTTCTATCGAGAGGTCCTCGCCGAGCGTCGAACGCGTGGTGAACTCGTTACCGCAACTGCAGGTAACTTTGATGTCGCCATAGTTGGGGTGGATGTCGGCTTTCATTGGATGCTCTCCAGGGCACGCGGAGGTGCCAAAAGGGCGCGTAATATAAACGCATGCGAGCATCATCGCAAGCCCGGCCACATCGGAACACTTTATCCACAGAAGCTGTGGATAAGTCTGTGGAAAAAAATTGGGCGAATCACCTAAGGTGCGGATTTTCATAGAAGCCTGTCAAAATGTCTATTTTGTGTTCATTTTAGTATTTCAAGTTAAATCAATTGCTTATCGCTTCTTTTAGACACTCGAAGTGAGCTGAAGGCCCTCTCACACTGAAAATACAGCTATCCGCGAGGCATTGTGCATAAGACCTCAGGGCAGAAATTCGCCCTGCAGGTCATTTAAGAAGCGCTGACCGAGCCCTGTCACGCGCCAGAATCCGCCTGAAACCTCTTCGATAAGCTGTTTTTCCGACGCGACTGCGAGCCGTTCATTGAGCCTCGTCGCCGGCAGCCCAGTACGCTCGACAAACATCGACTGGTCAAATCCGTCCGTTAGCCGCAGGGCATTGAGCATGAACTCAAATACGCGCTCCGGCTCATCGAGAGGCGCCATCTCGACACCCGGGCCGGACCGCTCCACCGACTCCATATACATCAGTGGGTTCGCCACTTTGGCGTATCGCCAGATTCCGCTCTCGTCGCTGAATTTGCCGTGCGCACCGGCGCCGACCGCCAGGTAATCCCCGAAACACCAGTAGTTGAGATTATGCCGACAGCGCAATCCATCGCGCGCATACGCCGAGACCTCGTATTGCTCATACCCAAGGGTTGCCAATAGCGCCTGCCCCTCGGTCTGAATCTCGAAACTCAGGTCATCATCGGGCAGACCTTCCGGCGGCCGAGCATGAAACACGGTGTTCGGCTCGAGCGTAAGTTGGTACCAGGACAGGTGCGTGGGAGCGAGCAGAGCGGCGGATTGAAGATCCTTAAGTGCGTCAGCTACGTCCTGCCCGGGCAGCGCGAACATCACATCGAGGTTGATGTTCGAAAAACCGGCTTCGTGTGCCTCGTCGACGGCCCGGGCGATATCGTCGACGGTATGTATGCGGCCCAGTTTTCGCAGTGATTCCGCATTGAAGCTCTGGGCACCAATTGACAGGCGATTGACGCCGGCCTGCTTGTAGCCCAACGGATCACCGCACTCGATGGTGCCTGGATTCGCCTCCATCGTAATCTCGATATCGTCGGCGAGCTTGAAGCGTTCTGCAATGCCGTCCAATAGAGTGCCAATCTCGTCGGGGGAGAACAGGCTCGGAGTACCGCCGCCCAGGAAAATGCTGATCAGCGGGCGTGCCATGGCGCGTTCCGCCTCTCTGTCGAGGTCTGCGAGTAGTGCATCGATATAGCGAGTTTTCGGCGCTGAACTCCCCGCTGTGTGTGAGTTGAAATCGCAGTACGGACACTTTCGAACACACCACGGAAGATGCACGTACAAAGCCAGCGGCGGCACATCCATCAGCCTGTCCTCGCGTGCCGGGTCAGTTGTTGGACCAGGTCCGCCAACGCTTTGCCACGATGGCTGTGCCGATTCTTTTCGTCCGGACTCATTTCGGCCGCGCTGAGACCCTGTTCCTGATCGAAGAACACCGGGTCATAACCGAAACCACCATTGCCGCGACGCTCCCGTAAAATGACGCCGCGCCATTCGCCCTGTGCGATAACAGGTTCACTATCATCCTGTGCCACATAACATGCGACGCAATGGAATGCCGCGCCGCGATCTGCATCATCGACATCTCGCAACTCCTGCAGCAATTTGTCGATATTGGAATCATCACTTGCACCGGATCCGGAGTAACGAGCCGAGTGTACGCCCGGTTTTCCGCCAAGGGCGTCGACTACGAGGCCCGAGTCGTCGGCAATCGCTGGCAGTCCGGTAGCAATAGCCGCATGCCGCGCCTTGATGATCGCATTTGCGATAAAGGTGTCCCCATTCTCAATAGCATCACTGACCGCAAAATCCGCCTGCGAAACAACGGTAATGTCGAAACCCGCGAGAATGCGTGCAATTTCGCGGAGCTTGCCGGCGTTACCGCTGGCCATGACGATCTTGTCAGGCAGCTCGGTCAACGACTTCTTAGCGTGTGAGCGCTGCGTTCTGCACTACGATGATTTCGTCGACGCCCTTTCGCGCAAGCGCGAGCATCGAATTGAGTTCCTCGCCATTGAACGGGTGGCCTTCGGCCGTGCCCTGCACTTCGATGAACCCCCCGGCACCGTTCATTACGATATTCATGTCGGTCTCCGCGGCGGAATCTTCCGGGTAATCCAGATCCAGCACCGGTATGCCGCGGTAAATGCCAACCGACACCGCGGCAACCTGCCCATGCAACGGGTTGGCGGCCAGCGATTTATCGGCAACCAGTTTCTGCATCGCGAGCGAAAGCGCCACGAAAGCGCCGCTGATCGCGGCGGTGCGGGTGCCACCGTCTGCCTGGATGACATCGCAGTCCAGGGTAACGGTTCGCTCACCCAACGCATCGAGATCGACAACGGCACGCAATGATCGACCGATCAATCGTTGGATTTCAAGAGTCCGGCCGCTTTGTTTGCCGCGCGTCGCTTCGCGACTTGTCCGCGTATTCGTCGAGCGCGGCAGCATGCCGTACTCACCCGTAACCCAGCCGCTGCCTTTGCCGCGCAGCCAGGGCGGAACACGATGCTCAACGCTCGCGGTACAAAGGACGCGAGTATCGCCGAACTCAGCCAGCACACTACCTTCGGCATGTCGCGTGAAATCAGGGGTAAAACGCACGACCCTCATCTGGTCGGCTTCTCGGCCACTCGGGCGCATTATTATTCTCCTTCTATCCCAGGGTCAGAGACCTTGGGCTCTGACCCTGCATTCAGGATCCGAGCCATTTGAGCGCAGCTCCGGTCGTATTGTCGCTGTGGGGCGAGTTCGCATTCAATGCCTGAATGCTGAGGTCTTTGAGACGCTCGCTGAGCTCGGCGTCGCCCGGAGCACCTATTTGTGCCACGTCTGCGTCACTCAGGCCCGACCACAGGCCATCCGAGCAAGCGAGCAGAACATCGCCCGGTAACAGCGTGCGTTTGCTCGTGATGCTCATGTCGGGCACAGGCGCGTCGCCACCGATGCAACATTCCACGAAATTTCGCATCGGATGATCCAGTGCTTCTTCCTCGGTAATCGCACCCTCCTGAATCAGCACTTCAACATGGCTGTGGTCCCGTGATCGCGACAGCACGGCGCCATCGCGAATCTGATAGATGCGACTGTCGCCGATGTGCGCCCAGAATGCACCACCTTCCTGAACCAGGCAGATGGCGCAGGTTGCCCGAGGCCGGAAGTCGACCGCCAGGTCCCTACCGAGACCGACCACCTCATCATGCGCTTTCGACAACGCCATGTAGAGAAATCCCTGCGGGTCCAGGACGGGCAGCGGTGTTTCCACGAACACCTCCTGAACGACGTTCAGTCCCGTCTCAGCGGCGCGTGCGCCATCCGAATGTCCGCCCATGCCGTCAAAAACCAGCATCAGGACGGCATCATTCGCAACGACAATGGCTCCCCGATCCTGATTGTCCGAGCGGTCGCCCAGTGCCGAGACTTTGGCGTATTCGATTTGCATGTCTTTTTCGCTTGTTGCTGACGCCGGCCATGCTGTCATGAAATAATCGCTGCAACCGTGACCGATACAGCACAATACGGAGATCGATGCCGATGTTACACAGTATGACAGGCTTTGCGCGACAGTCCGCCGATTCGAAGATCGGCATGCTGAGCTGGGAAATGCGAGCCGTCAATCACCGCTATCTCGAACTGTCATTTCGTTTGCCGGAGGAAATGCGCCCCAAAGAGCAGGCATTTCGTCAGCAAGTCGGCGCGATTCTGAAGCGTGGCAAGGTTGATTGTAGTTTTCATTTTCGTCGGGCCTTTGACGGGCAATCCGATATGCGGCTCGATACCAACCTGGTGCGATTGCTTGGCAAGCGCGCCGCGGAGATCTCTGCGGAAATCTCCGAGTCGACCGCACTGAATCCCATCGACGTATTGCGTTGGCCCGGCGTTATCAGCGAGCCCGAGATCGACACCGACCCGCTGTTTGCTGCGGCGACTTCGCTTCTCGACCAGACCCTCGAGGCAATGGCCGGGATGCGCGCCAGCGAAGGCGAACGCATCGCCGCAATGATCGAATCGCGTTGTGTCGATGTCGCGACTATTGCATCGTCAGTTCGCAAGCGCCTCCCGGAGGTGCTGGCCGCTGCCCACGCGAAACAGCGTGAGCGCATCGAGAAACTCAATGTCGATGCGGATCCTGCAAGACTCGAGGTCGAGCTCGCATTGATCGCACAAAAGCTTGACGTCGACGAAGAAATCGACAGACTCGACAGTCACCTGACGGCGATTCGTGACGCACTCGCGCGTGATGAACCGGTTGGCAGGCGTCTCGACTTCCTGATGCAAGAGCTCAATCGCGAGGCCAACACGCTCGGCGCAAAATCTGCGGATGCGCAGACGACCAAAGCAGCCGTTGAGCTCAAAGTATCGATCGAGCAGATGCGCGAACAGATACAGAATATTGAGTGACGCGACCATGTCCGGAACACAAGCTCGCTTGTTCGTCATTGTGGCGCCGTCCGGTGCCGGCAAGACAACTCTTGCGCATGCACTCGTTACACGCGATCCTGAATTGCGTTTCTCTGTCTCATACACAACACGCCCGCAACGCAGCAACGAAGCCGATGGCGTCGACTATATATTCGTCGATTCCGAAAAATTTGAGGCATTACGAGCGGAACGCGAGCTGCTAGAATCAGCCACCGTGTTCGACAATCTGTACGGCACGAGCCGAAAACAGGTCGAGCAGCTCCTCTCCGAGGGCCATCACGTCGTGCTCGACATCGACTGGCAGGGTGCGCGCCAGGTGCGCGACTCAATGCCCGAATGTGTCACGATTTTTGTCTTGCCGCCGTCGCTGGCCGAACTTGAGAGGCGCCTGCGTGACCGGCGCACCGACAGCGAGGTAGTCATCAAACGGCGGCTTCGCGACGCTGCCAGCGACATGGCTCGGTGGGATGAATTTGACTACGTCGTCATCAACGACGAGCTCGATCGGGCCATCACGGAACTCGAGGCCATATTGGCCGGCGAGGGCGAGTCTCAGGCAACCCAAAACACGAGCCTGCGGGCCAGGATCGACGATATCATTGATTTATAATTTTTTAGAATAAGTGCTGGCGCTGTCTCATGTCTGTGCGGTAGAGTAGCGCCCGAATTCGCACAGGAGCCCTAGCTTGGCCAGAATTACCGTAGAAGACTGCTTGGAAAACATCGAGAACATCTTCGAGATGGTCCTTGTAGCCGCAAAACGCGCCCGCCGTGTCGCTCACGGCGCCGATCCGATGGTCGAGGTCGAAAACGACAAGCCGACTGTTATCGCGCTGCGTGAAATTGCCGAGGGTCATATCACGCCAGCCATCCTCGATGAGATCGAAGTGCCTGCCGTTGAAGAATTCATGTCGCCCGATGTCGGCGAGGAAATTCTCCCCGTCCGTGGAATTTCCCTGGGCGACTAAGCTCCTCGCCCCGGCCGCGACAGCTTCCCTGTGACGCGGGTATGATCGGGGCATGGATTACGCCACCGCATTGCTAGCAAAATTGCCGGGCGCGTCGAAGCGCGACTACGGCTTGCGGCGCCTTGTCGACACGCTCGAGAGCTACCTGTCAAGTAGTCAGATCAAGTCGATCATGAACGCTTATGAGTTTGGCGCTGAGGCCCACAAAGGCCAGACTCGCCAGTCTGGCGAGCCCTATATTTCCCACCCGGTTGCCGTCGCCCAGGAACTCGCCGATATGCGCCTCGACCCGCAGGCGATTGAGGCGGCCATCCTGCATGACGTCGTTGAGGACACGCCAGCATCCATCGCTGATATCGAGGATCAGTTTGGGCCCGATGTCGCGTCGCTTGTTGACGGCGTCAGCAAGCTCGATCAAATTGAATTTCGCAGTCACGCCGAAGCGCAGGCTGAAAGTTTTCGCAAGATGATGCTGGCGATGATCGAGGACATTCGTGTGATCCTCGTCAAGCTGGCCGACCGACTGCACAACATGCAGACCCTGGACGCAATGCCGGCCGACAAGAGGACGCGGATCGCCAGAGAAACGCTCGACATCTATGCGCCGATCGCAAACAGACTCGGCATCAATCGTTTCAAGGTCGAACTCGAGGACCTCGGCTTTCGTTACCTGTACCCGTTTCGTTATCGTGTGCTGAATAACGCGCTGCGCCGCGCCAAGGGCAGTCAACGCCAAATCGTCAAGCGCATCTCCGAAGAGATCCGCGCAGCGCTGGAAGCGGAAGGCCTCACGGCAGACATCGTGGGCCGCGAAAAGCATCTGTACAGCATCTATAAAAAAATGGCTGAGAAAAAGCGAACGCTGTCGGATGTCGTTGACGTTTACGGCTTTCGAATCATCGTCGACGACGTCACCGCCTGTTACCAGGTACTGGGCCTTGTACACAGTTTGTATAAGCCGATGCCAGAGCGTTTTAAGGATTACATAGCGATTCCGCGAATCAACGGCTACCAGTCTTT
>SMUZ01045104.1_pt1 | contig 10291 bp, 10 predicted proteins | sample 2456421 | NCBI WGS metagenome assembly SMUZ01 (sample SAMN11095932, study PRJNA526329) | marine sediment metagenome | biome: Marine sediment; feature: Surficial sediment; material: Deep marine sediment; isolation source: Hadal surficial sediment | place: Pacific Ocean | collected 2014-11 | depth... | reverse complement strand
CAGGCGCTGGGCGACGACAACGCCGTCGCCCGACACTTCGTCGCAGTCTCCAGCAACGCCGACGAGGTCGCGGCCTTCGGCATCGACACCCGCAACATGTTCGAGTTCTGGGACTGGGTGGGCGGCCGCTACTCGCTGGCCTCGGCCGTCGGTCTCTCACTCATGATCGCGATTGGCCCTGAGAACTTTCGCGCGATGCTGGCCGGGATGCGCTCCATGGACAACCACTTCCGCAGCGCGCCGCTGCACGCGAACATGCCCGTGTTACTGGCGCTGCTCGGGATCTGGTACAGCGGCTTTCATGGTTGCCAATCCCATGCGGTCCTGCCCTACGATCAGTACCTGCGCCGCCTGCCCGCCTATCTCCAGCAACTCGAGATGGAGAGCAACGGCAAGCGGGTCGACCGGGATGGCCGGCCCGTCGACGTTCCGACGGCCCCCGTCGTGTGGGGCGAGCCTGGAACCAACGGTCAGCACGCCTTCTTCCAGCTGCTCCACCAGGGAACCCAGCTCGTTCCCTGCGACTTCATCGGCTTCGCACGCAGCCAGAACCCGCTGGCCCAGGGCGTCCACCACGACTGGCTGATGGCCAACCTGTTCGCGCAGACGGAGGCCCTGGCGTTCGGCAAAACGGCCGAGCAGGCCGCGGCCGAGGGCGTGCCTGCGGATCAGTTGCCCCACCGGACCTTTCCGGGCAACCGACCCAGCAACACGATCCTGGCCGAGGCGCTGACACCCCACTCTCTGGGTGCCCTGATTGCCCTCTACGAACACAAGGTCTTCGTCCAGGGCGTCGTATGGAACATAAACTCCTTCGACCAGTGGGGCGTCGAGCTGGGCAAGGCCCTGGCGAAGCAGATCGAGCCCGAGTTGACGAGCGCCTCCGAGCCGACGCTCTGCCACGATTCCTCGACCAACGCCCTGATCCACCGCTACCGCCGCTGGCGAAACCAGGGCTAGCGGTCCGACTACCGGGGACGTGGGTGAACGTTCAGCAACGTCCCCGCCTGAGCTACGCACCGTCTTTCCGCGCGATCGCCTCGATCCGGTCCCGAGGCCGGAACGGCCCCTGGTTCATGCCAGGGCACTCGCGCGCCTCCTCCTTCCAGCGTTGCTCGGAATCGATCACCGAGCGCCAGAACGGCCAGCTCCGGCACTGACGCGGGCGGTCCGGGTAGACGCCGCAGCGCGTGCACTGGAACTGGAGACCGTCGCGGTACCAGGGCATCACGACCCGGTTGGGAAGTTGGAAGCCGGTCTTGGCATTCACGAAAACTAGGACTCAAGACTGACGATCGTGTAGTCCTCGATCACCGGATTGGCGAGCAGCTTCTCGCAGAGCTCGCCGAGCTGGGCCTCGGCCTCCTGACGCTCGGCGGCGTCGAGTTCGATCTCGAAGATCTTGCCCTGGCGAACCGACTTCACGGCATCGTAGCCGAGCGAAGCGCTGGCCTTCTGGATGGCCTTGCCCTGGGGATCCAGGACATCCTTCTTCAACGTGACGTGGACCAACGCCCTCACGCATCGTCTCCTTCTGCCAGGGTTCGCTTGAAAATCGCGTCGACGTGCCGGAGCGACTCTTCCAGGCTGAAGGCCCGGTCGATTTCCTCCTTCGAGAGCAACTCGGTGATCTTGGAATCGGCCAGCACCCGGTCGCGATAGTCGCCGCCCTTGTCCCAGGTGTCCATGGAGTGCCCCTGTAGCAGGGCATAGGCCTCCTCCCGCGTGATTCCCTTGCGCGCCAGGGCGAGCAGCAGGGCTCCGCTGAAGGGAAGACCGCGGGTGAGTTCCAGGTTCGCCCGCATCCGCTCCGGGTCCACCAGCAGGCTGTCGACCAGACCCGTGAAGCGGGTCAGCATGAAATCCACGGTCGCCGTCCCGTCGGGGAAGATCACGCGCTCCACCGACGAGTTGCTGATGTCGCGCTCGTGCCAAAGCGCCATGTTCTCGAGTCCGGCTACGGCGTAGCCTCGCACCACCCGAGCCAGACCCGAGACGTTCTCGAGCCGCCACGGGTTGCGCTTGTGGGGCATGGCCGACGAGCCCTTCTGGCCCGTGCCGAACTCTTCCTGGACCTCGCGCACCTCGGTACGGGCCAGGTGACGCAGTTCGACGGCGAACTTGTCGACGCTCGAAGCAATCAGGGCCAGCACCGAAATCAGGTGGGCGTGGCGGTCGCGCTGCACCACCTGGGTGGCCGCGGGCTCGAAGCCGATCTCGAGCTTCTCGCAGACCGCCTCCTCCACTTCCGGCGGGAGATGGGCGAAGGTTCCCACCGCTCCAGAGATCTTGCCGACGCAGGCGCCCGCCAGGGCATCTCGGAGACGCTTCTGGTTGCGGCGCATCTCCGCGAAGTAGACCAGCAGCTTCAGACCGAAGGTCGTGGGCTCGGCGTGGACGCCGTGGGTCCGCCCGATGCACGGAGTGTGTTTGAACTCGATGGCCCGTCGGCGTAGCACCCGGGCGAGCTGCTCGACGTCGTCGAGCAGGATGCGCCCAGCATCCCGGATCTGGAGCGCTAAAGCCGTATCCAGCACGTCGCTCGACGTCATGCCGTAGTGGATGTAGCGCGAGGCCGGTCCGACGTTTTCGGCCAGGTTGGTGAGGAACGCGATCACGTCGTGGCGCACCTCGGCTTCGATCTCGGCGATCCGGGCGGGATCGACGGCGGCCTTGGCACGGATCTCCTCAACGGCGTCGGCCGGAATCGTGCCCCGCTCCGCCAGCACCTCGCAGACGGCCAACTCGACCGCGAGCCAGCGCTTGTACTTGCCCGCTTCGGACCAGATCTCGGCGAGCGGCGCCCGTGTGTAGCGTTCGATCACGGCTCAACCCACGTTCAGAAAGACGTAGAAGAGGAGCATGTAGTACATCCCGGGAATTCCCAGCAAGGCCGAGTCGATCCGATCCATGACACCGCCCATCCCGGGAAGAATGCTGCCGGCATCCTTGGTCTGGGCGTCTCGTTTGAGAAGCGATTCGAGCAGATCGCCCACGATGGCCAGGATCGCGACCATGACGCCCATTACGATGGCGGCGTCCCAGGCCAGGAAGCTCGAGAGCTGCGGCCAGAAGACGTCGAAGAGGCTCTTGCTGGCGAGCCCTCCCAGCGTGCCGCCGATCACGCCGCCGACGGCACCCTCGATCGTCTTGCCCGGACTGATTCGGGGCGCCAGCTTGCGACGGCCCCAGGCGCGTCCCGCGAAATAGGCCCCGGTGTCGGACAGCACCACGGCCGCCATGCAGAAGCTGATCAAGAAGATCCCAGATTCCGGGTCGATGCCCAGCACCACGATTTTGGCCTCTCCATAGCGCGATGCGGCGGCGCCATAGAAGTTCCGCAGCACGATGGCGTGACTCAGCAGCCACCCCACGTAGAAGACGCCGAAGAACGTGCCCGAAATGCTCACCAGGGCTTCGCCGATCTGGGCCTTGCCAAGCTGTCGGATCATCACGCCCAGCAGCGTGGCCGTGAGGATCAGGGTCACGTGGTATTCGTTGCCGATGTAGGCGACGACGGGAAGCGCTGCGCCCGCTGCGAGACCCCAGGACACGAGAGGCAGGGCGCCCTTCTCCTCGATCAGCCGGTAGAACTCGCGCATCCCCAATAGGATGAACAAGGTGATGAAGCCGAGATAGGGGAGACCGCCTGCAACGATCACGTAGATCGCGGCCGGGACCAGCACCGCTGCCGTCAGCAGCCGGGCCGAAAGATCGCTGCCTTTCTTCTTGGGCGTGGGAGCCAGCGGCGTGGCCGGGCGCGGGTGGATCGTCCCGTCGGCGCTCGACTCACCCGCCGCACCGTTCATCTGTAACGGATCCGCCTCGCTCAGGACTCTTCTCCCCGACTTCCTTTGACCGTTTCCTTGACCGGGACTCCCCGCACACGACGGCCCGAGTGACCGAAGCCCCCGGCCCCGCGCTGCGTGTCGTCAAGATCGGTCGTTTCTACCCACTCGGCGTAGACCACGGGAGCAATCACCAACTGGGCGATGCGATCGCCCCGCTTCACGGTGAAAGGTTCCTCTCCCAGGTTGCAGAGGATCACCTTCACCTCCCCGCGATAGTCCGAGTCTATCGTACCGGGGGAATTGGGAAGAACGATGCCGTGGCGCAGGGCCAGACCGCTGCGGGGACGCAGCTGGGCCTCGTAGCCGGTCGGGACCGCAATCGAAACGCCGGTGGGAATCAGGACTCGCGCACCCGGCGCGAGCACGGTCTCCTCGGTCACGGCCGCGTGGAGGTCGAACCCCGCCGAGCCGGGGGTCGCGCGCTCGGGCAGCGGAAGATCCTGGGCGCCAGGCTGGCGCTGGATCGGGACCAAGACGGGAGCGCGCGGGTCCTCGGGCGACACTGGTTCTCCTCGCTATCCAACTACCGGCAACCCGTCGCAAGGCCCGCGGTTCGCCGCCTCGGCGAACCGCAAGCCGCGCGAAGCGCGGCCCTACTCAGCCTTCGCCGCAGCGTCGGCCAGGGCTTCCTTGCGCGACAGGCGGATCCGGCCCGCCGGGTCGATGTCGATGCACTTCGCCAACACCTCGTCGCCCTCGACCAGAACGTCCTCGACACGCTCGACGCGACCCTCGGCCAGATGGCTGATGTGGATCAGGCCGTCGGTGCCCGGGAAGATCTCCACGAAGGCACCGAAGTCCGTGATGCGCTTGACCTTGCCCACGTAGACGCGGTCGAGCTCGGCCTCCTGGGTGAGCTCCTTCACCATCGCCTCGGCCGCCTCGAGCGCGTCGCTGTCGGGTGAGAAGATCGTCACCTGACCAGTGTCATCGATGTCGATATTGGTGCTGGTTTCTTCCTGGATGGCGCGGATGACCTTGCCACCCGGCCCGATCACGTCTCGAATGCGGTCGGGCTTGATGAGGATCACCTTCACCCGCGGCGCGTAGCGCGAGAGCTCCGAGCGTGCCTTGAAGCCTGGCAACTCTTCGGCGGTCTCCCGCTCCATGCAGTCCAGGATGTGGAGCCGTCCAGCGTGGGCCTGCTCGAGAGCCTGCTCCATCACCTTCCAGTCCAGGGACGTGATCTTGATGTCCATCTGAAGCGCCGTGATGCCGTCGCGTGTGCCAGCGACCTTGAAGTCCATGTCGCCCAGATGGTCTTCATCTCCGAGAATGTCGGACAGGATGGCGACCCGATCGCCCTCCTCGATCAGACCCATGGCAATACCGGCCACGGGCGCCTTGATCGGAACGCCCGCATCCATCAGCGACAGTGCGCCGCCGCAGACCGTGGCCATGGACGACGACCCGTTCGACTCGAGAATCTCCGACACGATGCGGATCGTGTACGGAAACTCCTCCAGGTCCGGCAACACCGGCAAAAGGGCGCGTTCGGCCAGCATGCCGTGGCCGATTTCGCGTCGGCCGGGGCCCCGCTGCATCCTCGCCTCCCCTACCGAGAACGGTGGGAAGTTGTAGTGCAGGTAGAAGGGCTTCGACGTACGAGAGGTGAGCGCGTCGATCGTCTGCGCGTCGCGCTTACCGCCCAGGGTCGTGAAGACGAGTCCCTGGGTTTCTCCGCGGGTGAATAGACCGACGCCGTGGGGCCGCGGCATGCAGCGGACTTCGCAGGCGATCTGCCGGATGTCCGTCGTCTTGCGGCCGTCGATTCGAGTGCCCTCATCGAGGACCCGGTTGCGGATCAGCTGGGATCGCAGGTCGTGCAGGATGTCCTTCACCTGACCCGTGAGCCGCGACAGACCTTCACGCCGCTCTTCGATGGCGGCGAGGCTGTCGATCTTGCAGGGTTCGGACCGATAGTCCGAGACGAACCCGTCCAGGACCTCTTTTTCGACCTCGGCGATGGCCGTGTAGCGCTCGCCCTTGGTGGTGATGCGCACCGCATCCGAAAGTCGGGCTTCGGCCATCTCGCGGACCCGGGCCTCGAGGGCCGAGATGTCCGGAGCCTCCGCAACCGTGATCTTCTCCTTGCCCACCTTCTTCTGCAGTTCTTCCTGGGCGTCGATGCCTTTCACGATCTCCGTGTGCGCGGTCTTCAGCGCGTCGAGGATGTCACTCTCGTTGACCTCCTTGGCGCCGCCTTCCACCATCACCAGCGCGCCGCGGCTGCCGGCGGTGACGATGTCGAGATCGCTCTCGGCCATCTGCTCGGAAGTGGGATTGATCACGAGTTCGCCGTCCACGCGACCGACGCGCACCGCCGCGATGGGCCCGAGGAAGGGCATCTCGGAGATGCCGAGCGCGGCAGACGCGCCGACGAAAGCCGGAATATCCGGTGTGTTCTCGCCATCGGCCGAGAGGACGGTGGCGATGATCTGGGTTTCGTCTTGATAGGCCGAGGGAAAGAGCGGACGAATCGAGCGGTCGATGAACCGCGAGACGAGCACCTCGCGATCCGCTAGCCGGCCTTCTCGCTTGAAGAAGCCGCCAGGAATCTTGCCCGCCGCGGAGGTCTTCTCGACGAAGTCCACGACCAGTGGGAAGAAGTCGATGCCGGGGCGCGGCTTGGAGCGCGTGGCCGTCACCAGCACGACGGTTTCGCCGTAGCTGACGACGACGGCGCCGCCGGCCTGCTTGGCCATCCGGCCGGTTTCGAGCGACATCGTACGCCCGCCGACTTCGAATTCGACGGTTGTGGGTTCAAACCAATAATTAGCCATGAATTTTCGATCTCCTCCCGGGCACCGCTTGCTGCGGCCCGGGACCGTGTTGGCGCGGCGCGCCACTGAGGGAGATCGAGCCGAGATGGAATGCGGAATCAGACATTGTCGAAGTCAGGTTCGCGACTTCGCAAATGTCTGACTTCCGCATCCCAAGACGAGGCGATCGGCGCCGCGTTTTCTTGTTGTAGTGCGCCTGGAAGCGGCTGCACGGGGCTTGAGGGATAGTCGTGCGGAACGCTAGCGACGCAGGCCCAGTCGCTTGATCAGCTCCTGGTAGCGATCGGGACCCGTCCTCCGTAGGTAATTGAGAAGGCGACGGCGCTGGCTCACAAGATTGAGCAAGCCTCTTCGGGAATGGTGGTCCTTCTTGTGGACCTGGAAATGATCGGAAAGCTGATTGATCCGCTCGGTCAACAGCGCGATCTGGACCTGGGCCGAGCCGGTGTCCTTGTCGTGAATTCGATACGACTCGATCGCTTGTGCCTTGGCCTGGTGCGAGATCAACTCAGTCTTCCTTCCGTGCCGGTCTTCTTCTGGGGAGATTCCGATTCGCTCACCGCCGGCTGCTGCCAGCGGGCCATCCGGCCACTTGCCATGGGGGCCGCAGCCTGCGAGTCCCCGGACCGGATTTGGCGCCGGAGTGTGACAAAGGACTCCCACCGGGGCAATGGCCGCCCTTTCGGGCGGTTCGCAGTTCGCCGAAGCGGTGAACTGCTGGGCCCCGCAGGGCCTCCGAGAGTCACGAGCCTAGCACTCGCAACGGCTTGAGCTTGCGGCCGGGGCGGGCCTCCAGAACCGCCACCAGCTGCGCATCAGAGCCCAGGGCCGCCACCCGGGTCCCCGGCGGCACGGGCGCATCCGGTCCGGTGATCTCCCCACCGTGTCGCACCCGGTGCTCCTCCTCGCGCCGGAGGCGCACCACGGGGAAGCCCAGCACGTTCACCGGCGGAATGATCCGCGCCTCGATCTCGCCCGATTCCGCCTGGCGGGCGAGCCCGTCCAGGGGAATGGCCAGATCGTCGCCGAAGGGACCGCTGCGGGTCCGCCGCAGCGATGCCAGGTGTCCACCGCAGCCGAGCCTCACTCCCAGATCGGCCGCCAGCGCGCGCACATAGGTCCCGGCCGAGCAATCGACCTCGATCTCGATCTCGGGCAGCGCGAACTTGACCAGTTCGATCCGGTCGATGTGGACCTGCTTCGGGGAACGCTCCACCTCTCGGCCCTGACGCGCCAGTCGGTGGAGCGGAACCCCATCCATTTTCACGGCGCTGTACATGGGCGGGATCTGCTCGATGTCGCCCACGAAGCTCACGAGGACCTGGCGGATCTGCTCTTCGCTCGGCAGCGGTCCTTCGTGCCGCCTCACGATCTCGCCGTCGGCGTCCAGGGTGTCGGTCTCCTGCCCCAGTCGGATCGCGCCGGCGTAGCTCTTGGCACCGCCTTGGAGGAAAGGCACGAGCTTCGTAGCGTTGCGCACCGCCAGCGGCAGGACGCCGGTCGCCAGCGGATCCAAGGTTCCCAGGTGGCCGATGCGTCGGGTGCCCAGCATCTTGCGTACCGCGTCGACCACATCGTGGGAGGTCAGACCTTGGGGCTTGTCCACCACCAGGAATCCGGACGGGCCCGGTCGTTCGGTCCGGCTGTTTCTACGTCTTCTGCTCATCCGCGATGTCCCGTAGCAACGAGAGGATTTCGCTGCCCTGTTCCAGCGATGGATCGTGGCAAAAGCGAAGCTCGGGCACCCGCTTGAGCGGCAACTCCCGGGCCATGCGTCCCCGTACGAAGCCGGCCGCACTCTCCAGTCCGTCCTGAACACTCTCCAGGTCCAGATCCTGGTTCGTATCGAATACGCTCCAGTACACCACTGCATTGCTCAAATCCGGTGCGACGTCCACACGGGTGAGGGTGACGAGTCGCAGGCGCGGGTCCGCCGCTTCCTGCCGCAGCACCCGCGCAATCTCGCCTCTGACGACCTCGGAGATCCGTTCCATGCGACGGGTCATGCCTCCCCCCCCTCGTCATCCGGGCCCTCTGCCCCATCGTCGAGATCCCACGGTGCCTCTCCGGCCTCGTAGGGAAGCGCAATGATCTCGAAATCGGACGACAGCACCTCGGCCAGCTGTAGAGCCTCGATGAACTCCACGGATCTCTCCAGGACGCGTCTCACGAGGGCCGCTTCGGCGCCGGCGGCACTGATTCCCAGTACCGCCCGTTGCCAAGTGCCCTGACCTCCCACGTCAGCCACGGATACATTGAAGCGGTTTCGAACACGCTGTGAGATCGAGCGTACGACACCCCGCTTCGCCTTGAGGGACTGCGAGCCGTGGATCAGAAGCTCGACGGCGGCGGCTCCAACGATCATTCGAGCGTGGCCGGTTTCTCCTCGATCACGAAGGCTTCGATCACGTCGCCGACCTTGAGGTCGTTGTAAGCCTCGATGCCGATGCCGCACTCGAAGCCGGTCTTGACCTCGCGGACGTCGTCCTTGAAGCGCCTGAGCGAGCCGACCTTCCCTTCGTAGAGCTGGACGCCATCGCGAAGCAGTCTCACCTTGGAGTTGCGCCGGATCTCGCCCTCCGAGACGAAGCAGCCGGCGATGGTGCCGATCTTGGGAACGTTGAAGGTGTCGCGGACCTCCGCCCGGCCGAGGAAGGCTTCGCTCAAGGTGGGCGGGAGCAGACCGACCATGGCCTTCAGCACGTCGTCGGTCACCTCGTAGATGACCTGATAGGTGCGGATCTCGACGCCTTGGCTCTCGGCCTCACGGCGAGCGGCCGGATCCGGACGCACGTGGAAGGCGATGATGATCGCGCCGCTGGCACGGGCCAGCATCACGTCGCTCTCAATCACGGCACCCACGCCGGAGTGGAGAACGTCTACCTTCACCGAATCGGTCGACAGCTTGATCAGCGCATCGCGCAGCGCCTCGACGGAGCCTTGGACGTCGGCCTTGACGACGAGCTTGAGTTCCTTGACGCCGCCCTCCTCCGCCGCGGCAAAGAGATCTTCGAGCGAACGAACGCCGGCCGATTCGACCGGCTGCCCACGGCGCTGGGCCAGGCGATGGTCGACGATGTCCTTGGCAACCCGCTCGCTTTCGACGCAGTGGAGCGGGTCTCCCGCGTCGGGAACCCCAGTGAGGCCGATCAGCTGGACCGGCGAGGAGGGCCCGGCCTCCTCCAGGCGCACGCCGTTCTCGTCCTCAATGGCGCGCACGCGCCCGTTGAAGGTGCCAACGACGACGGTATCGCCGCGCCGCAGGGTTCCAGACTCGATCAACACCGTCGCCACCGGACCGCGACCCTTGTCGAGGCGTGCTTCGAGGACGACACCGGTGGCGCGGCCCTTCGGATTCGCTTTGAGCTCCAGGAGATCGGACTGAAGCGCCAGCATCTCGAGGAGCTGGTCGAGGCCCGTCCCCTTGGTTGCGGACACGTCGACACAGATGACGTCGCCGCCGAAGTCTTCGGGAACGAGATCGTGCTCCATCAAGCGCTGCCGGGTCTGCTGGGGGTCAGCGCCCGGCAGATCGCACTTGTTGATCGCCACGATGATGGGAACGCCTGCCGCCTTCGAGTGGGCGATCGCCTCGACGGTCTGGGGCATGATGCCTTCGGTCGCGGCGACCACCAGGATGACGATGTCGGTCACTTG
>SMUZ01006851.1_pt1 | contig 10291 bp, 9 predicted proteins | sample 2456421 | NCBI WGS metagenome assembly SMUZ01 (sample SAMN11095932, study PRJNA526329) | marine sediment metagenome | biome: Marine sediment; feature: Surficial sediment; material: Deep marine sediment; isolation source: Hadal surficial sediment | place: Pacific Ocean | collected 2014-11 | depth 0-1... | reverse complement strand
GCGTCGCGAGAGCTGCGCTGGCATTGGCAGGTGATCGTAAATAATCGCCAAATTGCGATTGTCGTGCAACACACCGTCATCGCTCGCAAATTGCGTAAATATCGATATCCAGAAATCTACATCGGGCTGCAATTCGACCGGTTGTGGAAATGTCTCATCTGTCCCCGCAAAGGCTGGCAGACACGCGAAGAGAAGGAACAAGAGGGGTTGTCTTCTCGTCATCTGGACTGATTCTTGTTTCGATTCAATTTTCTGCAATTTCCTGATTGGGTCACAGTAAAAACCTGCTATTTCCGGTACTTTGGGCCGTGTATGAACGCCTTACACCGACAATCTCACACTTGCGACAGCATTTGCCAATACTTCGCCGCAATTGCCGCGCTGCTGACATGCTCAGTGACCCTCGCTGGCAATACTGCGATCGAGCCCACAGATAACAGCGAAGCCCCTGCGGCCGCCGAACAATTGATCGATTCTGTAACGCCGCTGGATGAGTCTGTACCCCTGGCCAAAGCTGTAACATCGGCGGACGGCCAGGCCAAATCGATGCGCCTCCTGGATACCGACATCGCACCGGGTACCGCCAGGCGCCTGTCATGGTCGGCAACCCAGTTGTTCGCAGGGGTCCCTGTCTCGACACCGGTCCTTGTCGTGAACGGAACGCACCCCGGGCCAACGCTGTGCCTCACAGCAGCAATACACGGTGATGAACTCAATGGCATTGAAATGGTGCAAAGGGTTCTGCACGACATCGATCCACAGAAATTATCAGGCGCGATAATTGGCGTACCCATAGTCAACGTACAAAGCTTTCGCCGCGGCTCTCGCTACCTCCCTGACCGGCGCGACCTCAACCGATATTTTCCAGGCAATCCGAATGGCAGTGCGGCCGCAAGAATTGCGCATGCCTTTTTTACCGACATCATTACACACTGCGACGCACTGGTGGATTTGCACACAGGCTCGTTCGAACGCACCAACCTGCCGCAGATACGTGCGGATTTACGTAATCCGGATGTCGTGACACTTACCCTCGGTTTCGGATCCATGGTTGTGCTGCACAATAAGCCGGCCGCGGGCACGCTCCGCCACGCGGCAACGATGGCAGGAATTCCGACGGTCACAGTCGAAGCCGGCGGTCCATCACAGCTCGAACTTGCCGAAGTCAAACACGTTGTCAAAGGAATCAAGATCCTCCTGACGACGCTCGGCATGGTCAAGAAAAGGCGACTATGGGGAGATCCGGAGCCCGTCTATTACCGTTCCTCCTGGGTACGTGCGGACAACGGCGGCATACTCCTTGCGCACGTGAGTCTCGGCAGTACCGTCAGGAAAGGTGATCTGCTCGGCACCATCACAGACCCAATGAACAACGCGCGCACAGAGCTGCGATCTCCCTACGCAGGACGCATTATCGGCATGGCACGTAATCAGGTAGTCATGCCCGGCTTTGCCACTTTCCATGTGGGCATTCAAACCGACCGCGCTGTTGTCGACGACATGCAAATCGACGCCGCGCGGATATCCAACGAAGGTGGTTACGTGGACGGTATGTCCGAGTAGACTGCGGTCGCTATGCCTGCGACGCGAAAACCGCTTTTCAGATACTGGACTCCACGATACTGGCCCATTTGGTTGGCCATGGGCTTGTTGCGCCTGATTTGCCTGCTACCACACGGCGCGGTGCTTGCCATCGGCCGCGCGTTCGGACGAATCGCATTTCGTTTCGGCGGGTCCCGAAGGGCCATCGTACGCCGCAATGTCGAGCTGTGTTTTCCAGACCGGACATCTGCTGAGCACGACGACTTGACCTACGAACATTTCAAGGCGCTCGGCATGAGCATTGTCGAAATGGGCCTGGGACGGTGGGCGAGTGACGCCCATTTGCAGTCCATCACCGAGATCGTAGGTATCGAGCACCTGCAGAACGCTGTCCGGAACGGCCACGGTGTCATCCTGCTTAGCGCCCACTTCACAACGCTCGAAATCAGCGGTCGTCTTATTGCGCAACACACCCCGGGTTTGGATGCCGTTTACCGTAAGAACCGTAGCGACTTCATAACCGAACTACAACGCAGTGGTCGCGAGCGATCGGTTGATTCGACAATCGAGAAACGCGATATCAAGAAAATAATTCGTAGTTTGCGCAATGGTCGTGTTGTCTGGTACGCACCTGACCAAAGCTACAATCGCAAGGGTTCTATCGTGGTCGACTTTTTCGGCGTGCCGACCATGCACACAACAGCGACATCGTCCCTCGCTCGGCTTGGCAAGGCAGTCACGATTCCATTTTTTCCGTGCCGCAAGGCCGATGGCAGTTATTTAATGACAGTGCTCCCCCCATTCGAGAACTATCCTAGCGATGATCCGCTCGACGACACCCGGCGCTATATCAAGGTGCTGGAAGATCACATACGCACCTGCCCGGAGCAGTACCTTTGGGTTCACCGCAAATTCAAAAGCCTGCCGGAAGGGTACACCGATCTTTATTCCGATCTGGACGCCGCGAAATAACCTTCGAGTAATTGCTCCCAGTTTGCCGCCCGATAGTGCAGCATGGGCTCCAGCCCCAGTATTTTTTCAAGTGAGCGATGCAGTCGATTGAGCGTTTCCTGCTGCCAGCGACCTGGTTCCTTCAGCGATCCCTTGTCAAAATCCAGCATCCACAAGTCGCCGTCGCCGTCAATCTGCAGGTTATACGCATTCATGTCCGCGTGATATACGCCCGCCTCGTGAAATTTTTGTATTGCCGCGCCAACGGATTGCCAGAACGCCTCGTCACAATTATTCTGCGCGATATACTGCGACAGTGGCATTACATTCGGAATCCGAACCGTAATGATATCGGCCGTATAAAAAGTACCGCGGCGGCAATATCGTGCCGCGGCGGGTCGTGGCACGTTCATGTTGTTGGCAGCCAGTTTGGCCAGCAATCGCCATTCTCTGAAACAACGGGTACGGTTCTCACCGGAGAATATGTAATTGTCACGAACGAATTTTCCGACAAGTCCGCCACGCACATAATGACGCAGCACGAACTGGCGCGGTATGTTGCCGACGAACATCGTATTGCCCCGGCCGCTGGAACGCAGTGACCCGGTCACGGCCTCCGCATGCAACCAACCCTGCGCTGTGAACCTCTGCGCAGATATCTGGTTGATAATCGCCTTATCGTATAGGATGGCGCCGGTCTCAGTATTCTCGACGGTTTCGGTCAAAGGGTCCGTCCTTGTCTATTCACTCTTCGGTTTGTAGTGCCTGATCTGATTCTTCAATCACAGCCAGAAAGTATTTGCGTCATACGACTTTCAGCAATAGGCGATACCTGCCATGCATTGGCTGTTGTTCGGCGTATGCAGGACAACTGGCCCGATACGCGAATTACGTGGATTATAGGCAAGACCGAAGCGTCGCTCATGGCCGATATTCCGGAGATCGAGTTTATCATCTTCGACAAGTCCATAGGCCGCCGTGCATACACTGAAGTGCACGCCCAACTCAGCGGCCACAAATTCGATGTCGCACTTTGCATGCACGCATCAATGCGCGCGAATTTCCTGTGCCGCAGTGTCCGAACACGCGTTCGCCTCGGTTTCGACTACGTGCGCGCACGTGATTTTCAGTGGTTATTCACGAATCGACGCATTACGGCCGCGACAGGTGAACACGCGCTAGAGGCAATGATGTCTTTTGGAACAGCGATCGGCGCGCAGACACGCAGCATTCGCTGGGATATACCGCTCAGCGAACAGGCCCGGCAATTCGCCGCGCAGTATTGTGCTGGCGGCAAACCATTGGTGCTGATCAGCCCATGCAGCAGTGAGCGCAGCCGCAATTATCGCAACTGGCGTGTCGACAACTATGCAGCGATTATTCGTCATTTGCGCGCCAGGGGAATGCGCGTTGTCCTGACCGGCGGTCGCAGCGAGCTCGAGGCCAGGTATGGCAAAACACTTGCGGCGGATGGGGCGGCGGTCAACCTGATCGGCAAAACGTCGCTCAAGGAACTTGTCGCCCTTATTGACGCGGCGGCTCTCGTTATTTGCCCTGATTCCGGTCCCGCGCACATGGCAACCAGCGTCGGCACTCCGGTGCTCGGTCTGTACGCGACTTCGAACCCGGACCGTACCGGTCCGTTCTTCTCTCGTGAATTAACCGTCAATCGCTACCCGGAAGCGACGCATCGCTATCTGGGCAAGTCCGTTGAGCAGCTCAAATGGGGCCGACGCGTGCGCCATCCTGAAGCGATGGATCTAATCACGATCGACGACGTTACCGACAAGATCGATACATTTTTCGACATTTAGCGGCTTATCAGCCAAATTCATTTGTGGCACAGGGGGCGCAGCCGTTATTGCGCCACTATCGGTGTGGCTGGCCCTGGTCAAAGTTATCGAGATAATGTTTGACGCCTTCTTCGACGGCGCGAAACTCAACATCACATCCTGTCTTGCGTAGCAACGTCAGGTTCGCCTGAGTGTAACTTTGATACGCGCCCAGCAGATGTTCCGGCAACGGCACATACGCTATTTTGCCCCTGCCGTGCCACCTGATCACTGCATGTGCGACCTCGTTGAAGCTCTGCGCGCTGCCCGTTCCAACGTTGAAAATACCTGACACACCGGGATGATCAAGAAACCACAGAATGACGTCACAAACGTCGTCGACGTAAACGAAATCACGCAATTGCTCGCCATCTGCGTAGCTGTCTGTGCCTGCGAACAAGTGCGCCTCGCCTGCTTCAAGAATCTGTTGATTGAAATGAAATGCGACACTCGCCATTGAGCCTTTATGTTGCTCGCGCGGGCCGTAGACGTTGAAGTAACGCAGGCCGACTACCTGGTTATCTGCATCAGCCGCGACGCGCCGTACGTACCGATCGAACTGTATTTTCGAATAGCCGTAGACGTTCAGTGGATTCTCAAACAGCGGGTCTTCAACGAACTCTTGTGAGCTACCGTAGACTGCGGCAGAGGACGCAAAGAGAAACGGAATATTCTGATCAAGGCAATAATGCAACAACGTTTTCGAATAGCTGTAGTTATTGGCCATCATAAAACGGCCATCCCATTCGGTTGTGCTGCTGCAGGCACCTTGATGCAGAATCCGCGTCACCCCCTTCGCGAATGCCTGGTTCCCCGCGAGTAGCCGCACGAATTCGTCCTTGTCGAGATAGTCGGCGATCGGCAAATCGGCGATGTTCGCGAATTTGTGCCCGTCGCTTAGATCATCGACGACGACAACATCGTCGCAGCCACGATCGATTAAGGCCCGGACCAAATTACTGCCTATGAACCCGGCACCGCCGGTTACGATCTGCATTCTAGTGTGGTGTAACGTATAAAAGGCTCATATCAGCGTGGCGAGAAGCCGCCAGCTGCAAGGCGCGTCTCGCAGGAAATGGCATGTCCTTTTCAAGAGATGCAACGCCGCAGATAGCGGCTTCTCGCCACGCCCGAAGGGAGGCCCACAAATGATCCAATCCTGCGTTGCAGCCCTTGTTAAGGAACCAACCATTAACTGCGAGCTGCGCCTTGTCTTGAATCATTTGTGGGCCTCTGAAATGTGCCTTTCATACGTTACACCACACCGGGTTGTGGCACCGACGCCCGTGACTAACTATTGTCGCTGGTCATGCGGTACTGCGCCCCACAATACGGGCATTTGGCCTCGCCCGTCGATTCGATCGGCAGGAAAACCTTCGGATGCGAATTCCACAGATACATACCCGGCATAGGGCAGCTCAACGGCAGATCCCTGGAACGAACCGCGTACTCGTGTTGTGCGTTAGCCGGAATAAGATTCTCGTCAACAGTGCCTGCTCTCGCTGCCACGGCATCCTCGTTGTTGTAGTGTCTGGGCGGCGAATTATAGCCCAGAACATCGTCATCGCCACGCGTTGCGATATTAACCCAGCCACTCATCCCAGACGGAAACAACAAAATCGCGTTGTTCCTGAAAATCCACGGCACCCGTCAGTGCGACCTGGCCATCGAGAACGAGGTGGTGCTGGCACAGACGGTAGTTTCGGTAAGCGTCCTGTAAGCGCTCCCCGATGGTCTTTTTCAGGCAACCCTCCGCGATCAACGCATCAAGCTGACGAATGTTGTCAGAAAATCGAATGACATCAGGATGCGAACTCGCCTGGTTCAGTACCAGGTATTGAACCAGGAACTCGAGGTCGCCTATCCCGCCGCGGCCGTGTTTGAGGTCAAATACATCCGCATTGCTCTTGTCGAGTTCTTTGCGCATACGCTTGCGCATCGAGATGACATCGTCGCGAAGCTTGTCGCGATGCACACGATCGGTCAGTGTCTCGCTGCGAATGCGTTCGAACTCCTTCGCCACGACGTCGCTGCCAGCGACCGCCCGCGCACGCAACAGGGCCTGATGTTCCCAGGTCCAGGCGTGTTCCTCCTGGTAGCGCTCAAACGCCTCCGTCGTCGTAACGAGCAACCCGGAGTGGCCATCCGGGCGTAGTCTCGTGTCTACCTTGTAAAGCTCGCCGGACCCGGTCTGGGTTGTAAGAAAGTGCACAAGACGGCGCACGAGGCGGCCAAAAAACACACCATTGTCAATGGCTTTGGCGCCGTCGGTTTCCTGTTGACTACCACACGAATCATGTAGAAACACGATGTCCAGATCCGACCCGTAGGACAATTCCAGGCCGCCAAGTTTGCCGTAACCGATAATGCCAAAACCAGCCTCACGGGTTTTTCCGTCGATTACATAGCACGGCACACCGTGTTGTCTCGTAAGGTCTTGCCAGGCAACGCGCAGCGCTTCATCGAGGACGGCTTCGGCCAGCCATGTCAGTCCGTCGCTGACTTTCATTATTGGCAGACTGCCATTGAAATCGGCTACAGCGATGCGAAACATTGTAGCGCGCTGATGTTGCGCCAGCGCAATCATTTGTTCTTCGCTACCGCTTTCTGCGTCACCCACCAACCGCTCTCTCAGTTCAGCTGCGAGATCAGCCTTGGTTACCTGATCGGAAAAACCCCGTGGATCCAGCAGTTCATCAAGCAAAACGGGGTACATGGCGATTTGATCGGCAATATAAGAACTTCGTTCGCAGAGGTCGACCAAGCGGCTCAATGCCGTTCGGTTCTCATTGAGCAAAGCTATGTAGGCACTGCGTCGCAATATCCGCTCAACAACAGCAATCGTACGCGATAGCGCGATTAATGGTTTGTTCGCCTGGGCGATGAGAATAATGAGATCCGGTATGAAACGCTGCAAGCGTGCTTGCGCGACGGCATCAATTTTCTTGGTGGCGGCCGAATTTGCGAATGCCGTAAGCTTTGCAGCGATCTCCGGCACGCCATCATCGATAAGACCGTGCAACAGATCACACCATTGTTGTTCATCAGCACCCGCCGTCCACGCTGCACGAAGCTGTTGCCGCAGCGGACTGTTGTCGCTCTGACCGCGGAACGCCACAGCTGCAAACTGCGTGGCGATGCAATCGCGATGCTCGCCGAGATCGCTGATCAACAGATCCCAACTGGCATAGCCCATGGCCAAACAGAGCCTGGCCCTGTCCACTGGGTCACCTGGGAGATCGTGCGTTTGTTCATCGCGAATTGCCTGGATGAAGTTTTCGAGGCGCCGCAAGAATCGGTAGGCGGCGCCGATCTGTTCGGCACCTTGCGCCGTAAGCCCTCTGTCGCTAACGAGTCTTGGCAATACACTTTGCAATTCGCAACTTTGCAAAACGATTTCACGGCCACCGCGCACAAGCTGCATGGCCTGCACTATGAATTCGGCCTCACGAATGCCGCCAGGTCCGAGCTTGACGTTGTCTTCAAGCTCTCGGCGCAGCACATCCGCGGCAATCATTGCATGCATCTCTCGAAGAGACTCAAACACGCCATAGTCGAGGTAACGGCGATACACGAACGGCTGAATCAGATTCGTGTTTAACTCGTGCAGATACCGTGGCTCAGGCTGTACACCAACCACTCGCGCTTTTACATACGCGTAGCGTTCCCAATCCCGGCCGTGTTTGCGCAAGTAGGACTCCAGCGCTGAAAAACTGGCGACGGGTGGACCGCTGTCGCCGAAGGGCCGCAACCGAGTGTCAACACGAAAAGCGAATCCGTCCTCAGTCACATCGTCAATGAGCGCGATGATATTGCGGCTAAGCCGCGTGAAATATTCCTGCGCGCTTATACGACGAGCACCGTCAGACTCACCGTCTTCGGTATAGCAAAAAATCAGATCAATGTCGGATGAGAAATTTAGCTCGCGCCCACCAAGTTTGCCCATACCCAGGATAACCAGTGGCACGATCTCTCCGGCGGCATTGCGAACAGTCCCGTATCGCGCGCTGAGCTGTCGTTGCGAATAGCGGGTTGTACCATCAAGTAGCTTGTCGGCAAGCGCGGATAGTTGTTGCAACGATTCTTCAACAGTGGCCAGACCGAACACTTCTCGCCACAGAACACGCACCATGAAGCAATTGCGAAAACGCCGCAATTGCGACTTTACATCCTCCGGCGCAGCACCGCTGGCGGCGACTCCGGCGGCAAAGTCGTCGAGTTCCGCTGCATCGGTGGGCATGCCAAACAGCTGCACGTTGTCGGTAAACCAGTCCCACTCGCGCAGTAGCGTCCTTCCTGCAAATTCGCTGCAGGCGACGATTCGTGCCACAGGCAACAAGAACTCGGTACGCAATTTGTCGCGATCGCACTGCTCCAGTAGCCGCTGGAACCACAGGTCGACCGACGGCCGCAGCACGCCAGGCAATTTCGCGACAGCATCGGCAATTTGTTTCTCGACAATCCCCCCCATGGTCCGCAGTCTAACCAAAATTGAATCGGCGCCGACACTATTACGTTCGCAATGGTTCTCTGGCAGAATTTGAGCCCATGGCCGATAAACACCTGCTCATCGTCTTTCACTCACAATCCGGTACGACGACCCGGATGGCCGAAGCCGTCATTCGCGGTGCGAATAACTCGGATATCGAGGGTGTGGAGGTTCGGGTCAGGTCAGCGCTGGAGGCCGACGCCGAGGATCTTCTTTGGGCCGACGCATTTATTCTCGGCACTCCTGAGAACTTCGGCTACATGAGCGGTGCGATGAAGTACTTCCTCGACCGTGTTTATTACGCGTGCGAAGGCAAGCTCAATGGTCTGCCTTATGCACTTTTCGTTCGTGCCGGTAATGACGGCACAGGAGCGCTCAGCAGCATGCGTCGAATTCTCTCCGGTCTGGCCGTGAAAGAAGTGCAGGAAGCGATTTTGGTTGCTGGCGAATTTGATGAATCGCGCCTCGCTGACTGTGAGGAGCTGGGTCTCACACTTGCGGCAGGTCTTGAGGCGGGCGTCTTCTAGGGAAGCTATCCTGTCGATGACTTCACTGCGGCCATTTCGGACAGAACAATCTCCAGCGGAGTTGGCTTGCCGACAATATGACCCTGCACAAAGTCGACACCCAGTTTGCCAAGCAGTTTTCGTGTTTCTTCAGTTTCAACATACTCGGCCACAGTCTTCAGCTCCATGACCTTCGCGACCTGAGTAATAGCCGCTACCATGGATTCCGAAATGCGATTATCTGTGATGTCGCGTATGAAGCTGCCATCAATCTTCAATGTGTCAACATTGAAGTTCTTCAGGTATGCAAACGAACTCAACCCAGACCCGAAATCATCGAGTGATATCTTGCACCCGCGCTCGCGCAAGCGATCGATAAATGCCTGCGCCTTCTTGAGATTCGAGACTGCTGCCGACTCGGTAATCTCGAAACAGAAAGACGAATAGCCAAGCATGCTTTGCTCGATCTCATCTTCGATGAACTCGAGAATGTCATCGTCACCAAGCGACTGCCCCGATAGGTTGATGGAGAAATTCGCGCCCTGCCCTTCGACGACCTCATGTGTTTCAGACAGTCTTGCGATCGTTGTTGACACTACCCAGCGATCTATTTGCGGCATCATGCGATATCGCTCGGCCGCTGAGAAGAATGCCTCCGTCGGAACCCGTCCACCGTCCCCATCCTGCATGCGCAGCAAAATTTCAAAGCGCGGGTTGCTGGATGGGTCGTTCAGGCTCGCGATTCGCTGCGCGTACAACTCAAACAGGTCACCATCCAACGCCTGCTGAATCTGAGCAACCAGTTGCATGTCATCGAAGCGACGTACGGCACTCTGATTCTTGTCATCAAACATTTCTATGCGATCGCGGCCATGTGCTTTCGCAGCCTCACATGCCATCCGCGCGGTCGTCAAAACGTTACCATCATCTCCGCTGGCAAGACTAAATTCTGCAATACCGATACTCATCGT
>SMUZ01000927.1_pt1 | contig 10295 bp, 9 predicted proteins | sample 2456421 | NCBI WGS metagenome assembly SMUZ01 (sample SAMN11095932, study PRJNA526329) | marine sediment metagenome | biome: Marine sediment; feature: Surficial sediment; material: Deep marine sediment; isolation source: Hadal surficial sediment | place: Pacific Ocean | collected 2014-11 | depth 0-1... | reverse complement strand
CACGGAAGTCGAACACGTTGGGCCGGTGCTCCGGAACACTTCCTCTCGGCTCATCACCACCTTCACGGGACGATTCGCTTTGCGGGACAACGCTAATGCAACGCGTTCCATCCACACGTGGGTTTTGCCGCCAAACCCGCCGCCAAGTTCTGAAGCCGTCACTTTGAGCTTAGCGACCTCCATGCCGAGTAGTTTTGCGCACACTTCGCGGAAGGTGAAATGTCCTTGCGTCGTCACCCACAGTTCCCCCTGGCCGTCAGGACCAACGCTTGCAAGGCAGGCATGGGGCTCGATGTAACCCTGGTGAGTCTGCTCGGTTTTGTAGCTCTTCTCGATGATGACATCCGCTTCCTCGAAGCCGGCATCGACGTCGCCGTGCCCAAACTCGGTTACCTGGGAAACGTTCGATGCCTTATTCGGTTTCGGATCGATGCCCGTTGTCCGCACATAGGGTTGGATAATCGGGGCGTCCGGCTTCATTGCTTCATCGACGTCGGTCACATGGGGCAGGACCTTGTATACAACCTTGATCAACTGCAAAGCTTTCTTTGCGGTTGGCGCATCGATGGCAGCAACTGCCGCCACCGCGTGCCCGTCGTAAAGCGCTCGCCCACGTGCCATGCAGTTCTCGAGAATATCGAGCATACCGCGATCACCCTTGGTCAGGTCCGGCAGATCATCGCTGGTGATGACCGCCTTCACGCCTTTGAGCTTCTCCGCTTTCGAGGTGTCGATTTTCCTGATCTGCGCATGCGCATGAGGCGAACGCAGAATGAGACCGACCAGCTGACCGGGTGCAAAGGCATCCGCGCCAAATTTCGCTCGCCCCGTGACCTTGTCCAGCCCATCTGGTCGCGGAGGACGCGTGCCAACAACCTTGAATTCCTGGTTGGTAAAACTCGTATCGTGTGCCATTTCAGGCTTCTCCTACAAATTCGATTTGACGTCTACGGGTGGTGCTTGCCGCTCCGCGGCGCGCACTCACCTTCTTTTTCTAACCTCTTTAGCCGCAGCCTTTACTGCGCGGACGATCTTGTCGTAACCCGTGCAGCGACATAAATTGCCCGCCAAAGCGAACCGGATTTCCACATCACTCGGGTTCGGGTTCCGGTCAAGCAAAACTTTCGCGGCGATCAGGAAACCTGGGGTGCAGACCCCGCATTGCAACGCGGCGTGTTCGATGAACTTGGACTGCAGCGGATGTAAGTTATCACCATCTGCCAGACCCTCGATCGTGTTGACCTCGCTCCCTTCAGCCTCAACGCCCAAAACAAGACAAGAACACACCAAACGCCCATCGACGATGACGCTGCACGCGCCGCAGTCGCCTGTGCCACAGCCTTCTTTGGAACCGGTGAGCCCGAGTCGATTGCGCAGGACATCGAGCAGGGTTTCGTCTGTTTGACAGACGAACTCAGTCTGATCGCCATTAACAGTAGTCGATACAAGCACTGCTGACATTACGCACCCCCCGCGCGTTGATAGGCAATCTTTGCGGCACGCCGTGCAAGGACACCCGCAACTTCGATTCTGAATTCGACGGTCCCACGCTTATCGTCGATCGGACTGCAAGCCGCCGCGCAAGCCGCCGCCAGCTTTTCCATCACCTCATCATTAAGATCATCAAGCTTCGAGCCAACAATGGCTTTGGCGGCCGCGGGCACGAGTACCACGGTCGGCGCCACAGCCCCAAGGGCAACACGCGCTTTCTTGATGACCCGCTTGTTGTCCAGCGTCAGGCAGACCCCGGCGCTGACAATCGCGATGTCCATCTCCGTGCGTGGAATGAATCGCAGAAACGCGTCCCCCGACTTCGGTGGACGTTTCGGCAGGGTAATGGCCTCGATGACTTCGCCTTTCTCGAGCGACATCGCACCCGGTCCGGTTACTACCTTTTCTACTGCAACCGTCCGTCGACCATGCGGGCCAACGATTATTGCTTTGGCACCGGCCGCGATCATGGCCGGAACGCTATCGGCCGCCGGGGATGCATTGCAGAGGTTGCCGACGATCGTGCAACGGCTTTGAATCTGATCCGACCCAATGAGATTGGCCGCTTCAACTACTCCAGGCCATGCCTTCTTCAGGGCGGCATTTTCACTCATTGCAACTGCAGGTACCGCAGCCCCGATACGGAAACCCGCTGCGGTCTTCTCGATCGACTGCGTTGCCGGGATGTGTTTGATGTCGACCACAAGGTCCGGCTCAATCAAGCCGCTTTTCATACGAACGAGAAGATCGGTTCCGCCGGCAAGCACAAAAGCGCTGCCCTTTGCTTGCGCCATGAGCGTTGCTGCTTCTCTGGTGGTTGTCGGTGTTTCGTATCTCATCGGCAGATTGTGTCCTTTTCTCTGTAGAGCCGGGTTTGTTGGCGCGAGTGTAGCGCCGAAAATCGTAACCGCCGGGTTGGTTGTCCCCTAACCTGCCAGCTCTCCTGGCGATCCTATGGCGGTCGTGGACGTTCACTGGCGGCAATCTTAAAGCCAGTATAAACGCGAAAGCGATTTTTGTGTGTGGGTTATCCTGCTCGTTTCGACTCTGTGGTGAGGTAGTCCCGCAATACCGATTGATACGCCAGACAGCGTTCCAGAATTGCTACATCGGAGCTACTGAGCTTGGCTTCTTGCATGAAATCATGCCACTTCTCGGTGACGGAAACGACCTCCGAGGCGATCTTGGTGCCACTCGCGCGACTGATTCCCATCCGGTGCGCGGCCGCTTCAATATTGTCCCGACTCGGCGTACTGCCAAACGCGCCAAGAGCAATCGCGTGTGACCCCTGCAGTCCCGTATTAGGCACGATGTCGTAACCAGGCGTGAGGCGATACTGGTCCTCACCACATTTCTTGTAAAACGCGTGATTGCGCAAATGATCGTCCGTATTGCCAATCGCGATATTGAACAACATTCGGCGAAAGATGCATTCTGCGAGGTCCAATGTCTGGCTGCCAATGCGGTTGCCAAGCTGGAAGATGCCCGGATAGGACATTGCCGCCTCGTCATACTGGGTGATATCGAACTTGTTGATCAGGCTGGCCACAGACACCAGATGGTGTTGTCCATCATCAGAACAATCGAAACGCTCAACTAGAACAACCGGTCCACGGGGCGTTTCCGTGAGGTCCACATCCGGAACCTCTATACCCGCCTCCCGGGCCATGCGCATCGCGACCCATTCCACTTTGCACATGTTGATAAGGTCGGAATCACGGCCGAATTTGGCAATCCAGTTGCGCCCCTCGTGTTCGATCAAGGTTTTTGGACGTGCCCCGCCAAGACCGCTACCCTGAAAGAAGAACGGCTCGAGGCTGCGATCTACCTCACGCCCGGCTTCTATGTCTTCGGCAATCTGTTGCAAATGCACTAGATTCTCAAACGGTCGCGCTGGCGTTGGCTTAGGAGTTTCATCGATTTCGGCGGAGAAGTGCAACGCACCGACCCCCTCGCCGGATGCCGCCAGCAGGAACTCTATATTTGTCACAGGAGGCGGCTGACGAGTTTTCGTCAACTGCCTGCGCCCCCACTCGTCCGGGCCGGCATCGATGAGCACCCCAAACACACCCGGGGTTTCCCGTGTGCGTGGATTCTCATGCACCTGTGCATCGAGTGGCAAATTGATAGGATCCAGCGGGAACGACTGCGGGTTGTTGAGATACGCCTTGGCGTACTTGAACCGACCACGGGTTTCATCCACGAGTAGCTGTCCGGCGAGTACTTTCATACCGTCGCCCAGGTCCACATGCACGAACAACTTCTCAGCCATCAGATTTCCCACTCTTCTTCGGTGTTTGCCAGCGGTTGCCTCGCCCTCTGGCGCAGGGCGCTGCGCCCGAGCGCTTCACCCAGCGTGTCTTCACCGGGAGCCATCACCCGATCGAAAGCCTTCGGCATACCAAACACGTCGAGCAGAGACAGATAGGCACCCACGGTGATGCGCTGGGAACCGGCCTCTACCTTCTTCACGGAGCTTTCCGACAAGCCCGCTTTGGTGGCGGTCTGCTCTTGTGTCCAGTTGCGTCGCAGCCGTGCCTCTTTGAGCCTTCCCCCCAGGGCAGACAGGCTTCCGAGGGCGGCATCGCTAACCATGCGGTAAGATTTGGTCATTCTCGGCATATAAAGCTATAAACCTATGTTTTAGATCTATATAAGACTATTCTTCGTTGCGGCTAAACGAAAGGAGTTTTATATAAATCTATTAATTAAAATTGCAGATTTATATAGATCCATCAACCGTAGCACTAGACTTTCTCCACTCGGATATATAAAACCCATAATAGAGAGTAGAGGTTCATATAAACCCTGTCTGTGACCGAAAGCAGAAAACCGCGTGGGAGCGAGCAGTGCCTCGACGGCACCGCCCTTGGTTCTAGGTGTTGTGGAGGGTTTGCAGCATGTCCCAGTCGGGATCGAGGCTGCCTTTATCATTCAACGAGATGACCACTACCTGGTCGGCACCCGCCGAACGATGTTCGGCAACCCGTGCTGCCACATCCGCGATGCTGCCGAACGCCACCAGCGTGTCGATCAACTCATCGCTGCCGCCACCCTCGAAATCAGCCGGTTCGAAGCCAAGGGTCGACCAAGCCCGTCGATAATTCGGAAGTTCTGTATAAATGCGAACCGCACGGCGTGCGATCTTGAGTGCCTTGCCCCTGTCTTCGCAAACGAGACAAGTCAACACCACGTTCATTTGCTTGTCAGGCCCAAGCAACTCTCGTGCACGTCTGGTGTATTCGGGTGTCATCATATAGGAGAGCGCTCCATCAGCCCGCTCGGCTGCAAACGCCATCAGCTTCGGCCCATGGGCCGCGAGGTATACGGGTACACGATTTTCCCATTTGCGCATGAAGGGTGCTTCCTCCATTGCGCGGAAGAAACGATCGAGCTTCTGTAATGGAGGCAACCACGCATGACCCCGCGCGGTATTACCTACGGTGTTCGAAACCCCGAGGCCCAGGGTGAAGCGATCGTCATGAAATTCGGCAAGCGTTTGAGCTGCAGCCCGAGTCGCCATGGCGTCACGCGCATAAACGTTGGCGATTCCCGTTGCAATACGCATGGTGTCGGTCGCCGCAAGCAGCCTGCTCGCGGTCACAAACGGCTCGCGGCCAAACAGTTCAGGCACCCATACTGTGTCTATGCCGATCTGCTCTGCTCGTCGAGCAACTGCCGCGATCTCCGATCCGGATAACGGATCGGTATTGAACATCAGACCTATCTTCACGCTTCGCTCCATAATCCTTTTTGGAAGTGATAACAGATTTTTCGCAGCACGACATCATCGGATTACTCAGCTTCCAATCCACACCGGTGCGTGTCTAGAATCGGGGCATCGATAAGTTGTTGGCACCGCGTTGGTAAAACGATGAAAATTGGCGTATGCGCAACTTTCAGGTTCCCGATCGTCATGCCGCAGAAACTTGATTACAGCGTAAATTCGTGAGTTACGACTATATTATCGTTGGCGCCGGTACCGCCGGATGTGTTCTGGCAAATCGGCTTTCTGCCAATCCGGATGTCAGCGTGCTGCTGCTCGAAGCAGGCGGCAAGGACAACTACTTCTGGATCAAAATACCGATTGGCTACCTCTACACCATCGGCAACCCGCGCACCGACTGGTGTTACGAAACCGAACCCGAACCCGGACTCAACGGGCGCAGGATCGGGTACGCGCGTGGCAAGGTACTTGGTGGCTGCTCCTCCATCAACGCGATGATTTACATGCGGGGTCAGCGGACCGATTATGATCATTGGGCCGAGCTCGGGAATCGCGGCTGGTCGTGGAACGATGTGCTGCCCGTGTTCATGCGTTCGGAGGACTATCAACACGGCGCAGGCACCTACCACGGTGCAGGTGGAGAGTTGCGCGTCGAGGAACGCCGCGTGAACTGGGAAATTCTCGATGCCTGGCGCATTGCCGCCGAACAATGTGGCATCCCAAAAATCGAAGAATTTAATCGCGGCGACAATTTCGGCAATTCTTACTTTCAGATGAACCAACACAACGGCGTTCGCTGCAGTGCAAGCAAAGCGTTTCTCGAACCCGTCAAGTCGCGATCCAACTTGACGATAATCACCGAAGCGCAGGTGCAGCGACTCAAGATAGCAGGCAAACGCGCGACAGGTGTTGAGGTGAACATCGGCCGACAGGCTGTCGAAACTTTCCAGGTCAACCGGGAAATTCTGTTAGCGGCCGGTTCCATCGGCTCGCCACAGATTCTCCAGTTATCCGGCATCGGTCCCGGCGTTCTGTTGCAGAGTCACGGCATTGAGGTCATCCACGCATTACCCGGCGTGGGCGAGAATCTACAAGACCATCTGCAGGTGCGTAGCATCTACAAGGTCGAGAACACCGTCACGCTCAACCAGCGGGCGAATTCATTGATCGGCAAAATGGCGATGGGAATCGAGTACTTGTTGTTCAAGACCGGTCCGCTGACGATGCCGCCCTCACAACTCGGTGCGTTCGCGAAGAGTGATCCGAACCAGCCTTCAGCAAATATCGAGTGGCACGTACAACCACTGTCCCTCGACAAGTTTGGCGATCCGCTACACAGCTTCAACGCCATTACCCCTTCGGTGTGTAATCTACAACCGAGCAGCCGTGGGCACGTGCGCATCAAAAGCGCGAACCCGGATGTTTCTCCCGCAATCACGCTGAACTACCTCGCCACCGATGAAGACCGGGCAGTTGCCATTCTTGGCGTTAGATTCACCCGGCGCATCATGGCAGCACCGGCGCTCGCTAGATTCAATCCCCAGGAGTGGAAGCCTGGCCCGGAGCTCGAAAGCGACGAAGATCTGGCACGCGCCGCCGGGGATCTCGGTACCACGATTTTTCACCCCGTTGGCACCTGCAAAATGGGCAACGATCCAATGGCCGTAGTAAGCGACCGCCTCGCCGTACACGGTATTGAGGGACTGCGGGTGATCGATGCCTCCATCATGCCGCGCATCACGTCGGGAAACACGAATGCTCCCACGGTGATGATTGCGGAGAAGGGTGCGGAGTTTGTTCACGCAGCTCACGGTTCGGGGTGAGGTAAAAACTTACCTTGACCCCAAACTTATACCTGACCCCGTTTACCGGTAGTAGCGATTTACCTCGGCTTCCGGCAGCGATTCGAGCAATGACTGGAGCAACAAGCGTAAGTTAGCGATCAGAAGATTCTGCTCGTTCCAGGAATACACCCTGGTTTTTCCAATCGTACGACTAACGATAAGTCCCCCATCTTCGAACTTACGTAACTGCTTGAATACCTGGCTGGCAGACATGTCGAAGGTCGCCGCGATGCCTCGAGCGTACCCCTCGGAGTAATTGTGCAGGTATAACAACACGCACTGGGCGGCCACGCTTCCGAACACTGCTTCCATCATGGTAGGAATTATATTCTACTAGATAGTTTATATAAACTATTAAATAGAATACATCTACTTAATAGAACACATATTCTATTTAATAGATTATAACTTCAAACAACAAACCGATTGAATACTAGTCGGGCAACCCCAGCACACGCTTGGCGATGATGTTTTTCTGCACATCCTTGGTACCGCCCGCGATCGTTAACGCTTTCTGCCGTAACCAGTTGCGCGTCGCTTCGGTTTCGTCGTTGGTGAAACCAGGACCACCCCAGCCGACTCCTGCGGTTCCCATGGCAGATAACAGCAACTCGTGACCTTCCTGGGCATGCAGTGCGCCGCTCAATTTGATCGCCGACGAGGCATAACCCGGGGCACGCGCGTCCATCTCCTCGATAACCCGCTTCTGCGTCAGCCGTTGCGCATAACCCTGCAGCTCATACCGGATCAGCCTCACTCTGAGGTCGGAATCGCTGAGTCGCCCCGCGCTAAGGGTTACATAACGTTTGATCATCTCCGGCATGCGGCTAGAGGCCGCACGCCCACCTTGAGATCCGGAGATATTGATCCCTGCATGTGTCGAACGTTCGAACTGCAGTAAACGTTTGCCAACCGTCCAGCCGTTGTTTACCCCCCCAATCACATCGTCGGCACGGGCAAGCGCATTTTCGAACAAAGTTTCGTTGAAAGGTGACGCTCCTGAAATGAGTCGAATCGGCCGAACCTGAACACCCGGCTGGTTCATGTCGACCAGTACCAGGCTGATCCCTTCGTGTTTTGGCTTGTCGGGATCCGTGCGCACGAGGACGAAAATGTAGTCCGCATCGACTGCATCCGAAGTCCAGGTCTTGCGCCCGTTCAGCACATAGTTATCCCCCTCCAACACGGCGCGGGTGCTCAGGCTGGCAAGATCAGATCCCGCACCCGGTTCGGAATAACCCATCGCCCAGCCGCCTTCACCGCGTGAAATCCCCGGCAACCAGCGGGTTTTCTGATCACTGCTGCCCAGCTCCAACAACGTCGGACCGATATAGTTGACGCCCCTGCCGGTAAGCGGCGTGCGCGCGTTGATACGCTTGAGTTCATCAATCAGTATCGTGTACTCATCCCGGCTGAGCTCAGCACCACCGAATTCTTTCGGCCAGGTAGGGACCGTCCAGCCCCGTTCAGCCATGCGCTCCAGCCACAACCGCACATCACCTTCGAGCTCTATCTTGCTGCTGCCCCATGGAATCTGTCCCGAACCCCTGGCGCCTGGTGGACAGTTCTCAGCCAGCCAGACGCGGGTTTCGTCACGAAAATCCTCGAGCTGGCTCACTTTTTCACTCTTCGTGGACTGCTCAACAATGAACTCATCTGCATCCCCAACCTCGAACAGCTAGCTTATCGCTGGTGCCGTTCATTTTATAGGTTGTATCGCATTGCAAAGGGGTTGCTCGTTGTTGACCGTCACATGCAGGCCAACCATCGCACGACTGGACGATCGAACCGACGTTCGCCTCACCGCAAATCCAGGAACAATTCCCTCGAATAGCTCAAGACACTTCAATTCCGATATACGGCCACTTTCTCGAACAGCACTTTTAAGCTTTAACTCCGAAGTCAACGCGCCATGTTCGCAATAGATCTTAATAAAGGTAGAGGTTTGCTCTGCATCCGAGCTAACGAACACTTCCTTTCGTGACTAAGCATTTCACGTTTCCAAGTTTTGCGTTTTTCCCCGCCTGGGCTAAGTCATACTGCGTTTGCATATTCATCCAGTACTGGGGAGACGTATCGAATCCCTTCGCAAGTCGTAGGGCCATAGTTGGCGATACGCTCATCTTCGCGTTAACGAGTTGAGAAAGTCGCGAGCGGGCAAGATCCAAATATCCGGCGGCATCGGAAATTGTCATTTTCAACGGTTCAATATAGTAGGACTTCAGTATTCGTCCCGGATGGGGTGGTTTCGCCATATTCATCAGTGAGTGTCCTCATAGTCTACGCTGTCTACATCTCCATCTAGCCAAGTGAACGTTACACGGTAGTTCTCATCCACGTTTAGCGAGTATCGATTCGCAGTCTTTGGGTTCAGCTTGTGCAGTCTCAGACCTGGAGAGTTCAAATCTCTCAGTTCAGTAGCGGCGTTCAGCATACCTAAAATGTCATTGAGCTTGCCTTTGTGCTTTGGCTGAATTTTTGCAGGAGTGCCTTTGGTAAAAAGCTGCTCTAAGCCTTTATGTTTGAACCTCTTTATCAATGATCGTTACGCGTTACGTTACACATAACAAGTGTAGGACACAACGCCGTATTGATCAAGAGTGAAATCGTGAGACCTATGTCACATGTTTTTCAGGCCGTTCTGACGAACTTAGGATATAGCTAGTCACCTTCTGTACAAGGTTGAAGGATTCACCCTTGGTAACCTAGCTACTTCATATACTGGCACTAAGAGCCGAACAATGTTGATCAATGCCAGAAACCCTTTAACCTGGTTGGCGACATTTCCGTATACCGAACCGTATGGGTGATAGATGCATGCCCTAGGTAAGCTTGGAGGCTTCTGGTATCCATTCCTCTGTTTGCTAATGCGTAACCACATGCGTGTCTGAGCATGTGCGGGTTTACTGGGAAGGGTAGCTTAGCCTTCACACCCCATCGAGCTAGTTGCTTTCTAAATCCTGCCGCACTCATCGGTCCACCACGTTCACTGGTAAATACATAGCGACTTTCCGAGACTTTGTGCAGCACTTTGAGCGGTCTGGATTCATCCGCCTCGAGGTAGTGGGTGGAATCCTTAGATCCCTTCAGGCGACGGACACACTCTGATCCGCCTAAGATGCTGCGGTCTTCGCCGGTCTGGTGATCCATCCGACGGCAAGGACCAAGGAAGCTCTCCGCGCCTGGCGTGATTACGAAGCATCAGCGCCGGAGGAAGTGACCAATGCCACCTT
>SMUZ01024822.1_pt1 | contig 10302 bp, 8 predicted proteins | sample 2456421 | NCBI WGS metagenome assembly SMUZ01 (sample SAMN11095932, study PRJNA526329) | marine sediment metagenome | biome: Marine sediment; feature: Surficial sediment; material: Deep marine sediment; isolation source: Hadal surficial sediment | place: Pacific Ocean | collected 2014-11 | depth 0-1... | reverse complement strand
CCGGGGAAAATTATGTGGCAGCTACCGGCAGTCGTCGTGTTGGTTCTATCGTTCTCTCTGCTCGAGTCTTTCTGCCTGCTACCCGCGCACATGACCTCGCTCAAAACCGTGGCCCACGCCGGTAAACGCCACTTCGTAAAAGTGTTGGAGCGAAAGTACCGCACCGCATTGAATTCGGCGCTGAACCACCGTGGCATAGTGTTGGCTATCTCTTTTTCCATTCTCGCTTTCATCATGTTGGTCATCGGACCGCGGTTACCGTTTGTGCTCTTTCCCCAGGACGATGCACGCATGTTGTTCGTTAAGGTCAGTGCACCCATCGGCACGCCATTGGAGCAAACCGAAGCCATCACCACCGCGATCGAAACGCAGATTCAACAGATTTCGGGTGATGAGCTTCGCGCCGTCACGGCGAGAATCGGCCATCAGGACGTCACGGGCGGCGAAAAGGAACGTGGCGACGCGGAGAACGAAGCGCTGGTCACCGTTATTTTCAAAGATCTGGACCGGATGCACACGAATACCGAGTGGATCGAAATTTTCAAACAGCAATTGGTTCTGCCCGACCAGGTTCGTCTTGTATTTCAATCTGAATACATCGGACCACCCTCAGACCAACCGGTCACCATCCACCTTCTGTCTAACAACAACGAGACACGGCGCGCGGCCGCACTGGAAATTTATGAGTATCTGGTCACGAGACCGGGTCTTACGGAGGTGGAAATCGACGAACGGCCCGGCACCCCGCAGATCGATCTCAACCTGAATTACGAAAAGCTGGCACTTCTCGGCCTCGACCCACAGGACGTGTCGCTGACGGTGCAGGCATCTTTTTTCGGCATAGAGGCAACCGAACACCGTGGGCTGGATGAAACCACTGCACTGCGTGTCCAGTTCGATCCAGCGTCGCGCCAGGATCTACACGCGTTGCTCGATATGCCGGTGCGCGCGGCTACTGGTCAACTCGTGCGCCTGCGTGACGTCGTCAACCCGCTGGAAGTCCCCGCGGTCAACCGAATATTCCATCGCGACGGGTTCCGCGCCACAACGGTGCGTGGCAGCTTCACGCCAGACAGCGGTCACTCCGCAATCTCTTTTGCCCAACAATTGGAGCGCGAACTCTTACCCCGATTTGCCGGTATATCCGACCTCGAAATATTAATCGGCGGCGAGGCCGAAGATACCCAGGAAACGACGGCTGAACTCGGTCAGGCGGCCATACTTGCCGTTCTGGGGATTGGTATCGTCATCACCATTCTGTTGGGCTCATTTCTGGAAGCGATTTTCGTTCTGGTCGTCATCCCGTTCGCCATCGCCGGGGTGTTTCTGGCTTTCTATCTGCACGGTCTCGCGCTTTCCATGATAGCCATGATGGGTGCCATCGGGCTTTGTGGCGTGGTCGTGAACGCTTCCATCGTCATGGTGGATTCCGTCCACCGCCGCCTGAAGCCCGATCACGCACCCGCCGAAGTTCGTGGACTCATTCTGGATGCTGTCGTGGAAAGACTCCGCCCGATCATCGTCACCACGTTGACAACCCTCGGTGGGGTTCTTCCGACGGCTTACGGAATTGGTGGTTACGACAGCATGGTGAGCCCGATGTCGATTGCCATTGGCTGGGGGCTGGTTTTTTCCACAGGCGTGACGTTGTTTCTGGTGCCGGTACTCTACACGTTGGCGCGCGACATCAAGCAGTATCGCTCGGCTTCAGCCGTAAGCCATCTCGAGCAGCTCTAAGACATCGAGGATCTGCACCCAGTAGAACCAGGTCGCGGCAACAATCACCACCAATGATAACCCTGCAGCAATTTTTTCCAGCGTTGCCTGATTCATGAGCCACCCCTCATCATGAAAATCCAATCCAGCGCCCCGACGCGGCAACCACGAACCAGGTCGTCATGGAAGCCACGGCAACGAGGCGCAAGGTCCACGGGTTGATCGTCGAATGATCATATCGCAGCAACGGACGTCGTATGGTGTAGACAAAAAAGATGCCGAAAGCCAGGCTCGCCATCTTTGCCCAGAAAAAGGAGTTGTAGTAGAGCTTGATGGCAACCGCAGAACTCATGAATATGCCCGACGCGAGGAGCACAACCAACGCGACGCTAAACCACTTTTGAGTGTGCTCGATCACGACTTCGGACGGCACATCTTTGAGTAAAACCCCAAGCAGGCGCAAATCGCCCGTCAGTACCATGCCACCCAACGTGAGCATGGCTAGCAGATGAAAGACCTGCACGACCGCGAAAACACCGCCATAAGCTTTCGAGATCGACGCAAGCCAGGAAGTGTCCAGCCACTGGAAAAACGCGAATACATCCATCTATGAAGGCCTACTCGAACTCCGCCATTTCGTGAACGCAACCGGCTAACCAATACATGAAGTAAGGCATGCTCTGATGGCAGTCGTACCAGTCGTAAGCCATCAATCTCCCAGATGCGACAACGCACGACCACAGGGCGAGCGACGCGCCAGCACCGTTGCGCATGCGCTTCGGTGGGATCGGATCCTTATCCCAGCTCCCGACCGCGGCTTTCATTTTGTTGCGAAATAACAACGCGTTGATGCCTGCAGCGACGAACAACACCATTTTCATGCGAAACCAGATACTGTTTGTCGTGCGCACCGGCACCGCATAAACCAACAGGAGACCCGAAACGACCATTATCGCGAAACCGATCATCATCGGCGTTTCGAGCCGTCTGGATATGGTGGATGCTGGCACACTGGTGAAAGCCCAGCCGAGCATGCGCAGGTCAATGACGACCAGCATGCCGAAAAACAACGCCAACGTCAGTACGTGGGTGGATTCGACCCAGCTGTACATGTAATAGGACTCATGCAGCGCGGTGCTCCACGCGTGCGTATCCAGCCACTCGGCAAAACGCAGCAGAATTTCGTTCAGCAAATTTTCTCACACCCCCACGAAATGTTTTCCACGCCATCTCTTCATGGGTGGTACTGCAGAAAACGAACATTGTTTCATATTGCAATCGAGGAGGTAACCCGCAGCGCGATTCTATTTTTCGCCAGCTGAGTTGGTGCTCAGGCGTCGATTGAAATATACTTTATCATCGTGTTCTGCTTAACGCCTTAGAATCGATAAATGGCCATCGAGCTACCCTCGGCAGAACAGGCTAACTCTCTTCTTCGAAGAATACTGATACCCGCTTTCGTACTTACGCTCGTCTATCTTCTCATTCTTTCTGTCGGCCTGGTTGGGACTGGATTCAAATGGGCAAGCGGTGGTCAGGACGGCGCCAGGCAACTGTTTGCGTTTGCTACCAACCCACTTATGGGTCTCATCCTTGGCATCCTTGCCACCGCACTGGTACAGAGTTCCAGTACGGTCACTTCGGTCATCGTCGGGCTGGTTGCCGGTGGCCTGGATGTGCACACCGCGATACCGATGATCATGGGTGCGAATATCGGTACCACTGTGACCAATACGTTGGTCAGCCTCGGCCATATTACCCGGCCTCAGGAATTCCGACGTGCCTTTGCCGCGGCAACGGTGCACGACATGTTCAACTTCCTGGCTGTCGCGATTTTCCTGACTCTTGAGCTGTTGACCAGCTTGTTTTCTGCAAGCGGTCAAGGGTTACTACAGATGATCAGCGGACCAATCGCACAGACTTTTGCGGGAAGTGCAGACGTCGATGTTAAAAATCTGAATTTTATCGGGAATCTGACCAAACCCATGATTGCGATCTTGCACGATAAATCAGGGACCGGGCTGCTTGATGGCATGGATCCAATCAGCGGAGGTATCAGTATGGTCCTCCTCGCCCTCATCATGATTTTTGCAAGCATTACCCTGCTCGGCAAAACGCTCAAGAAGAATCTCACCGGCCGCGCCGAGCGCATCTTTCATGCCGCCATTGGACGTGGACCGATCAGCGGCATTACCTCCGGTACGATTGTGACAATTCTGGTCCAGAGCTCATCAACCACCACCAGTTTGATCATTCCTATGGCCGGGTCCGGGGTGATGAAACTCGAACAAATACTTCCCTTTACGCTTGGCGCCAATATTGGTACCACAATTACCGCGCTCATCGCTTCCCTGTCTGGTGGTGACTACGCCGAGGCCGCTCTGCAGATTGCGCTAGTGCACTTGTTTTTCAATGTTTTCGCTACTGTACTGATCTACGGAATTCCGCCGCTTCGCGCGATTCCCCTGAATGGTGCTACTTGGCTAGCAGATATCGCTATTCGCAAACGCACCCTGGCAATTGCCTATGTTGTGGTCCTGTATTTCCTGCTCCCGCTCGGTATGCTGCTTATTGCACAACTTTTTACCACAGACAAAACACCCGAGGCAGGCGCCAGCAATCCGACATCGTATTCGCGTATCGAAACCCAAGTTCATCTCCGTCCTCATCTCCTATCTAGATTAGATAGGCAAAAAGGAGAGCTGCCATGTTAGAAGTTTTGAGAGCTTTGTTTGGCTACGGCCGGAGTCAGTATTCGCTGGTTGCACAGGCCACCAGACAATTTCTGGAAATGTTGGATCTGGGCCAAAGTCTGCTTGAAAAGACTCAGCCTCACCTGCTGGACAGGAATGCCGGAGATCACCTGCTCAAAGAAGCACGCGACATTGATAAGTCAACGAACAGATTAGTCCGAACAGTGCGAAAAATACTCATCGCCCACCTGGCTTTTAATAAACAGGATGCATCTGCCTGTTTGATTCTCATGTCGGTGGTCAAAGACGCCGAGCGTTTGGTTGATGAATGCCGGAGTTTGCTGCAACTCACGACCCTGGTCGAGGACCCGGTACCGGAAGAGTACAGGAAAGCATTATCCGGGCACTGTAGCGCGGTAATAGACGTCTTAGTCGATACCCGCACGGCCTTCGCGGAAAACGACGAAGTCAAAGCCCTGGAGTTGGTGGAAACGGAAAAACCGTTTATCGATTCCATGAAGCCGGTGCGGGATAAAATTCTTGACGACAATAACCTCAACCCCCGCCAAGCGGTCGTCACATCCCGTGCATTTCACATAATTCAACGCATTCGCGCCCACCTCGGCAATATTGCCAGCACGGTTGTTTTCCCCGTGCATCAGATCGACTTTACCAGACAAAAGTTCGTCAATGCCGCCAGGCAACGTTTGCACAAATAAGCAGGCAAGAGGCTTTATCAACAGTACCTTTTCCCGCTAAAGTTGCGGTGCCTATATAAAGGGACGTGGGATGTATCAGGAATTAAGTAGTGCGTGGAACGAACTGACCGCACCCGGGGCGCAGTTCGAAGTGACTGAAGTGAACGTCCGCGGCGCGATGATCAAAACCTATGTCAACGCGCCACAGAGCCTCCGGGAACTCTGGCAGGCCTCTGCCACCTTCGCTGACAACGATTATCTCGTCTACCAGGACGAGCGATTGACCTACGCGCAAGCCCATGTTCAGGTTGCGGCAATTGCCAGTTGGCTACAAGCACACGGGGTACAGCCCGGCGACCGCGTGGGGATCGCCATGCGCAACTATCCGGAGTGGCTGCTGGGTTACTGGGCTATCGCGTCGATGGGTGCGGTGGTGGTGGGTTTGAATGCCTGGTGGATCGGTCCTGAGATGATCTACGGGCTCAACGATTCTGCGCCTGCGGTGTTGATCTGCGATGAGGAACGGCTTGCCCGGGTGCTCGAACATCGCGACGAGATTCCAGACATGATTTTCGTTGGGGTGCGCCTGGCCGAGGTGATCGATGGCGTGGTCCCCTGGAGCGAGCTGACGGCAAACCCTGGAACGCTTCCCGAGGTTACGATCGACCCCGACAGCGACGTCTGCATCTTCTACACCTCCGGCACCACCGGCAATCCAAAAGGCGCACAGTTGACCCATCGGGGTTGCGTGGCAAACGTGATGAACCTGGCGTTCTGGGCAGCAACGCTTCAGTTAGTTGCACAACGTGCCGGTAAAACTGCGACCGATCCAGAGGCGGAAGTTGCAACGATGGCCGCGTTAGTCACCACCCCACTATTTCACGTCACCGCAAACAATTGCGTTGCCCACGGCGCAACACTCGCCGGCGGCAAGTTAGTACACATGTACCGCTGGGATGCCGGGGAGGCGTTGCGGCTCATCGAGGCCGAACGCATCACAAACCTCACCGGTGTACCGGTAATGGCCCGCGAGGTGATCTCGCACCCCGACTTCGCCACAACCGATACCTCGAGCCTGGTTTCGCTAGGTGGAGGCGGCGCCCAGCTGCAACCGGATCTCGTGAGCAAGATTGACAAGGCAGTAGACACCGCTCGGCCCAATACCGGTTACGGCATGACCGAAACCTGCGGGGTTATCACCGCGATTTCCGCCGACTATTTTATCGACAAGCCTGAAAGTGCGGGACCGGCGCTGCCTGTTTACGACGTCAAATGCGTAGATGATGACGGTAACGAAGTGCCACAGGGAGAAACAGGCGAACTGTGGGTGAAAGGTGCACCGGTCATTCGTGGTTACATCAACCGCCCCGATGACACGGCCGAAGCAATCACTGACGGCTGGCTGCACACCGGTGATATTGCATACATCGACGAGGACAACTTCATTTTCATCGTCGATCGCAAGAAGGATATGGTGATTCGCGGCGGAGAGAACATTTACTGCGCCGAAGTGGAAAATGCGATTCACGAAATCAGCGAAGTGGTGGAATGTGTCGTGTTTGGAGTGCCCGATCAGCGCCTCGGCGAAGAAGTGGGTGCAGCTGTATTTCTCAAAGAAGGTTGTAGCCTCACGGCAGACGAACTACGCAGTCACTGCGCAGAACGCATTTCGCGGCACAAGTTACCCCGTTACATCTGGTTCATGGACGAAGCGCTACCGCGCAACGCCAATGGTAAGTTCATGAAACGCGACCTCAAGGAGCAGCTCGACCCCGCGCAAGCAAGCTAAGGCATGCAGGAACATGAGGCTGTGGACGAAGTAAGGCAGAACGGGATCACCCGTTCGAAAAAAGAACCGAGAGCGGTTTCAAGGATGTTAGGCTCCCGATCAAACAGCTATCACTGGAGGAACCGATGAACAGTGGACAGGATGGATGGAACGTGTCTCGACTGGCGGGCGCGCTCGGCGCTGAGGTGCACGGAGTTGATCTATCCACAGTTGATGACAGCGAATTTAATACCATCGAATCTTTACTGCTCGAGCACCTTGTACTCTTTTTTCCCGCACAAACGCTGACAATAGACCAACACGTCGAGTTCGGCCGTCGTTTTGGGCCGCTCGAGGGACATCCCAATTTGAAGAACCCGTTCACCGAACACGATGAGCTCTTCGAGCTTGCCGCGAGTCACGGTGGGGTCGCGGACGAGTGGCATACCGACCTCACCTTTCGGCCGGAGCCCGCCCTCCTGTCGGTACTACGAATGGTGAAATGCCCGCCAACAGGGGGCGATACCATGTGGACGAGTTTATATGCCGCATACGATGAACTCTCGCCACCGATGCAGGAGCTATGCGAAGGCTTGACGGCGCTGCACGACGCGTTACCGCACAATCATCCGGAGCAGATGACGATACATCCCGTTGTGCGAGTGCACCCGTTAACTCAAAAAAAGGTTCTATACGTCAACGAACATTTTACCCGTCGGATCGTCGAGATGAACGCTACTGAAAGCCAGGCACTCCTCGATTACCTGACCAAGTGGGTCAGCAATCCACGATTCACGATCCGCTATCAATGGCAAGAGAACACGGTCGTGATCTGGGACAACCGTTGTACCCAACATTTTGTTTTGAACGATTTCGACGGGGAAAGAGTCATTCAACGTGTCACCGTGATGGGCGATCGACCGGAGGGGACTGCGGCTCCGCGTTGGGAACCCTGGGTGCGCCCGGGAAGACTATCCGCTGCCAGCCGCCACGATCGGCAACTACACCGATACCTCAGCGAGGTCGCTCAAGCTGAGGCGAGCGACTAATGCATTTCGATAGCAAAATGCCACGATAATTTATGGACATCAACCAAGCAAGTGACTGGCTGGACGCCGAATCCATCCAACGTATCGAAGTGCTCATGCCGGACCTGGCGGGGATCGGCCGCGGCAAATTGATCCCGCGGGACCAGTTCCTCGACGATTGGCGCGGGGGCAACTTACGCGTACCCAACTCACTGTTGAGTCTCGGCATCGAAGGTCACTTCGTGGAAACACGCCCACTTGGAGACATGGAAGAGGATCTCATCCTCGAGCCCGACACCAGCACGCTCGTCGTAACACCGTGGGGGGCAACCGCAACTGCCAGCATCATCTGCAGTGCAAGCTTCGGTGGACAACCCGCATCATTCACGCCACGTGATCTTCTGCAACGAATCATCGCTGCATTTGCAGAACATGGCTGGGCACCCGTAATCGCCCCGGAACTCGAATTTTTTCTGCTACCTGTTGACGACGACGATAAACGCGTTAAGCAATTTTCTCCGTTTTCCGTCGATACCCTGAATCATTTTTCGGGGCTCTTCGATGATATTTACCGGTTTGCGGGTATGCAGAATGTCGCAATCAACACCTTAGTACAGGAAGCCGGAATCGGTCAGTTCGAGATCAACATGATGCACGATGCACCGCTCACAATTGCCGATCAGGTTTTCTATTTTAAACGCCTTGCGCGCCAAGCGGCGGCCGATCACAACTTACAAGCGAGCTTCATGGCAAAACCGTATCCAAAGGACTACGGCAGTGCCATGCACATACATCAGAGTCTGGTGAGCACCACGTCCGGAGAAAACCTGTTTGCGACTGCGACTGAAGAAACCACTCCGTTATTCCTCTCCTACATCGCCGGTCTGCAGAAATTCCTACCAGCCGTAATGCCTTTGCTCGCCCCTTACGTGAACTCTTATCTACGCGTCGGCAGCGACATGAGTGCACCAGGCAATACCCATTGGGGGTGGGACAATCGTTCAACCGGCTTGCGAATACCGTTCGGTGGACACGAAAGTCGGCGGGTCGAAAACCGGGTACCCGGCTCGGATGTGAACCCATACCTCGCAATTGCTGCAAACCTCGCCTGCGGTTATCTCGGTATGGTCGAACAACTAACGCCGAGTGCACCAATCAAAGATACTGGCTACGGGCGTCGCTCGCAGCGTTTACCTCGACACTACCTTGCGGGGCTTGATGCCCTGGAGAAGTGTATACCGTTGCGCAAACTTTTTGGTCGGCAGTTTGTGGAGCTGTTTGTCGACGTGAAGGAATCGGAATACCTGACCCACCATCAAGCGTTGAACCAGTGGGAAATAGACAACTTGTTGACTCGCGTCTGATCCACTGACGCACAAAGAGGAATATCATGGCTATCGGAGACAACCGCAGTCAAACCCAGGCCTGGCAAGAGTCCGACAGCCAACATCACCTGCACCCGTTCACGACTCATCCAGAACTACGCGCAACCGGACCCCGCGTGATCACTCGGGGGGAAGGTGTGTACATTTACGATTCCACCGGTCACAAGATGCTCGACGGAATGTCTGGGCTGTGGTGTGTTCAGCTCGGCTATGGGAATAAGGCGTTGGTCGAGGCGGGGGCCGAAGCACTGGCGAAACTTCCGTATTACAACACCTTCTTTCAAACCACTAATCCCTACGTAACAGAGCTTGCCGAGCTTGTCACAACTCTGACCCCGCCCGGACTCGACGAGATGGTTTTCGCGAACTCCGGTTCCGAAGCGAATGATACCGCCGTAAAACTGATTCGCTACTACTGGAACCTCAAGAAGCAACCCACGAAAAAATCGATCATCACACGCGAACTCAGTTACCACGGTGTCACGCTGGCGGCCGCTTCGCTCACCGGGCTTACGCCGATGCACACGCAGTTCGACCTGCCGCTTCCGGGTTTCCACCACATCGGCCCACCCCCTTACTGGTACGGTTATGGCGGAGAACGTTCGCCCGCGGAGTTCACCGACGTGTGTGTTGCCGCGTTAGAAGAAAAAATTATCGAACTTGGCCCCGACAACGTCGCCGCCTTCTGCGGTGAGCCGGTCATGGGTGCCGGAGGCATGATGACCCCACCACCCGGATACTGGCCCAAGATTGAAGCGGTGTGTCGCAAATACGACGTGTTGCTCTGGAGTGACGAGATAATCTGTGGTTTCGGACGTACGGGTGCCTGGTTCGGTTGCCAGACCTATGGGTTCAACCCCGATATCATCACCGTGGCAAAAGGCCTTTCATCCGGCTACCAGCCTATCTCTGCGACCATTCTAGGTGGCGACATCGCCGAGACCATCCGCTCCGCGGATCAGGAGATGGCGCACGGTTTTACCTACTCCGGTCACCCCGTCACAGCGGCCGTGG
>SMUZ01077601.1_pt1 | contig 10303 bp, 8 predicted proteins | sample 2456421 | NCBI WGS metagenome assembly SMUZ01 (sample SAMN11095932, study PRJNA526329) | marine sediment metagenome | biome: Marine sediment; feature: Surficial sediment; material: Deep marine sediment; isolation source: Hadal surficial sediment | place: Pacific Ocean | collected 2014-11 | depth 0-1... | reverse complement strand
TTGCCATGATGGGTGACATCATATGCGCGTCGAAGAATGCCTTTTTTCTGCAGGCTTTTGCTCGTATCGGGTTGGTGCCCGACGGTGGCGCTACGTTCATGTTGCCGCGTTTGGTGGGTTGGGGACGGGCTGTCGAATTGTCCATGCTTGCCGAGCGGCTTTCCGCTGAAACCGCTCACGAGTGGGGGTTGGTGAATCGTTTGTTCGAGGATAACGAAGCGCTGGAGGAAGGGGCAATGAAGATTGCGAATCAGTTGGCCAACGGTCCACGTTCTCTTTCGCTCATTCGCGAGGCTTATTGGAATACCTGGCACAACGCTTTCGAGCAGCAGTTGGATCTGGAAGCGCGGCTGCAAACCAGGGCGGGTGCAAGCGGTGATTTTGCCGAAGGAGTTTCGGCATTTCTGGAAAAGCGCGACGCGCAGTTCAAGGGGGAGTAGATATGTCTCTGGAAGGGCGAGTTGCCTTAGTGACGGGGAGCGGGCGTGGGGTAGGCCGGGCTATCGCCATAATGCTTGCAACCGATGGTGCAGACATAGCGGTCAACTACCGCCGGGACGAGACTTCAGCAGCAGAAACCGTTTCCGTTATTGAGAAACTCGGCCGCAAAGTCAAAGCGTATCAAGCTTCGATAGACAGCTTCGAGGACGATGCTGAAATGGTAAACCTCGTCGAAGCAGAGCTGGGCCCTGTGAGTATCCTTGTCAACAACGCTGGAATCGCGAGCCGTGGGCAGTCGGTAGTTGATACTGAACCAGCGGAGCTGCTACGCGTGGTGGCAACCCACGCGTTTGGTCCTCACTATCTCGCAAAACTCGTACTTCCGAAAATGCGCGAGCTCACCCGCGGTGACATCATCATGATTTCCAGCGTGGCGAGCCGCAGTCTTGGAGCTTTTGGCGCACCCTACAACATGGGCAAGACGGCGATGGAAGCGTTGGCTTATACGCTTGCCAAGGAAGAAAAACGCTACGGCATTCGGGTCAACATCGTAGCCCCGGGACTCGTCGAAACGGAGATGGGGCGGCGGTTGATGAAAGCCACAGCCGGGGTTGACGATTTGCGGCAACTCGACGCCTCGATGCCTTTCGGTCGCGTCTGTCAGCCGGAAGATGTCGCTAACGTGGTGCGTTTCCTCGTGTCGGACCAGAATTCTTATCTGACCGGGGAGCGGTTGTATTGTGACGGTGGTGGTCCAGTAGGCTGAAGGGGGCACAATGGACAGGAGATTTGACGGCAAAGTGGCGGTGGTTACTGGCGCTGGTTCCGGGTTCGGTAAGGCAATTGCCGAGCGTTTTGGACATGAAGGTGCGAGCGTAGTTCTTGCCGACATTGACGAGACTAACGGTCGTGCGGTAACCGATGCGTTAGCAGCAGCGGGTGTCGATGTAATGTTTGTTGCGACCGATGTGTCGCAAAGTGATCAGGTAAAACGCCTCATCGATTCGACCGTCGAACGATTCGGTGGATTGGACATCCTGATAAACAACGCCGGATTTTCACATCGGTCCATGTTGATGTGGGAGTTACCCGAGGAAGACTTCGACCGCGTCTTCGCAGTGAACACGCGGGGTGTATTTCTCGGCTGCAAATACGCGATACCAGAAATGGCTAAACGCGGCGGCGGGGTCATCATCAACACGGCTTCCATCGGCGCGAGTTGTCCGCGACCCGGTGTTACCGCCTACAACGCAACAAAAGGCGCCGTTGTCACGCTCACCCGGGGGCTGGCGGTAGAGGCAGCACGCTTCAAGATACGGGTGAACGCGGTTAACCCCGTAGCGTCAGAAACAGGCTTCATGAAAGGCGCATTAGGTGTCGAACGTCTCTCGGAGGAGGCCAAGGCCGGCTTAATCGCTGGAATTCCACTTCGCCGGTTGAGCGAACCTGCCGACGTCGCCGCGAGCGTAACGTTTCTGGCCTCGGAGGACGCGTCGTTTCTAACCGGGGTGTGCCTGGATGTGGATGGAGGTAGAAGCATCTCGTAGTTCAAACACCGGACAACACCTCGATATGCGCATGTGCCGATCGCGAAAGCGCATTGAGATCGTAGCCTCCTTCCAGTGCGGAGACGATTCGCCCCTCGCAGAATCGGTTGGCGAGATCCACGATCAGCTCGGTGATCCAACGAAAATCTTCATCTTCCAGAAGTAACTCGGCAAGGGGATCGTCACGATGTGCATCAAATCCGGCGGACACCAGGATGAATTGCGGTCGATGTGCTTCCACCGCCCGGGTCCAGTCGCGCTCGACCGCTGTTCGAAACGCTGAGCTATCCGTTCCAGCGGGCAATGGCGTGTTGACAATATTATCTCGCACAATGTCTGTATAACGGTGCGGATAGAACGGGTGTTGAAAACTGGAGCACACCAGCACTTGTGGTGTGTCCTTGAAAATGTCGACAGTTCCATTGCCGTGATGCACGTCGAAATCGAGGATGGCGACGCGCTCTATCGCGTCGTCCTCGAGCGCCGTAATGGCTCCCAGGGCAATACTGTTATAAAAACAGAAACCCATCGCGGTATCCGCTTCGGCATGGTGTCCGGGAGGGCGCACGGCACAAAAAGCACGTTGGGTGTTACCGCACAGCACTTCGGCCACTGCACCGGTAACGGCTCCGGCAGCCAATGCTGCAGCGCGTAGACTTCCCGGTCCCATGGCGGTATCGGGGTCTACATTGAACAAGCCCGAATCTGGGAGTGCCGCGTTGAGGGATTGGAGGAAGGTTTCGTCGTGAACGCTGCTGAGTGTTTGCAGATCGACCGGCTGGGCAAGCCGTGTGTCTAGATCTGCCTGTAGGCCGCTATCGTGCAGATAACGCAGGAGAGTGCTCAGCCGTTCCGGTCGTTCCGGACTGCCGGGCATCATCTTGTGTTCGAGGCAGTCCGCGTGAGTGATGAGTTGCATGCCACCTTATAACACGGGCGGACTATTCATGAGTTCGTCTAGCGAGAGGATTGGAAATAACGGACCTGCCGAGCAGCTGGTGAAATTCCTCTAATGGGATGGGTGGCGATAAAAGGTAACCCTGTACGTCGGTGCAGCCGAAGTCGCCCAGAAGCTTGAGCTGTGCCTCATTTTCCACACCCACTGCGACGACTCGCAATTTGAATCGATCACCTAGCAGACAGATCTGCTGAACGAGATCCGCGGCCTGGGGGTCGGTTTCGATGTTGGCGGTCAGAGAGCGGTCGATTTTGAGCGTATCGACGGGACAACGAAGGAGTTTTGGCGGGTCGATGAGCGAATTGCCAAGGTTGTCGAGTGCAAATCGCACGCCGAGATCGCGCAGTTTATAAAGCTGATCTCGGTAAGTGTCCACAAGGTGCAGCATGTTTTCGTGGGAGAGTTCGAGTTCGAGCATTGTCGGTTCCAGCCATCTTTCGACTCGAATGCGATCGATTTGTTTGGAAATAGCGTTGTTGTGAAACTGTTGGGGTGACACATTAATGCACAGCCACAAGGGATCGATAAGTCGCTCGAACCAAGTAGCAGCTGCGCGGCAGGCCCGCTCCAACACCCAATCTCCGATGCGTGCCATATGTCCGTGTTGCTCGGCGATCGGGATGAAATGATTCGGGGCGAGTTCACCCACTTCCATCCCTTGCCAGCGCAGTAGCGCCTCTGCGCCACGTAACTTGGTGCCCTGCAAATTCCATTGCGACTGGAGCACCAGGGAAAACTCATCGCGATCCAATGCCTCGGGGATACGTGCGGAAAGATTTGCATCCGTTAGGCCTTCCACGCGGTTGCCGCCTTGTTCTGCCGCTCTGCCCATGGCCTGCCACGCATCCGCCCAGATCCTCTCAGAATCAGTGAACGTCGCTTCGAAGCTGTAGCCGATGCTAACGGTTATGAATATCTCACCGCCGCCATACGTGACTGATTGTTGTACGTCGCTCAGTAACTTGTGACTCGCTTCGTGTAGCGCCCGTTTACTCGTTTTCGGGAGGGCAACGATGAAACAAGAGGCGTCGTAAAATCCGAGTTCCCCGATACGTGGCAGCGCTTGGCGGATGTGTGCGCCGAGCGCGCTCAAGAGATCCGTTTTGCTGACCGGATCAAGATCGGCGTACAGGTGTTCGGCGTGATCGAGGTGGATGATCATCAAGCCCATTGGCATACCGTTGTAACGCTCGAGGGAATTGAAGAGTTCTTCGTGACGCGGCAGGCTCGTGATGGGTTCAGTGCGATCGAGTTCAGAGAATTGCGATCGGAAACGCCGTGCGTTCACGCAGGTTTTTAACTGTTGATACAGTACTGCATCGTCTTCAGACGGGTTGACAGTTGCAATGTTTGCTCCGGCTGTTTCGGAGCCTAAAAACACCAACGCTGCACTGATGAACCCAAGATGCGCAAAAGCCTGACTGTCGTCGCTCATCACCACATCGGGAGCCTGCGTGACGGTTGTCAGCATGTTCACCAGTGTGGCGATATCGTCCGTCATCCAGCAACTCCAACCCGCGGTCGCCGCCAGCAACGACAACCGTTCGCGGAGACTTCGGTCTTTGATGAGACCACAGAGTTTCAAACGGCGATATCCTGTTTTGACAATCCCAATTAAGTGTAGACAGTATCCGGGAAGGCAAACTGTTTGCTTGTACTTGCGCACACTTTTACAAACATGCCTCATAAATTGCGTAATCTTGTTGCAATCAGCAGCGAAAAAAAATCATGAAACGAAGCGTTTGGATTATTAAGGTAGCGCGCTCGATCCCAGCTGACGGATGACAACCACCCGATTGTCGACGAGCAGGTCCACATTTATGTGATTGCCTTGTCCAGAGAGCGCCACTGTCTCGCCGTCCGCTTGGGTCATGACCCAACCATCGATTGATGTGACATTCGTGATCCGCACCGTTGTGCTACTACCTTTGTTCGCTGCGTTTTGTGGGTGCGCTGCAAGATGTAGCGCCGAGCCATCCCATTTCGCTTCGCTGAGTGCGATTCGTGGGAAGTCGACACCTTCTATTGTTGGTTCGTCGAACTTGATTAGGTTCGGATGGTTGAAGATGTTTGACCAAGCACCTTGTGTGCAAACCCAACCTGCCATGGTTCGAGCGTTCCATTGACCGCGTGGATGTGGCTCGTTGAGCCCAAAGCCGAGGGTGAACTCTCCAGAATCACGATCCCAGGTTGGTTCGATGTGTTCCTCGGCTGCTGCCCATATGCGTTGTTTGGTTACCGGGTCGGCGAACTCACCTGCGACCTGCAGGAGCATCGTTGCCCTGGCTGGATCATCCAGGCCGGTAATCGGTCCGTCACCCAGAACACCATTGAGCAGCGCTATTGTATGCCATCCCGCTTGAGCGACTTTTTGTTGCTGCGGCGCAAAATACCAGGTGGGTGCGATGATGCCGATGGGTCCACTACCCACGTGTTGATCCACGATTGGATCGTAGTACAGGTCAAGTCCAACTGGGTCGCCATCCTCCCAGACCACGTAGTTCTCAGCAGCATATTCCCACCACTTGTCGAACGCACGATGGTGTTCGGTGGCGAAGATTTGGTCGTAGAGCCTCAGACCGAGGCCCGCACCACTGAGTCAGTAAGGCCAGATCTTAGTGTTCTCACAGTGGCAGCCGAAGTGGCTGTTGTGCCATTGATTGGCAAGGTGAGCAGCCACGCCCGAGTGGCTCCAGGTGAACGTGTTATCGCCGTCGCGGATCATCTCAAAGGGTTGATCCCACTTGGCATCGCCTGACACGTATCGATGCAGGCTCATCAGCAGGGTGAAGAAACCCTTGTAAAATAACATCCCGTCGGCTGCGACTGGATCTGCCTGGACGCCGTACGGGTGAATGCCATTGGCAGTCCAGCCTGGTACGTCGTAATCGCCCCAGAGCGAGGGTGGAATGAGGGGTCGATATCTATCCGGGTAATTCGACCGATCGGGATCGTGGCCGAACTGCGTCATCCAGTCTGAGGCAGACCACCAGCTGGTGTGACGGGAGACCAGTTCATCGAGGATAGTGCTGTAGACCTCACGCCATGCAGGAGTGCGGTCGCTCATCAGCGCCATCGCGTAACTCGAGTCTATGAGGTCAAACCGGTGCCATGAGGTCATCGGCTCGCCAGTGGCGTCGTCCCAGTGTGGATGCGGTCGACCTTCTCGGTCCCAGTTATCTGGCGTCGTTGCTTTGCGGTGCAGGTAACGCAACCAACCTAATGAACGATCATCGAGTGCAACCATCTAATTTGGTTCCAGAAACCGCTGCTGTTCGACCCTAACCGGCCGGTAAGCTATTGTGCCTTTTTACCGCGCCACGCCACTTTCAACCATGGCTCATCAAAGTGGAAGTTTATGAACCATACGCTGACAACTGAACAAAAACAAAAACTCTATAAAAATGGTTACCTCGTGCTAAAACAGGTGATCCCGAAAGACATGGCCAACAAGGCCAGGCGACTACTTTTCGAGCGCATGGGGTTGTTGCGCAGCGCCGCAGCCAAGGCAGCCGGATCCGGAAACGTGAAGTCCCTGGAAGAAGCAAATCGATTGATGGGTCGCTCCGGCGGGAGCGCGACGATTATGAACTTGTTTAACGAAACACCGGTTAAACCATTACTTGAGTCCGCGTTTGGTGAGCCTGTTTATCCGGTACGTGGTGCACAACTGGCAATTATTTATCCCGCCGAAGATGGCCAAACCGTCAATGAAGCGGGTTTTCGTAACGTCGATACTCCGTTTGCCGGCTGGTGTGGTCACCTGGACGGTTTATGGAACGGTGGCATCGCCACCCCACCGGTAGATCGCGATCTATCACTCGAGGAAGAAGAAAAGTGGCAGGGTGAGCGTGGAATGAACAGCGCTTTGAAGTATCACCCGCAACACAATACAAATATTTCCTGTTTTACGGCGCTTGTTGCCGTTGCCTTATCCGATCAACGGATGGAAGGTGTTGGCAACCTGGGTTTGTTAAAAGGTGGCCATCACAAGATGGAAGCTTTTTTTCGCTGGCAGAGAGAACAAGGAGGTCCGCTAGGTCCCGAAGGTCCAGGCTGGCCGAGAACTGATGAAAAGGCTCCCAACAAACATGGACTGGTGCATTACCCCGACAAAGTAAAAAAGTACTACAAACGTGGTGCCATCGTTTCCGCTACAGGGCAAATATGGCCTAAGCCAACTTTTATGAAAGTGCGAGCTGGAGACGCGATCATCGTTCACTACGCGACTCCCCATTCGAGCACGCGTGTCCTGGGTGTTGAACCTCGATTGATGGTCTATTTCAGAACTGTCGCTGAATCACGTCCGGAAGAATTTCTTTCCGTATACCCGGATGCGTTGTGCGATAACTGGCTGGAGTGGAAAGGTATGCGCGAAGTCAGTGGTGTCAAAGCGAAATAATCCAGCTACTTGGCGTGCAAATACACCTGCTTGTGATCGCGGCTGCAAGTTAATACCCGTCCCAGCGGTTCCAGATAGGGACTCTGCCGCGCAGGTTGACCGTTGATGGTCTCTACGTTTAAACGTTTAAGCCGCCGGGCTAAATGCACCAGCAAGGCACACAAACCGTCGAGCTCAGGGTGGTCGGCAGGTAACAAGAAGGTCAGACGTTTCCCACTGTTCTCCACGATGAGCGCGAGTTCTCCTTTGTAGAAGGCGAGATAGTTCTGCGCACGTCGTTGCGGCAACGCTTCCCAAGGTAGACTCATGCCGCAGGGAGAGGCGGGATCCAGTGCAGACATCCACAAATAATCGTTGGGTGTGTTGTTTTGTTGAAAGTGATGCAAAGCGCGCGGTGTGATGAACTGCGGACCCGAAAGCTCACTGAAGAAGTAGCCCGTCACCACTTCGCCGGAAAGCTCCATGATGCGCAGCGCCTTGAAGAGATTGCGCCAGCGCATGGTGCCGCCTTCCCGATTGGCGAGCTCACGGCACACGAAACCGTATCGATCGAGCAACAGTCGCGCCCGTTCCTTGTTGTCTTCGAGTTCGGTGAGCGCATCGGGCACATCTTCTGCCACCGTGTTGAGCGACCAGTTCCCGGACCATCCCTGCGCTAAGCTGCGCGCGCGACGTCTTTCTCGATGAGAAGCTCGATGAGTCGTGCGCGCGGGTTCGCTTAAGGAAAATTTACGTGCCTGGCCCTGCCGGATTGGTGCCAGCGAGTCTGCGGAGAGTTCTCCACGCCATACGGATTGCCACCAGCGCTCGCTGAAGGCGACCAGCCCCTCGTCAGTCAAATCGGCAATCTGGAAAAAGCCGTAGCGGGCATTTGGGTCGGCGAAGTAAGTGGCGAGTTCCGCAGGCTCTTTAAGTACATGCATGAGCTCGAGGTCTTCTGGATAGCCGATTGTGATCTGCTCGGACGCGACTCCGAGCCAATTGAGCTGCTGCTGGGTGAATGCCTGATCCAGATGGTAGTCGGCAAACTCAGTAAAACGTGCGGCCAGGAGATCGTCGAGCCAGGTGGATACGGGTGCGGCATAACCGCGTAGTTGCTCGAGCACCTCGATCATCGTTTGATCGTCGAGTGTGCGTGCGAATCCCTGCCAGGCCATGAGAAACACCGGCAATTCGGTCACCGGACGCGCCGTTACTTCCGGGCGTTGCCGGGCGCGTTGAAAGCGCAGCAGAGCCTCAAAGTTCTCGGTGTCACAGTAGAGTTCGGTGTCGTCGTTTTTGAGCAACGCGCCATAAATCAACTGCTCGCGATCCTCGAGCAGACCGTCCGGAACCGAAGGTAACAACGTCTTGATATGGTCTTCGCTCAAAGGCCCGTAGAAAGAGAGAATTTCCATCGCGTACTGCTCGGCGGTGCGCGGATCATCAACCTCGGGAACGGGGCCGCTCACCTCGGCATCGTGACAGAACCCGCTCTGTATCAAGCCGCTGAGTAGCTCCCGATGAGTTACCCAGCTACGTCCCCCGAGTGTGAGTCTTGCCACATGAACGTGTTCGAATGCATCGACGAATTCGCTTTCCGGGATGAGCACCCGTTCTTTGAGCCACTCGAGCCATTCTTCCTCGGTTTGTGGTTGGTAACCCTTGGCTGTTCGTTGCCGTTTCGCGAGAAACTCATCGACGGTTTCGGGTAACAGCTTGGGTCGCAATGACTCATCATGAATGGCACTGCGAATAAGATCCTCGTCGAGCGCGCTGGGTTGCCGCCGCTCAGGTGTGTCGTCAGCGTACATGTAGCGATTGATCTGATCGAAAGTGATGTTGCTGGCGAATGGGCTCGGGGTGGTGGTATTGACGAAAGTCCAGGAGATCTCACCACTCTGCAGCTCTCCTAACATGCGAGACAACGCGTCAAGATCGAACTCGTCGTTGAGGCAGGTCCGCCAGGTTTCGAGCAACACCGGAAAGTCGGTGTACTTGGCAGTTGCCGTCATCAGTTTTTTGGCTTGCAGACGGCTCATCCACAAAGGCAGACGCTGGTTGAAACGTTGCCTGGTGATCAGCAGCGAGCGCCCGGCACATTCGCGAAATCGCGCCCCGAATAGACCCGATCCCTCGAGGGATTTGCGCAGCAGCGCAAGCAGGTTTTCCGGTGTCACGAGTGTCGTTATGAGAGCCGGATCGGGATTTGACTTGAGCTGGATCACCACCGCGTTGTTGTCTGCGTGAATCTCAGGTTCACCGTCGAACTTTTTACGTCATGCAGCGTCCAGCGCCAGCGCCCAGGGGCGATTGAGACGCCCGCCCCAGAATGTATGAATGACTACCTGTCGCTCACCGTCGGGCCCGTGGTAGCCCCCCGGACCGGTGTGTACCAGCTCGATCAGTACATGATGGCGGTGGGGTAAAGCAGTGCCGCTGGAACTCCTCTGTCGAGCGAGATAGTCGATGAGTTCCGTTGCAGCGGTTTCTTCGAACCCACGCTGATCAATGAGATCAGCCTTCAGTTTTTCCTCACGGCCCTCGGTAAAAGCCGATTCCGCGAGTTCGAGGTACTGATTGATGCGTTCCGAAAAGTGAAAACTGCGGTTGAAGTTTTCCGAGCGCCAGAAGGGCGGTGCCGTACTGCCTGCTCGACCAGGCGTCACCATCACATCGTTGTGGGTAATGCGCTGAATCTGCCAGTTCTGGGTACCCAGTGTGAACGTCTGCCCGGTAGTTGCTTCCCAGACGAATTCTTCGTCCAGATCTCCGAGCATCGCGCCCGTGTTGGCATGGCGCAGAGTGTAATACCCACGGTCGGGGATGGTACCGCCGGAATTGTACAAGGCGAACACGGCGCTTTTTTGCGCCTTGACCGTCTGGTTGATGCGGTCGTAGACGATGCGCAGCTTCAACTCCCGGACGCGTGAGCCTGCGTAGCGGCCGGCGACCATGTCCTGCACGAGATCGCAG
>SMUZ01005641.1_pt1 | contig 10308 bp, 13 predicted proteins | sample 2456421 | NCBI WGS metagenome assembly SMUZ01 (sample SAMN11095932, study PRJNA526329) | marine sediment metagenome | biome: Marine sediment; feature: Surficial sediment; material: Deep marine sediment; isolation source: Hadal surficial sediment | place: Pacific Ocean | collected 2014-11 | depth... | reverse complement strand
TTCTCCTGAGACTGAAATTTTTAACTGATTGATTTTGGGTTGAATAGCCTTGTTGTTTGGTACGACCTCACATTGCTTATGTTTCCGAGTATTTCTTCTAAAAAGATAAAGGTTTTTTTAACAATTTCATACTATTTTTTGCTTTTTTTTTGAGAAAGCAATATGCGCGTTTTTGATAATGAAGAGTTATTCATAGATCACTTAACTGACTTGTTGATTTAGTCCTTCCGGATTTGTATTATGAGATCCCGGAAATACGTTTTTACATTCTTCCGATGCCCTAAAACTGGAGTGAACATTTGTCAAACAAAAACACCTTGCCGATTCTGATTTTCATCATGCTTTGCCTTATCTGGGGATCGACCTGGTTGTTCATTAAAATAGGTCTGGATGATGCACCGCCGTTTTTGTTGGCAGGAGCGCGCTTTCTTCTATCGGTGGTTTTGCTTTACCCCTTTATGAAGTTGAAAGGTTTAAAGTTTCCGAGAGATTGGCGAATTTTATCAATCATGATTTACACAGGAACTTTCGCTATCTCCGTTTCTTATGGTCTTGTTTACTGGAGTGAACAATATGTTTCTGCCGGCCTGACCGCCGTTCTGTTTAGCTCGTTCCCGTTTTTTGTCCTTATCTTTTCACATTTTATGATTGCCGATGATGGTTTTTCTCTAAAAAAAACAGTTGGCTCGATAGTCGGCTTTAGCGGGGTAGCGGTTATTTATGTCGACAGCGTCAAACTCGAAAGTACCATCATACTTCTGGGGACTTCAGCGATTGTAGTCAGCGCCGTGTTTACGGCTTTTTCGAATGTCGTAATCAAAAAACATTCTGAATCTCTTGATCCAATTGTGTTGACAGTGGTGCAAATGATTTGCGGAGCCGTCTCTTTGCTGACGGTGGGCTTTCTTTTTGAAAATGTTGGAGATTTTAAATTCACTGTTAAATCGATTGGCTCACTTTTTTATCTTTCGATTGTGGGTTCGTGTGTAGCTTTTGTTGCTTATTACTGGCTGATCCGGCAAGTTAAAGTAACCACAGCTTCGCTTATTATTTTTGTCATCCCGGTTGTTGCGCTGTTTTTAGATTGGTTGGTTTTAGACCAACTGTTGAGTTGGCGGATTCTTGCCGGCAGTGGTCTGGTCATCAGCGGGGTGGGTTTGGCAAGCCGGCGATAATTCATAACGTGACAGAGCCTGCAAATGTTAAGTGACCTGATTAGTCGTGGACTAAACCACGGTGCTATTATCAGCCGTCATTAACGCTTCGCTGTCATTGACAGAGGAGAATTATTGCTGCTGTTCTAAATGACGCCGAAGCCAAATGATTTAACGACGGGTATTGACATTCCCCGAAGCGTCGGGGTCATTCAGTCAGTTTCTTGCAAAAAAAATGCGAAGGTTTACAGGCAATACTTTATTGACATTTTTAATTTATTTTGAAAACGATCAAATACTAATTATTGAAGGAGAGAGGATAATGAAAATACTAAAATTAATCTTAGGGTTGCTGGTCGGCCTTGCCCTGGTTTTCTTTGCCGTCGGTAGCTTCTTTGCCCCTCGTTTACTTATGAAAACAAAATCGAAGTCAACGCTTCGGTGGAAAAGGCCTGGACAATTTTCACCGATGAATGCAGAATGGGGGATTGGTTGACTGGATTTGAAAGTATGGAAACCATAAGCGGCAATCCGGGTGAAGTCGGCAGCAAAATCTTTGTTGAAAATGGAGATGAAATGGTGATAATGGAAGAGGTGACGGCTTTTCAGGAGAAGAATCTGTTCGGGTTTACTCTGGGGATGCCGAATCCATTGATAAGTGATGTTGAGGTTAAGTTCACCGGTGATGAATCAAAAACTGAAATCACCGCGACCATTCATGTTGAAGGAAAAAATCTTTTGTGGAAATCTACGTTACGGCTTATGAAATCTATGATAGCCAATCGTGGGCAGAGGCAGTATGACAAACTTAAAGAAATAATTGAATCAGCTTCCTCGGAACCAATAACTGTGAATGCAAATTGAGAGTTATCGATACCCTCCAGAAGCGTCGGGATGGTATCGATTTTTGGGAATTCATTTGATCTCGAACCGACTAATTTGTTTAAAGAGTGGGTGCATCCGGTGTTCGTACTTTGATCGCTTTTTGGCCTTTCGGCGACTTTTCAACTTCAAAGCTGACTTTTAAGCCCTCTGCCAGCTGATTTCTATGGCCAAGATAATCGACATCGCTTTTATGAACAAATATATCAGTTCCATCTTCTGATGTAATGAAACCAAATCCTTTCCTGGGATTAAACCATTTTACAGTTCCCTGGGGCATGACTCCTCCTAAGGTATCTTGATTGATTAATTGCTATATTCATTTTCTTCGAATGAGCACTGAAATTGAACAACCAGATTTTACGGCTTTTTAAGATTAATTTCAAGCTTTTTTTTCGCATGCCATGCAAAGAAAATTTGCGTTTGTAAACTAACCAGGTGCGTTGCCTTACTTTGATTGGACTTTCTTGCCTTACAGGATATTATTTGTTATAATGACTCGGTAGAATGCATTCATAAGTATAAAGGCAATTAATTGCAAAGAAAATATAAAACCGTCTATTCAACGAAGCCAGATTTTGTGCCGGATAAAGCGGAAAAGAGTGAGCCAGTCACACCAGCACCGGAAAGACAGAATCTCAAAGTCCGGCTGGACAAGAAACATCGCCGGGGCAAAGCAGTGACTCTGATTAGCGGTTTTGTCGGCTCAACGGAAGATCTAAAAGAGTTAGGCAAAACTTTAAAGTCCCGGTGCGGCGTGGGCGGTACTGTTAAGAACTGCGAGGTTTTGATTCAAGGTGATTTTCGAGATAAGGTGGTTGAGATTTTGACTGCGAGTGGATATAAGGTTAAGCGTGCCGGCGGGTAATTGATTGCTCCTCACCCGTCATCGTCTTCATCTTCTTTTTTCTTGCTTAATAATTTGACCATCCTCTGGAAAAAGGATTTCATGTTTCTGAATTTCACCATCAGATTCAACCATCAACTCAACTTCATAGAAAATGTCGGTGTCTTTGCTAAGTTTTTCAGACTTTTCAATTTCATACTTACTGAACTTTTTCTTCAATTCATTTTGCGTTGCCAAAGGCAACTCTTCCAAAGAAATCGATTCCACTATTTCGATAACAACGCCATCCCGAGAATAAAGAACATCAATTTTGTGACCATCTTCTCTAAATGAGATTTAGTAGACTTTTTGACCGTCTTCCATGTCCTCGCTATATTCGCGTCAGATAGCTTTTGGATAGGCTTGAGTGAAGGTCTTTAAGATCGCAGCAGGGACTTGCGTTTCAGTTAGTTCTTTTTCGGCACTTTCAAAACACGCGTTCAAAGGACAAAGTTTACTAACACGATTGAAAGAAAAGAAATTTTAAGCTTTTACTATTCATGATTATTCTTAATGCAAATTAAAAAAAACTGCCGCAAAGTCATTGAAAAATGAAACACAGAAGTGGACCTTTGCGGCTGATGATTTTGCGAATGTCATTATTTTATCAATCCAAAAACCAGCACCTAGCCAAATAGCTTGGGATAATTTGCATGGTCGCGTTATCCCACCCGCGCGGGGAGACTGCCTCCAAAACAGTGCAAATAAGCGCTAAAACCGGTACCAGTATGAAATTCTGTTTGGCAGCTTGTAATTGAGGACTTAAGAAAATCCCGACACTGACTGCTAACAAGCAGGTGACGAGTATTGCTGCCGAACCCTCATAACTTCGTTTCGATTGAGCACCTAATAACGAAGGCACTTTGTAAGTATGTTTTCCAAATCGTGTTCCAAAAGGTTCGCCGACGGCATCACCCATGCCGGTGACCAGATAGCCTATAAGGGCGAGTGGACCGAATAAAATGTTGCTAATGACTCCGCCAATTAAGGTTGCGAAGTAGGGGAACAGTATATAATGGGTTCGATGCGGGGCATCTTTTTCTCTTGCGATGGCTTCGTAAAGCAAATGGCCTCTGCCTCGTACAATTGCATAAAAAATAACAATAGAAGTCATTGTCCCAAAAAGCAAGACTATCGGTAATCCCCAAACTAACTGCATAAAAGCGACTGTGGCAAAAATGAGAAAATGAAAAACTTTTCTTGTATAGCCTGTGTTTAGTCCTTTTTTTGTTTTTAAATACCCGGCCAAGTACAGGCAGAAGTAAGCCCATATTAATGCAGTTGGACCTCCATAAATAATGGCTTTGCTGGAGGGAATATTCAGTTCAAAAAAGCTTATAAACTCGGCCATATGTAGAATATTGAAATTTTTTATCAGAAAATAAACATAATTTCTACCCGGTTTCCGAAAATGTAAGGATTCATGGATACTCTGTTTGACTGCTGCTTGTACCTGTTTACCAAGGCACTGCCGACCGAGTAACCGATGGCGCCTCCCACAATAACGTCGGCTCCCCAATGGTTGCGACTGTCCATACGCTGCATCGCAACCGATATTGCCACAGTGTAGGCCGGAATCTTAATCCACCATTGGTCATATTGTTTAGCCAGGACAGTCATCATTGAGAAAGCACTGGTGGCATGGCCCGAGGGAAACGAACGGCGATCCCTTGCACCCCTGAACTTAAAAGGCTCAAACTTCGACGGCCCTTCACCCGTATAGGGCCGAGCTCTGCCGAAAACTCTTTTTCCCAGTTGCGCAATCGCACCGGAAATTAGATATGACTCCACCATCAGGCGGGTGGTTTCCAAAAGCTTTGTGTCTTTAAAAATTAAGCCGCCAGTAAGCATCGAAGCGGAGAGACCTGCAAGCACATATTTTGGAGATATTCTGTCGTAAACGTCACCAATCTTTGCCAAACCGATTCCGGGTTTGACGTAGAGATCGTCTCTTTCGATGAAATCATCATCTATGCTCTGATCTAGTATTGTCATAAAACCAGTGGTAACTCCGGTAAGTGCAAGAAGTTTCAGGCCGCTTCTTGAGCTTAGACGGGATGGAGCAGCGAAGATGTATAAAACATCACTACTCGCCTTTGAGGCCAAGGATTTGAAGGAACGCTGGTTTTGAGAAGCCTGCAGCTCTTGTGCATGCCCGGTAGTCTGCCATGAAGTGACGATAACAAACAAGATGACGGCAACTAATCGATTTCTGCTGATCAATGAATCCTCCATTTTTTCAATGAATGTATATTTTCATTTGTTGTCAACTATTAATTTTGAACCTGAATTGTGGCTGAATTTCAATTCGAAAAAACCTACTCAGCCTTTAAAATATTCAGTACTCCGGAATCAGCATTCGCTTTTTTCAGGGCTCTGATATCATCATAGTCTGCATGGGCATGAGATTTAGTTGAGTTTGCATCTGAAAGAATGCCAATGCCAATTGCCACATCGGGTGAGTTGCCGCCAAAGGTCTTTTGATATGCTTCGAAGAGATTAAAAACGTAGGTTCGCCATTCGCCTAAATGATCTTTCCCCGACTCAGCTACCACCATCCAGGGTCTGCCAATGCCACTTCGCCTCATAGCCGAGCCGACAGGGTGTTTCGAACTCCAGACATATTTTACTGATTCCGGGATCAAGCCGAACTTTTTCCTATAAATAATATAAATACCGGCCGCGCTATCCACTCTTTCGTGAAACCGCTCATCGCCACCTTCCGGTATCCGATGTCCCCTCCATCTAAATGAAATATAAGGATACTTCTTTAAATCCCACTTGATTTCTTTACCGAGAATTACGGATTCTCCGTCGTCGGTGGCTTCGAGATATTTGTTGCCATTTTCCGTTTCGATCCGGTAAGGTTTATTTTTATCGTTATCTTGCTTCTTCCAGGTCCAGCCAACCGGTAATTCTCCCAATGGACTACCTTCGAAGTCTTCAAGGGCTACGAAATGATACTCTCCAAGTTCACTGACGAGATACGGGAAAGAATATTTTTTTAAAATGTCATCACACACGCTGTAATAATAATGGAGTATGCTGATGTTACCAATTTTAAGATTGCTAATCTTCCAACTCCCTTTCGGACTTCTAAGCATATATATTTCGGTAGAAATTTTATGATTGTTTCTGACAAAATCACAATTGAGCATCGCAAAGTTTTCTTTTATTTCTTTATTTTTAAAGGTCAGGGCAATTTTTCCATCGGTGACTTTCATCAGGGAGCTGTCACAAATTTTTTGCAGAATAGATGACTTTAAGGCTTCAACTAATTGATTTTGAGCATAAGAGTCAAGTTTAACCCAGGTTTTTTGTAAAATTTGGGGTCCAAGTCGCTCAAGATAAAATAGACTGTCGATTATTTTCAAGAACTGTTCCTTTTGAGTTTCCTGCATTAGAGAATCATTATTAACGATTTCATTCCATTTTTGGGAATAAGATTCAATAGTTTCTTCAGGGCTTGAATCGTGTTCATAATTTATAGACCCAGCCAACAAAACTATCGGGAGAAGCACCAATCCGTAGAAAAATAATCGCAGCATTATCATGTCCTTAAACTAACCTTTTTTAGATGTATTATCAGTTTTAGGAAATGGCAATCGTCTGTCTTCCCCGCACCAGTATTTCATAATTGTCACGTTCTAAAACAGGAATTAAAAAACGTGCCTTTCCGCCTTGGCCAATATCGGTATCATCAATTGAAATAATATTCGTCCTGCTCAGCTTTGGTCTCGCTTTTTGATAGGCCAATAAATGCATTTCCGCATAATCGATACCTGGCTTTACATCCCAGGCGTCGAGAAAAAGAAGGTCTATCGAGTGATTGAAATTCGCCAAAAACTCGATGGCATCCGCTGGAATAATTTTAACATTCTTGAATTTTCTGCAACTCCATCTGGCTACCATCACAGCTTTCCAGCTAGTATCGACTGAAATTACTTCGGCTCCCGAAGTACCCCAATGATAAGTTGAATGGCCGTCCGTACAACATCGGGGGTGAAGTTCGCTAATCGGGTGCCTGAGAAGCTTGCGCATGCAACCCAATTCAACGATTCTTTTACCCTCTATCGCCTTCTTGGCCGCAGAAAAATCTTTCGTCTCAATCAGCAGGCATTATTGCTCATTATATCGGGCGTTCCGTTCAAATCACAGGTCAGAATTCCGTGGGTGATGCTGCGTAGAATATAATCGTTGTAGGATTGAATGGATTCGGCTTTACCTTCTGCCAGAAGTTTTAGTTTCTTTAAACGTTCTTCTTTGGTTTTGATATTTTCCTGCATCGAATTAAAGACCTGCGCCAGGAAGCCAATTTCACTTTTCGAAGAAGTGGCAACGGGTTGGCTGAAATCACCACGACTAACACGCTGCGCAGCATCCACCAGCACGCGCACCGGTTTTAAAATGGACCGGGCCAGCACCAGGCTAACTATAATGGCCGCGACAATGCTTAGGAAATTAAGTGTTATAATCAGATTCTCAATGCGGTCTATTACCTGCAGGAAACCGGGGCTTGCATCCACACACACAACAGCGGCGACCCGGTCCCGCTTGTCAAACACAGGCGCATACGCAGATTTATAGAGGTTTTCATCATAACCTCGATAAAGCGTCGAATAAACCGCTTTGCCGGACAGTGCTGCGTTGACTTCTCGCAGATTAATCTTTAGATGGGGTGGTGAGATACCGATGGGAGCATCAACATTTGTGTCGAGCAGCGTTTTGAATGAGCCGTCAATTATGAAGAGCCGATTCACACTGAAATTGTTTTGCAGTATCTCCAGGTTCAATCGCAGTTCTTTATAAAACTCACCGCTTTCATATCCGGGTCTAAGAAATTCCAAAAAGTCGGCGTCAATCAATTCTGAACCCGATTTGGCCAAACCGATTAGTGTTTTGCCGAGTTCATTGTCAAAATAATCCCGAGTTCTTGAATAAAAGAACCAGCTGGCGATGTTTAAAATCAAAATGACCGTGAATAGAAACGACCCTATGATCTGAGTTTTAAGTCCCCTTCTCCGCTGGGTCAAATTCTGCATCTGGGATTTATTTTTGTTTGCACGGATAGTATAAAGAAGCTAAAATAGTTTTAATTGCCAAGCTTTTTTTGCAATTTTAGGTTGGCTAAGGGTGAAAAAGCGCTGAATGGAGAACAGATTTCAGCGCTTTTAAGTATATAAAAAGATTGTGATAAAGAAAAATTCAGATTAGTTTTCTTTATTTTCATTATCATCATCGTCTTCTTCATCATCTTCTGCGTCGAGGCCGGCAACCCGGTCGTGAACTTCACCGCGAGCAGTGAGCATTAAAACCGGCGTCTCCAGGCCTTCTTCGCGCAATGATTTCAAAACCGCGAGTCCGTCTTTTTTTGGCAGCATAATATCGAGAATAATCAGATCGTCGGATTCCGACAGTGCCAGGTCTTCGCCTTCGAGGGCCGTCATTGGCAAAATCCACCGCACGGTTTTCTTCAGTCATCGTTTTTTTCACAAAATCGGCAACGTCTTGTTCGTCTTCTGTAATTAGAATGCGCCTTGAGAATTTAAAATCGTAGGTTAGAAATGTTTGAAAACTTACTGACGTTTTTGGAATCGGTCCCGATTTGTCAATTAGGTCTTCGACCATAATTGACCTACAAATTAACTTTAATACAATTCCACAAATAATAAAATAAAATACTTCCATGATTATTTATTGAAAATAGCTTAAAACTTTTTTACTTTCTCTCCCACATTACATCAAATCATTTTGACCCTGCAGAAATACCTTTTGGTACTTGAATCGTGAAGTCTTGTCTTACTCGATAAAAGCAGTCGAGCAGAAGCTTTTGGCAAGACTTGAAATCACAAACCGCAAAAGACAAATAACAAATGCCGACGGCTCGGCATCCCGGGAAGGCGGGATAAAATCCAATGCCCAATTTCCGAAATCTCAAACAAAGACAAAAGTCCCTTGATAGTAGCTCTTGTATTGTTTATTGTGATTTACAGTTTGAGTTTTATCCCCGACTAAACTTGTCCCCGAATTCTTTAATCGGGGAACATTCGGGGACAAGCTTGGGATTTGTTTTTTGATATGGATTCGACTTAACTCACCACAGGTTTAGAATTCTCAGCTTGCCCCGTTGGATTTGATTTATCCCACGGGGCTTGGCCGGGTTAGGGTTTACAATAATATTGAGGATATACCCATGCTGAAGAAAATATTGTGGACAATCGTCGTCGTTATCATTGTTACTGTGCTCTATTTTGTCGCGTGGCCTGTACCTATCGACCCGGTTGCCTGGGAAGCTCCACCCAACCCGGGTTATAGTGGACCCTTCGCGCCAAATCAACGCTTAACAGGCATTGAGACCTTACCCCTGGGCGATAATCATGGGCCGGAGGATATAGCCATCGATGCCCAGGGCCGCATTTATGCCTCTACCCATGAAGGTCGTATCGTGCGCCTGCAGGCTGATGGTTCCAACCCGGAAAATTGGGTAGAAACCGGCGGCCGCCCGCTGGGTATCGATTTTGACAATAGCGGCAATTTGATCGTCGCAGACGCTTTTCGGGGTCTCTTATCGATTGCCCAAGACGGCGCCATCTCTGAACTCGCAACAGTAGCGGATGGAATTCCTATTCGCTATGCAGATGATGTCGACGTAGCGGCCGACGGCAAGATTTACTTTTCAGATGCTTCTACAAAATTTGGTGCTAAAAAATGGCAAAGTACCTATGAGGCCAGCCTGCTTGATCTTATGGAGCACGGCGGCCACGGCAGGCTGTTGGTTTTCGATAGGACTGAAGGCACGGCGAAGACACTGTTGGACGACCTGAATTTCGCCAATGGTGTTGCCGTTAGCCACGACCAGTCCTATGTGCTGGTCAACGAGACCGGGAATTACCGGGTGATTCGTTACTGGCTCACGGGTCCGAAAAGCGGGCAAGCCGAACCGTTTATTGAGGAGTTGCCGGCCTTTCCGGATAACATATCAACCGGTTTAGGGAGTCGTTTCTGGGTGGCGCTGGTCTCGCCTCGTAATGCGTTATTAGACAAACTTTCCGACCAGCCCTTTATGCGCAAGGTACTCCAGCGTCTGCCGGCATTCCTTCGCCCCCAGGCCATTGCTTACGGCCATATCATCGCTGTTGATGGCGATGGCAAAGTTGTTGAAGATTTACAAGATCCGAACGGCAGCTATCCGATTAACACGAGCGTGGCTGAGACTGAAGATTACCTGTATATTGGCAGCCTGGTTGCGCCGGCTTTAGGTCGACTGCCGAAGAGGATTGATTGAGGCAAGAAGTGTTCGGGTGTTTGGCTGTTAAATGTGTTAAAGGATTCACAATAATCTAAAATAACTTAGGAAGAAAGGACTCTAACACTTCTAACACTTCT
>SMUZ01006250.1_pt1 | contig 10313 bp, 6 predicted proteins | sample 2456421 | NCBI WGS metagenome assembly SMUZ01 (sample SAMN11095932, study PRJNA526329) | marine sediment metagenome | biome: Marine sediment; feature: Surficial sediment; material: Deep marine sediment; isolation source: Hadal surficial sediment | place: Pacific Ocean | collected 2014-11 | depth 0-1... | reverse complement strand
TTCGGCTGGCGATGCATCCCGCCTGGACGGCGTTGCTCCTCGGTCACACATCCCCCATATTGCTCCCTCGTCGCGCCTTGCCAGCCGGACGCCTCACCACCCTTGGTGCGTTACCGTAATTATGACCGGGACCACTAAGTGTCACGACACACGTTGTTCAAGGAGTCTAGTGGGGGAGGAGATCGGCTGACCCGGGAATTCCGAAGCCCAAGAACCTCTACAGGATCATGCGACACACCCACCAGATTGCGGTCGGCGTCCTCCTGCTGGTCGGTGTGACGACGGCGGCGTGCGGAGGTGCCGGCTCCCCTGGCGGCACCACGGCAGAGGGCGACCCTGCACGGCGGCATCTGCTCATCGTGCTCGATGGGCTGCGGCCCGACTACGTGACACCCGAGCTGATGCCCACCCTCCACGCCCTCGGCCGGCGCGGGGTGATCATGACCCGCCACCACGCTGTCTATCCGACGGTGACCCGGGTGAACGCCTCGTCGATATCCACCGGCGCCTATCCCGACGTGCACGGGCTGATGGGCAACTCGATCTTCGTCCCCAGCGTCGACCCGGGCCGGTTCCTCGACACCGGCGACCGCGCGAACCTCCTGCGCGTGGAAGCGGTGACACGTGGTCCGCTCCTGACCGCGACGACCCTCGGCGAGCTGTTGCAGGGTGCGGGTGAACGCCTGCTGGTGGCGAGCTCCGGCTCCACCGGGTCCTCGTATCTCTTGAACCATCGGGTGGCCGGCGGCGCGATCCTCCACTACGACTATGGGCTGCCCGAGACGCTCCACGACCAGGCGCTGGAGCGGCTCGGCGACGTGCCGGATGCAGGCACCCCGAACGATGCGAGAAACCGCTGGATCGTCGACGCGTTTCTGCAGGTCGGTCTGGCCGCGATCGACCCGGCGGTGACGCTGATGTGGCTGAGCGACCCGGACACCACCGCGCATCAGCACGGCATCGGGCACCCGACGACCGTCGAGGCGTTGACCCGTCTCGACGGCGAGATCCAGCGGATTCAGGACGGCCTGGCCGACGCCGGGCTGCTCGACACCACCAACATCTGGGTCGCGTCCGACCATGGGTTCTCTCAGCACACCGGGAGCGTCGATCTGGGCGACCTGCTCGCGCCGTTCGCCGGCACCCTCGACGACGGATCGCCACGCATCGTGGCCGGCGCCGGCGCGATCTACGTCCGGGACGACGACCAGACGACCGTGGCCGAGATCGTGGCCGTCCTCCAGCAGGCCGATGGTGTGGGGGCGGTCTTCACCCGCGCCGCGAGCCGTGGCGCGACTGAGGGGTGGGTGTCGGGCACGCTGTCGTTCGACCTGGCCCACTGGGACCATGAACGGTCCGCGCAGATTCTGTATTCGCCGGATTGGACCGATGCCGTTGGCGAGTACGGCTACCCCGGTACCTCGGCGCAGGGTGGCGTGGCCGGGCACGGCAGCACGAGCCCGTTCGACATCCACAACACGCTCGTTGCGGTCGGCCCGGACCTGAAGGCGGGCGTCGAGATCGACGTGCCCAGCGGCAACGTGGACTTCGCGCCGACGTTCCTGCACCTGCTGGGTATCGACGTCCCATCGTCGATGCAGGGCCGAGTCCTGCACGAGGTGCTGCGGGGCGGGCCGGACCCGACCGAGGTCGCCGTTGAGACGATGGAGGTGAGGGTCGAGAACGAGGATGGTTCCTACGTGTTGACGGCCGTGTCATCCGTCGTCGAGGGGAGGTCCTACCTGGACTACACCACGGTTGAGCGCCGCGGTCAGTCCGGCGGACGATAGGCATCCCTCACCGCCCACCCTTGCACGGGCCACCTGCAATGAGTCACGCTAGCGACGCTGCGCCTCACACGTGACGATGTCACTCCTGGGAGATGTCTCGCGTCATCCCGTGTTTTCCAAGGAGCAACCGATGCGGTCCAGTTCGACGCGTTCACTCACCGCCGCCGCACTGGCGTTCACCGTCGGCTGCGGCTCGACGCCCGAGCCGGTGGCGGTGCGGTTGGTCGATCTCTTCCAGCCGGACGTGGTGGCCGGGTCGCCGGTCGTCGACCCGCCCGGGCGCACCGAGTGGCGGTTCGATGGCGCGATGCCGGAGGGGGAGTTCGCTGCGACCGGCGGGGTCGTGGCAGGGCCCGGGGTCCGCGGGCTGGAGATCCGTGACGGTCGCCTGGTCGGGCAGACGACGAGCGACTTTCCGTTGCTGCGGGTCGAGCGGACCGGGGCTCTGGACGCCGAGGACCAGGTGCATTCGATCGTGGTGCGGATGCGTGTCTCCGACGGTGCCAATCTTCAGATCGCGTTCTCGGCCGACGAGACGGTCGAGTTTCCGGCGCTGCAGGGCGCGATGGCAGGGTCGCCGTTCGCGATCCGCACGCCCATCGTGGCGGGCGACGATCTGCAGACCTATACATTGACCCCTATTGAAAACGTCGCGGCCTCGGCGGTGCGCCACCTGGTGGTCCGACCGACCGACGTCGAGGGCGCCGACTTCGAGATCGAGTCGTTGCGGGTCGTGTTCCGGAAGGAGCATCTGGCGAACATCCCGTCCGGGGTCGGTTGGCAGGGGCTGGACGAGGTGTATCTGGAATCGCTGGTGTCCCGTGCCCCCGAGACCCTCAGTTTCGACGTCAGCCTGGGCGCCCGCCCCTGGCTCGACCTGATGCTCGGCACCATCGACAGCCTTCCGGTGACGTTCCAGGTCGATGCGAGTCGACCCGACGGCAGCGACCCGATGCGGCTCCTCTCGCAGACACTGACCACGCCGGAGCGGTGGGAACGGCGGCGGCTCGATCTCGGCGCGTTCGCGGGCCAGACGGTGCGCATCTCGCTGTCGCTCGCGGCTGACGCCGACGGGGCGATCGGCTTCTGGGGCTCGCCGGTCGTGCGGAACGACGGGGCGCGTCCCGAGGCGGTGGCACAGGAGCAGCCCGCCTCATCGGCCGGGTCACTCGGCGTTCGACCGCGCGGGGTGATTCTGATCCAGGTCGACACGCTGCGGCGCGACCATCTCGAGGTGTACGGCTACGAGCGTGAGACCGCGCCGGTCCTGACGCGGTTGGCGGCGGAGGGGGTGACGTTTCGACGTGCCACGGCCCAGGCCACCTGGACCAAGGTGTCGACACCGTCAATCATGACGTCGCTCCACCCGCTGTCACACGGCGTGCGCGACTTCGCCGACCGGCTGCCGGCGGGCGCCGAGACCCTGGCCGAGCAGTACCGCGCTGCCGGCTACGCGACGCTGGCGTACTCGTCGGTGCTGTTCACCGGGCAGTTCAGCAACATGCACCAGGGGTTCGAGGAGCTCCACGAGTCGGGGTCGGCCGATGTGAGCCCCTCGAGCAAGACGGCGCGCGAGTACATCGACCGGCTCAGCGCGTGGCTCGGCACACACCGCGACGTGCCGTTCTTCGTCTTCCTCCATCTGTTCGACCCCCACGATCCGTTCGAGCCGCGCGAGCCCTACGCGACGATGTGGGCCGACCCGGCGCACAAGGCAGAGCACGAGGAGCAGCTCGAGGCGCTGCGGGAGCATATCGCGAACCCAATATTGCGGCAGTTCGGGATGCCGGACCAGCGGGCGTTCGAGGCGGCCGAGATCGACCCGGAGGCGTTCGTCAGCTACGACCAGGACTGGTACGACGGCTCAATTCGTGGGATGGACGTCGAGCTGGGCCGGCTGGTCGAGCGGCTCCGGGCCCTGGGCCTGGACGACGACACGCTCATCGTCTTCATGAGCGACCACGGCGAGGAGTTCCTCGAGCACGGCCGCATGTTTCATGGCCAGACTGTCTATGACGAGCTGACGCAGGTCCCGCTCATTATGCGATGGCCCGGCGCCATCCCAGCGGGGGTGGTCGTCGACGAGAACGTCCAGCTCATCGACATCATGCCAACGCTGCTCGACCTGAGCGGGCTGCCCCACCCCGAGGGGCTGCAGGGCCGGAGCCTGCTGCCGTTCGTGGCGGGCGACGATCGTGCGATCGCGGCGTGGGTGACACGCCCCTCGTTCGCCGAGAAGGCGCCGACCAGCGGCGCCGCCGCGCCGCCGCCGGCCGACACCGAGTCCTACGCGATCATCGACGAGGACTGGTTGTTGATCCACAACCGGGCGCGCGACGACGACACTCCGGAGTTCGAGCTCTACGACGTGGCCACCGACCCGCTCAACCTGACCAACGTGGCCGACGCGCAGACCGAGGTCGTCGCACGGCTGGCACGCGAGCTGGACCGCTGGCACCGCATCGCCGAGCAGGCGCGTCTCCCCGACGACGCGGAGGCGACGGCAGGACTCAGCCAGGAACAACTCGAACGGCTGCGCAGCCTTGGTTACATCCGGTAGGTGCAACGGGGTCGGGAGTGTTTCTCGCGTGACTCGGGCTCGAGCCTGCGACGGAGACGAGTGTGGTGGGGTCGGCCGGTCGGAGTTCGCAGGCTCCTGCGGGACTCACGTGGCGGGGATCAGGGAGCGGCGCGCAGAAACCACACGTGTCTGAAGCCCGAAGCTACCAGCCCGAGGGCGGCCGACGTCGTTCAGCCGCCTGCCTCGTGGCCCCGTTCGACATCACGGGGGCATTCGGCCGGCGATCCATCCCGGCTGGCGGCGTTGTTCCTCCCAGAAATCTTGGCCGATATGCTCGGTCGTCGCGTCTTGCCAGCCCGGCGCCTCGTCGTCCTCAGTGCGTCACCGTCATGACGAACGGGACCACTCAGCTCTCGTCTGGCGGCCCGTCGACGACCCTGCCGTCGAACAGGTGAATCCCCCGCTCGGCGTGCTCCGCGTAGCGCGGGTCGTGGGTGACCATGCAGATCGTCGAGCCCTCGGCGTGCAGCCCGGCGAGCAGCTCCATCACCGCCCCGCCGTTCTTCGAGTCGAGGTTCCCGGTCGGCTCGTCGGCAAGCAGGATCGACGGCTGCCCACAGACGGCGCGGGCGACGGCGACCCGCTGCTGCTGACCACCCGAGAGCTGGCTCGGCAGGTGTTTCGCGCGGTGGGCCATCTCCACTTTCTCGAGCGCCGCGGTCACCCGTTCCTTCCGTTCGGCCGGTCGCATGCCGCGATACGTCAACGGCAGCTCGACGTTCTCGTAGACCGAGAGGTCTCCGATCAGATTGAAGCTCTGGAAGATGAAGCCGATCTCCCGGTTCCGGGTGCGAGCGCGCTCGGACATCTTGAGATTTGCCACCGATTGCCCGTTCAGCTCGTATTCTCCTTCTGACGGCGTGTCGAGCAGCCCGAGAATCGACAGGAGCGTCGACTTCCCGCAGCCAGACGGTCCGGAGATGGCGACATATTCGCCGTTGTGGATCTCGAGGTCGACCTCTTCGAGGGCGTGTGTTTCGATCTCATCGGTCAGAAAGACCTTGGTCACCTTGTGGAGATGAATCAGTGGCGGTGTCGCATCGCTCATGAGATTGGTCCTCGTCAGTTCAGCCGAACCCGATCGAACGCGTCCCACTGGGACATATCCGACAGCACGACCTGATCGCCCGGCTGCAGCCCCTCGAGCACCTCGATATCGTTGACCGAGCTCCGGCCGAGGCTGACCCGTGTCCGCACCGCATGGTCGCCTTCGGGATCGAGCTTGAACAGGCTGACCACGCTATTCTCCTGTCCGAACACCGGGCGCCCTACGTATATGACGTTTTCCAGCCGTTCGAGTTCAATCGTCCCGTCCACGGTCAGATCCGGCCGGGCGCCGCGAGGCAGCGCTCCGTCGAGCGCGACATCCACCGTGACGGTGCCTTGCTGCACCGACGGGTCGATCCGGATCACATGTCCAGGGATCACGCCGTTCCGCGTATCGATCAAGGCCGGTTGGCCAATCTGGATGTCTTTGGCCTGTGTTTCGGCGATCCGAAGCTCTGCCATCAGCTGTGTCGGGTCGCCCACGCGCGCGAGATTGGTGCCCGGCGTGACGCTCTGGCCCTCCTCGAGCGGCACCTCCTGCAGTATGCCGGTATTGCCGGCCCTCACCCGCAGGTCGCTCACCTGGTCTTTCCGGAGCTGATAGATCGTCCGCAGCCGGTCCACATCCGCCTGCTCGGCCGCGAGTGTCGCTCGCATCAAGTCGGTCTGGATCGCCAGACGCTCCAGTTCAATTTTGCGGCGCGTCTCCAGCACGGTGGCTTTCGACTGCGACTGCCGCAACTGGATCTGCGACACCAGTCCGTCGGCGGCGAGCTCTTCGTCGGCTTCCGCCTGTAGCGCCGCCTGGCTGAGGTCCGCCTCGACAATGGCGAGGCCCGCCTGCTGTGTGAGCAACTGGCTTTGGAGCTCCACCTCCCGGCTCTCGTACCGCGCCAGCGCGGCATCGAGCTGTAACCGGGCTTCGAGGGCTTGCTGCTCGAGCTCAGGGTTGCTCAGCTCGACGATGATCGTGTCGGGTGTAACCTCGGCCCCCGGGCGGATCACGATCTGCTCCACCGTGCCGCTGGTGATCGCCGTGATCCAGCGGATCTGCTCCGGCACAAGTGTGCCGGTGCCACGAACCTGCCGCAGCATCGAGCCGCGCTCCACCGTGTCCATGTAGACCGTGTCCCGATCCACGCGCGGCGCGGCCGGTTCCAGGCGCGACACACCCACGGTGATCAGGATGACCACCACCGCGAACCCGGTCCCGTACACGATGCGGCGGATCCTCTTGGCTCGCGCGATGTCTGGACGGGCTATGTCCATGTGTTCGTTCCCTTACGCGGTCGGGCTCTCCTCATGCTACCCGACCGCCGGACAGACCGATTAGACGGATCTGCAACCGCGAAAGTTTGCCGCGCCAGGTCCGGAGACGCCGCGCAATGGCAAGACGCCGGCTCCGTCACGCCCCCACAATGCCCGCCACCGCCGCCGACAGCCGCACCCAGTGCGCGGTCTCGTCTTTCAGCTGACGGCGTCCCCGGGCAGTCAGCGCATAGAACTTCGCCTGACGGTTGTTCTCCGATGTGCCCCACGTGGCGCGGATCCAGCCCTGCTGCTCCAGCCGATGGAGGGCGGGATAGAGCGATCCCTGGTTCACCTGCAGCACATCCTGCGACATCTGCTGGATCCGTTGCGACACGCCCCATCCGTGCCGCGCGCCGGTGGCGAGCGTCTTCAGAATCAGCAGGTCCAGCGTGCCCTGCAACAGGTCGGTCTTGGTCTTGCTCAATGTCACTCTCCTAGATGATCTACAAGACTATGTCTCGATCTCTTGTCGACCGTCAAGGGGACGGCGGCCGCTGTCTGCACATGCTTTCCGATGACCCCTTGACACGTCGTCGGCAAGATGCTAATTTTTCAGCACAGTTGTTTTTTTAGCACCTTCGAGGTCCGTCATGCACCCACGCGGCAGCGAATCAACCGGTGAGGGAAAGGGCACGACACGGATGCCCCGCCCGTCGCACAACCAACTTGCCCGTCGCGAACGTCAGATCATGGAGATCGTGTATCGGCTGGGTCAGGCGACCGCGGCCGAGGTGCAGTCCGAGCTGCCCGACCCGCCGAGCTATTCCGCCGTGCGGGCGCATCTGCGGATTCTGGAAGAGAAGGGGCACCTCCGACACGACCAGGAGGGCACGCGCTACGTTTTTCAGCCCACGGTGGCGCGTCACCGCGCCAGACGGTCGGCGTTGAAGCAGGTGGTGCAGACGTTCTTCGAGGGCTCCGCCGAGCAGGCGGTCGCCGCCTTGCTCGACATGTCGCACTCGACGCTCTCCGCGGACGATCTCGATAGACTCTCCGGCCTCATCGACAGGGCCCGGAAGGAAGGACGGTAGCCGTGCATCAACTCAGTCTTCTCATCGTGCCGGCCGACGCCTGGCTGGTGGCGCTGGTCGAGACCAGCCTCCGCCTCTCGGTCATCCTGCTCGTGGCAGGCGCCATTGCGATGGTGCTCCGGCGCTCGTCGGCGAACCTGCGGCACCTGGTCTGGGCGCTCGCGCTCGCCGGGGCGCTGCTGCTTCCCCTCGGCGCCAGCTACCTGCCCACCCTCAGTCTGCCGGTGCCGCGGCCGTTGCTGGCGTTCGCCCGCACGGCCGATGGCGTCCTCGGGGTGCGCCTGTCCGAGACCCAGAGTCCCGTGCCCGCCGGTGTCATGGTGGAGGGCACCGACGACGCCGTTGTCCTAACCGTGGTGCCGGCCGGGGCGATACCCCAGAGCGTGGCACCGGCGGTGTCGGAGGCCGTCCGTCCACCGGTTGTCGCCACCGCGCAGGGACCTGGCGCGGGCCAGCCCACCCCGCCCCGCACCGGGGTGGCCCCGTCGTGGCAGCAGCTCGTCCTCGGGCTCTGGCTCACCGGTGTCGTGGTCCTGCTCCTCAGAATCGGTGTGGGCATCGTGGCCACCTGTCGCATCGCCCGGTGCGCCGAGCGCCCGCGTGACGGTGAGTGGGCGCGCCTGGCGGCCGAGCTGGGTCGCCGGATCGGGCTGACCCGTCCCGTCCGGATTCTGAGCAGCGGCCGCACGTCGGTGCCGATGACGTGGGGCTGGGTACGGCCGGTGGTGCTGGTGCCAGAGGCCGGCGCCGTCTGGTCGGTCGCCCGGAAACGGGTCGTGCTGCTGCACGAGCTCAACCATGTGAAGCGGCACGACTGCGCATCGCAGCTCGTGGCGCACGTCGCCTGTGCCGTCTACTGGTTCAACCCGCTCGTCTGGTGTGCCGCCCGCGCGTTGCGGGTCGAGCGCGAACGCGCGTGCGACGAGGCGGTGGTGCGGGACGGCACGCCGGCGTCCTCGTATGCCGACCATCTGCTCGAGATCGCCCGCACGTATCAGGGCGCGCGGTGGGCGTCGCTGGCGGCGGTCGCCATGGCGCGGCGCTCGCAGCTCGAAGGGCGGCTGCTCTCGATCCTCGACGCGGGTCAGCGCCGTCGGCCCAGCCGTCGGACGACGCTGGTGCTCGGGACGGTCATGGCGGGAGTCATTCTCATCGTGATGGCGGTCACACCGACCATGCGTGCCGCAACTCCCGTGGAGGCGGGAGTGCAGACCGCGCTGACGGCGACCATGACCGAGATGTCACCGGAGGGCGCGGTGACCCTGGCGCCGACCGATCGAGGAGTCCCGGCCGTCGGGCAGACGCCGGCGCCGGTGTCGCCACAGACCCCGGCGGCCGACAATCCAGCGGCCCGAGACCAGGTGGCGAGAGAGGGAACCCCGGCGCTGAGCGCGGCAGTCGCGGTGCAGGGCGAGGCGCAAGCGATGCAGCGTAAGTTTGCGGACCAACAAGCTCGGCGCGTGCTCGAGCGCGAGACCCTGGCGCTGGTGGCAGTCTCCCAGGACTCGGCCCGGCGCGAGCAATTGGAGCGGGCCGAGATCAAGTTAATCGAGCTCAAGCGGCATCTCGAACAGATCCAAGACCGCACCGGCCGCATCGTGCGCATCGGGGAGCGCGAGGTGCAGGAGCAACAGGATCGCGGCGCCGTCGTCGTGGCGCGCGAGCTCGAACGTGCACTCGAGATCGCGCGGCGTGCGGCCGACTTCGATGTCGACCTCGAGCTCGACGGGGTCTTCAACGGGGTGCGGATCGCCGAGGAGATTTGGCAGCGCCTCAATGTCGAGTTGGGGATCAACGGGATTCAAAGATTCGGGCGAGCAGACAGGCGCCCGCTGGACCCACGTGTGGTCGAGCTCTTCTTGGAGTCGTTGAGAGATGACGACGCCGAGGTGCGCGAGCGGGCAGCCTGGGGACTCGGTCGTAACCGCGTCGAGGAGGCCGTCGGTTCGCTTGCGAACACGCTCGGTGACGAGACCCCGGAGGTGCGTGAGCGCGCCGCCTGGGCGCTCGGGAGGATCCGCAGTCCGTCGGCGGTGCCGGGTCTCGGGGCCGCGCTCGACGACCCCGAGGTCGCGGTGCGCATCGAGGTGGTCGAGGCGCTGGGTCATATTCGTGACGCCGCGGCGGTCGAGCCCCTCGTCGGCGCCCTCCGGGACAGCGAGCCCAGGGTTCGACGGGAGGCCGCCGAGTCGCTGGGCAGGATTCGCAACGCGGGCGCGGTTGACGGACTCGTCGCCGCGCTGGGCGATGCGGAGCCGGCCGTCGTCGAGCATGCTGCCGAGGCGCTCGGGATGATCCGCGACGCGCGCGCCGTGGCGGGGCTCGTCCGGGTGTTGCAGCACCAAGACGCCGATGTGGTCGAGGAGGCGGCCGAGGCGCTCGGCCGCATTCGCAGCGACGAGGCGGTCGACGGCCTGGTTGCTGCGTTGCGCAACGCGCCGGGTGAGGCGGCCGAAGAGATCGTGGAGGCGCTCGGCCGGATCGGCGGCGATCGCGCCCTCGACGCGCTGATCGAGGTGACCGGGGACGCGAGCCCGGCGGTTCGCAAGGCGG
>SMUZ01074003.1_pt1 | contig 10333 bp, 9 predicted proteins | sample 2456421 | NCBI WGS metagenome assembly SMUZ01 (sample SAMN11095932, study PRJNA526329) | marine sediment metagenome | biome: Marine sediment; feature: Surficial sediment; material: Deep marine sediment; isolation source: Hadal surficial sediment | place: Pacific Ocean | collected 2014-11 | depth 0-1... | reverse complement strand
GATAGTTACCGGCTCTCCCCAGGGGCCGGGCTCGCCGCCGGGCAACGCGGCCTGTGCATTGTAAGTTGGCATGTTTGGTCCTCCTGATTATGTGGCGTGGCGCGCCGCCAGATAGACGCCAGCCAAATAGAATAGAAGTAGAGTATCGAAAAAGAGAACGCTAATCAGAGGTTCCTCAATGCCACTGACAATTCGCACGATTGGCAAGACCGACATAAAAGTCACTACGCTCGGCTTCGGCGGCGGTCCGCTCGGTGGTGTAGGGGGTCGAATCAGTGAAGCGCAAGTAGCGGCCGTCGTCGAAGCGGCCTGGGATGGCGGGATTCGCTATTTTGATACCGCCCCATTGTACGGTCACGGCCTCAGTGAAAAGCGCCTTGGTGCGCAACTCAGCCCGCTTTGGAGAGATGACTTTGCCTTGTCGAGCAAGGTGGGTCGGCTGTTGGTACCCGTGGCAGAAGGGGTTCGTAATCCACAGATGCGCGACAGCGAACCTTTCGCAATCCGCTACGATTACTCCTACGATGCCGCCCGGCGGTCTCTCGAGTCGAGCCTGGAACGTCTCCATCTGGATCGCGTCGACATCCTGCTCTGTCATGACATTGACATCTGGACCCATGGCGATAGCCAGCCAGAGATTTTTGCGACCGCGGCGCGTGGCATACTGCCTGCGCTGGCTGATTTGCGCAGCGAAGGCGTCATTCGAGCGTTTGGTCTCGGTGTCAACGAGGCTGCCGTGTGCAGCCAAGTTATGGACCACTTTGACGTCGACTGTTTCCTGCTCGCCGGACGTTTCACGCTTCTGGAGCAGTCACCGTTGGATGATCTGTTGCCGAAATGTCTAGAAAACCAGGTTTCCATCATCATCGGCGGACCGTATAACTCGGGTTTGCTTGCGGTAACGGATCGCAAACGGGCAACGTACGACTACCAGCCCGTGGATGATGCACGTTGGGCCAAGGCGCAGCATATTCGTGCCGTTTGCGAATCGCATGGTGTTGATCCACGCGCTGCCGCGCTCCAATATCCGTTGCGCCACCCTGCTGTTGTGTCGGTCATTCCCGGCGTCTGGACGGTAGAAGAGGTGCAGACGAACCTGGCGTTGATCAAATCAGATATCCCGGATGCGTTATGGGAGGACCTTGCAGAGGTGGACTTGGCTCGAAAGCTCTGACTTCATGAATAATCCGGGCTAGGGACACGCAACCAGAACCAACTCTGAACCTGGTGCTGGCAGGGTCCAACGTGTTCCCTGGCTGGTTGCGACGTATCCCTCGACCTGATCGATGAAATCCCAGGGATCACTGAAGGGAACGCCGCGGAGTTCGTCTAGATCCTGAGTGTAGGGGGCAAAGAAATTTTCCCAGTGACCAAGCACTACGTGGCGGGGTTGAACTCGTTGCAGCAAGTTACCCGGATAGTCACTGACCTCACGATGCGAAGCGACGCAAACGAGCGCCGCATCCACGGTCAAGTCCGGTGGTGGGTATCCAAGTGGTGGATTGCTGGCAGCATCCTGATAGTGCAACGAAAACAGGGCCCGATCTTCGGTGGGATGCAGGAACTCAATCAGAAATGCAAGTGTACGTCCTTCGACCCACCCGTTCGCTCGCGCGGGGAGCCGGTCGAGGTTTTTATGCAACTGCCCCGTCATGAGTTTTATTCCCGCAAAGTGAGGCGCGTGCTCGGATTTGATGGGTAAAAACCGAACGCGCGTTTCGGGAATCCAAATCCATGGTTCCCGTTTGTCTTTGGAGTTACCTGCAGATTCACCCGCCGAGTAACTAGAATTGATTATGGTTACTCGATTTTCGAGTGCTGGCAGGGCCGCCAACAGGTGCGCGACAGTGCGGCTTCCGTAGACCATCGCCTGTGGCGCGCGATGTTCCGCGATCCAACCTACATCCAACAAATGGTCGTAGTGCGCGTGGCCAACGATGATTGCGTCCGCCGTCATAACGTCTGGCAGCCACTGCTCAATTGCGTCGGTGTTTGGCCCAATGGGTAAGAGGCTCAACGCTGTCAGCACACCGGGGTTGGAGAAGAACGGGCCAAGCAACACAACATCCTCACCTCGTCGCAGCAGATAGCCGCCTGAACCGAGGTAATTGATGGAGAGCGTCTCACGATCTGGACAGTCGGTTGTCTCACAATCGGGACAGGAACTCCCCGCACTTACGGGAAGTCCTCGAATGCCGCAACTGCTGAGAACGACGAGCAGGGACGCGAGCAGCACGGTTTGGCTGGAGGGAATGGTTTTCACTCGGTTGCGAGCCAGTGAGTGAAGATAACGCCATGGTCACCCGCCTCGATCACGCGCAGCAGGACTCGACCACCGGGATAGAGATCGACGGTGATAAATCCGTGCGCAAGGCGTGCAAAAATCGTGTCGGGTCCACGAGTCACGGTCGTTAGCTTTCCGCTGGAGCCCGCGCCGCTCACGAGCACATAGTCCCATGGGTCTCTACGCGAGAGGACCTGCAGGCTGTGGTCGTGACCACCGGCGAAAATCAACGGAGCTGGACCCTCGTAAACAGAGAATGCGGTGGCGAGTTGGACGTGTACTGAGCGGTATCGTTGTGAAAACGTATCCTGGACCTGGGCGAGGATTTTCCTGCCCAGTGGGTAAATTGAGCCCACCACAGGGAGCGGAATCCACGCCTTGGAGAACAGACGCGTCAGCGGAAAAATGTGATCTTGCCAGTTGTAGAAACCTCCGTGGCGGCCATAGGTCCAAGGTGGATGATGGGCAACGACAATCACCAACTCCTTGCCCGCCGCATCCAATACTTCGTGGATTTGCTGCGAGATCATTCGTAACGGTTTGTCACCCAGGTCACAGCCGGTAGAGTCGGGTGAGGTCTGGAGTAACCATTCGGTGTCCAACGCAACGAGTACGATTCCGTCGAGTTCATCGTCCGTGGCTGGTCCGGGACAACCATTGGTTGGACGGAACCGGATTGACGGGCGATTAGCTTCCACGTAAGCCGCCTGTCGGTTGATGCCGGTACGACCGGAGCGCCAGTCATGGTTGCCTGGCACGAATAGTCCGCGGCTGGAACCTACCGCGGCGATTTGTTTATCGAGTACGGCCTTCTCGCGATAAGCCGGTCCTTCTGGAAGGCCTTTCTCGTAAACATTGTCACCGAGAAAAACGACAGAGGTACGATCCGGAGCTATCTCGCTCCAAGCCCGCACGCTTTCAAGCACTCCAGGGTCGGGTCGTCCCGCGTCGCCAACGAGAATCACACGAGCAAGCACCGCCGGATCGGGAGGGACGTCGGGGGTGTGTATGTCAAGTTGAAGACGTGTACAGGCCGAGACGATGACCAAGCCCGCTGCGAGTAACCCGCGGTTACGCACGCGCTTCGATTTGAGAGAGTATTTGTTCGTGCCGGGTTTTGGAGAGTTGATAGTTACGCCAGAGTAATAGTGCGGGAACGAAGCCAATGGCGAGACAGGGACCCGCGATCATCGACAATTGAAACAAGGTTTCCGACGGAATATCCGCCGCGGTTTTTACCGACTCCCCCGTGGGCCACTCGATTAGATCGAGCACGATACCGCTCGTTGCGGCACCCAGCCCGGCAGTGGCTTTGATGATGAACGAATAAGCACCGAAGAAAACGCCTTCCTGGCGCTTGTTGGTGGCCAGTTCCTGTTCATCGGCAACGTCTGCCAACATGGAGATTACCGCCACAACCAGCTGGCTCACGACCGCTCCAGCTAAGAAGTGCGAGGCCATGAGCGCATAAACCACCATTGAACTCCCCGGGGCGGGGAATAGGCCGGCATAGTGCAGCACCACCGGGCCGGTATAGAACACGGCCCATCCGATCGAGCCAACGAACAAAGCCTGCTTTTTTTCGATCCGTCGCATGATCCAGGGCGAGGTGGCAAAACCAATAAACGTCGCAACCACCCCCGAAATAAGGATCGCCGAGATCCCTTCAGGTGAAACTTCCCAGAAGAAAGTGTTGAGGTATAGCTGCAGGGCGGCGCCCACCCCAACAGGAACGGAGATCACCACAAATCCGCCAATCAACCAAAGAAACGAACGGTTTTTAGCGGCAAGCCCCATGTCGTTGAGAATCTGTTTGGGGTTAAGCTGTTGCGAATCCCGTGGTTTTGGCAGGTGGGGAACCAGATGTTGCGTGCCAAACGAGGTAACGAGGACCGCCAAGCACATGCCAACGCCGAGAATTGCGGTAAATGGAGGGTAGGCTTCAGGATCGAGTTGACCGTTCTCATAGGTCTCACTGGATGCGAAGAACACCAGGAAGCCTAAGGCGTAGACCGTTAGCGCACCAACGGAGTTGAATACCATGCGAAACGCGGCAATCACGTTGCGCTCGTGGTAGTCCGATGTCATTTCGGCGCCAAGCGCGATATGAGGAACATGGTAGAGCGTCATGGCGAACCGGGTGAGCGCGGCAAACACGAGGAGCCAGACAAAAAGGCCTGTCTCGGAATCCACCATGGGGTTGAACAGCAAAAAGAAGCACAAACCCAGGGGCAGGGCCGATACATACATGAAAGGATGGCGCCGCCCGTACTTCGAACGCCAACCGTCCGAGATTGAACCCATCAAAGGATCGGTAATGGCATCGATAAAAATTCCGACGAATATCGCAATGCCGCAAAGTGTCCCCGAGACACCAAGTACCTGGTTGTAATAGAAGAGTAAGAATACGGCGAAGGCGGTGTTTTTCAGACCTTCAGCAAGCTGCCCAACCCAGTAGGCGAGCTTTGTATTCAGCGAGAGTGTTCCCATACAACGTGTGTTGAGCGCCTAGGTGCGTGCGTTTCATACCCACCGCCGACTGCGGTGGTTTATCAAATGTACAGGCAATACAACAACAAAAGCAAAACGGTGAGCAGTGCCGTACCATCACCCCATGGCTCTTCCCAACAAACCGATGCCCTGGTGCTGTATTCAGCGTGCGCAGACGCGCGAGCCGTTGATGGATTCGAGCCTGGTCCTTGCAGCGGTGGATATCGACCATCACGTCGAGTCCAATGGCGATGAATGGTGCCTGTATGTACCCCTCGAAATGGAATTGACTGCACTCGAAGAACTGCAGAGCTATCAGTTAGAAAACGTACCAAAGATCGTACACCGTCCCAAAGTTGTTACCTTCGACAGCGGCTGGTTTGGGGTACTGGGTTACCTCACCGTCATCTGGCTGCTCCCTTCTCTTGAAGCCGCCTCCGTCTTCGACTTGGATTGGCGCGGTGCAGGACGCATGCAGGCGGGACTCGTTATGGATGGACAATGGTGGCGCACGGTTACCGCGCTCACCCTGCATGCCGATCTCGCTCATATCCTCGCAAACTCGCTGTTTGGCGCGGTATTTGGGCTTTTCGTCGGCCGTTATCTTGGTTCAGGCTTCGGCTGGTTGCTGGTGCTGTTGGCGGGTGCGCTCGGCAATGGCATCAATGCATTCATTCAGCCGGACACGTTTAGTGCGATCGGTGCATCCACCGCCACATTTGCCGCCCTTGGCCTGGTGGCAGCTTTCGTCTGGCGACGGGGTTATCACCGGGCTCTCGATTGGCGGCGCAGCTTTGCGCCATTATTTGCCGCCATCTGTCTACTTGCCTTCACCGGCGTGGGTGGCGCGGATGGAAACACCGACGTGCTCGGACATTTTATGGGGTTTAGCTGTGGCGTAGCACTCGGCCTGCTGGCGCCGAGCTTCGACATCCGACGTCTGGGAATCAGTGGACAGTATCTATCGGGCGCTGCTGCCTTCGGCCTCATCGGTCTAGCGTGGGCACTGGCAGGTGGCGCGTGACGATTGCCAGGCTGGACTGGCGGGTCGAATGGTTTATTCCATGACTCGTTCGGCACATCAAAGTTTTCATTAATCAGGAAGTATCAAAGAGGAGAGTTTGTGACGAATGTTCAAGATGAACTGATCGAGCTGCGCGGTTTGCGTTTCCACTACCGCGACTGGCCTTCATCGAATGCCAACGCCAAGGACCTGGTGCTTCTTCATGGCTACACCGGTCATGCTCGCAGCTGGGATGCGTTTGCAGCCGCGATGTCGGATACCTACCGGGTGCTCGCCCTCGATCAGCGGGGCCACGGTGAAACTCAGTGGGCGCCACCGCAAGCATACGGCACGAGAGAAATGGTCACGGATCTCGAAGCTTTCGTTGCCGCGATGGGTTTGAGCGACTTCACGCTGCTGGGGCTCTCCATGGGTGGCATCGTATCGATCGGCTATGCAGGCGCTCGTCCGCCGGAGTTATCGCGCCTGGTGATCGTCGATATTGCTCCGGAGATTTCCGCTGCAGGCTTGCAGAAGATCGTGACCAACGTTGCCCGTAGCGACACGTTCGCCACAAGAGAAGAAGCCTTCGCCCGTGCTCGGCAAGACAATCCCATCCCACCGGTGGAACATCACCGCCACCGGGTATACAACTCCCTGATGCGTACCGAGGAAGGTCTTTGGACTTATCGCTACGATCGCGCGTTGCGCGATGCGAGCGTTCCCCGAGAAACTATCCCTGCGGAAGAAGGCTGGGAACTCGTCGCGAACTTCAATGTACCAACGCTGCTCATTCGCGGTGAACTGAGCGACATCCTTGCACCGGAGATTGCTGAACGTATGGCGAAGGACATACCCGATTGCCAGCTTCGAGAGGTCGCGGGCTCTGGGCATCCAGTGCCGTTGGATCAACCTGAGTCGTTCCTCGAAGTCGCGAGAGAGTTTCTAACCGGCTAGGAATCGAGACGTCTGCTTGCGCTAGTCGCGAGGCGTCTGCTCGCATAGTTGCGAGGCGTCTGCTCGCATAGTTGCGAGGCGTCTGCTCGCATAGTTGCGAGGCGCTTACTCAGGCGACACTGCGCACTCGTTTGAGGTCAGCCAGTTCTTTCTGCAACGTTTCCACGCAGGCCTTCAGCTCGGCAAGCTCCGAAACGGGTGCCTCACTTGCTACGCAGACGCGGTCGTATTCCGCTTTGAGCCGTCGGCCGCTATCGCGTTCCTCGGCAATATAACGTCCGAGTAGCTCACCCGTTTGGGGATCGATGCTGGTGTCGTTGAAGAAGCTCGCGAACGGATCTTTGCCGTCACCACCATCCCCGCGACTTGTGCGGGCAACCTTCTCAGCGTCGGTCGCATCCGAGCGGATGAAGGCAACGAGGTCATCAAAATCTTTAAAGAATTGAAATGCCGTTTCCTCACACACGGCGTGGCCAAGTTCGCACATACGCTTGGTGAATGCCCAGTGGTGTTCGCCTTCGCGAATGGCGACGAAACGCAGCGCCTGCTTGAGTGCTTCGTCTTGCGTGGCATCCGCCCACGCATTCAGCAGGATCTCGCCCTTGGCTTCATTCACGGCAATAGAATTCAGCAGTGGTAGATAAGTCGGTTCGCTCATGTCAGCTCCCTAATGAGTGTTCGGCGGTAGTATGTCCCAGGATTTGGGAAGCTAAACCATTGGAGCCTCTCTTGCAAAGACGAGAACAAGAGGGCCACTCGGGGGAATTCGCTTCGACCAGTTACTCTTCGCCCAGGCGTTTGAAATTTGGCGCGCGTTTTTCGACGAGCGCAGCGGCACCCTCTGCTGCATCCGGGAGTGTCACGAAACGGTTCGTGGAAACTTCCGCCTCGCGTAGCGCTTGCGTGTAAGTGGTACCTTGATGGCGATACACCAACCGCTTGGTTTCCGCGATAGCAGCCGGCGCCGAAGTGGCGGCGAGACGCGTAAGGTAATCGCGCGCAGTGTCGAGTAACTGTTCAGGCTCGGTGAGCTTGTCTACCAGGCCGATGTCGGCGGCCGTTTCGGCATCGATCCTGTCACTCATCCACAACAGATCCAACGCGCGGCTGGTGCCGACGAGCCGCGGCAACAGCCAGCTGGAGCCGTGCTCGGAGATGAGGCCACGCTTGAGAAACACCGTGATAAAACTCGCGTTCCGTGAAGCGATTCGCAGATCGCTCATGAGCGCGAGTATCAGACCACCTCCGGCGGCAACGCCGTTCACCGCCGCGATCACTGGTTTAGGTACTTCGAGCAGATAGCTGAATATGCCTGGTAGCTCATCGCTGTCGGCAGGCGTCGCAGCAGCGGGTTCCTTGCGGCTTGTTACTTCGAGGAGCGTCTGGGAATCGAGCCCGGAGCAGAAGCCGCGGCCGTTACCCGTGATGATGATGCCGACCACACGGGTATCGTTTGCAGCCACCTCGACCGCGCTGCGAATTTCAGCCAATGTGTGATGAGTGAATGCATTGAGTTTCTCCGGCCGGTTCAAACGAATGATGGCTACAGGATCTGCAATTTCGAATTCGATGTCGGTGTAGTCACTCATAATAAATTGACTCGCATGCCACAGAGGTAGACCTGATCGTCGCGGCTTACCACGCCCCGCGCTTCGGCGGCAGCGAGAATCGCTGCCTTGTCGGCTGTGGTGACATCGATACCACCCAAACCTTCAGGCCGGCCATCGCGACAGGGTACGAATCGAACGCTTGCGTTGTCGAGGATGAGTGTTGGCGTGCCGCCTTCATCGTGGAGGTTGATCTCGGCGATCTCAGACCAGCGATTGGCTGTTTTCTGCGGATCGATGCACTGCACCTCGGCCGCCGTGATTCCCGTCACCCGTTCGATTGCCCGCCCTGCCTGCCAGTTCTGGCCGGCGGGCTCCCAGGGACCATCCGGGTCATGCGCCTTTGCACCGATCTGCTCGTCGATCTCGAAGAAGGAGCCCCCCGTATCCTTGGGGTGCAACTGCATGTTGCGGAATTGTTTGCCCTCAAATTGACCAACGATACGAACACCAAGCGCTTCGACGCGCGCACGCCGCGGGGCATGATCGTCGCACTGAGTGATCACCATATAGCCGCCGTTGCCGCCACGGCGAGTGAGGTAGCGGCCACCGGCCGTGTTTTCCTGAACAGGTGCCACCACCTCGAGGAGCTGATTGCCGATGGGAAACAGCGCGTTTTCGAGGCCAAAATGCCCCACGCCCGGGTCGCGATAGCAGACTTCTATTCCCAACACGTCAATGAGCTCGGCTTCAACCGGCGCGAGCTCTTCAGCCACCAGAGCAATCTGTCGAAGTCGTAACCACATTTTGTTCTCCTTGCGTTATTTAGGCAGAGGCACAGGTTTTACAGAATGAAGTGATGATGTTCAGACGTTCTCAGCATTATCCCCGGGGCCAACGCTACTGGATGTCCGGTTGCTAAGCTAGTCCGCGCTGCCTTCCATGTCTCATGTTTTTCCGTTGTCGGCGTCTGAGGTAGTCCGCATGAATAGTCCAGGCTAGTATGGAAGAATCGTGTCCAGGTTGTAGAATTCTTGTTGCAGACAACGTTGTTATGCCGCGCGCTCGGTGCTTCGATTCTAGTGCTGTCTGCGAGCGCATGTTCGCAAACCGCTCAGTCCGCGTCGGACCTTAAGTATGACGCCGTCTTCCACGCCTATTTCGACCCGGCACAAAAAACTGTAAAAGTCAGCATCGAGATCCAGCAGGGTGCCGGAGAACTGCGCTCACTGGACTTTAATGCACCAACGCTTCATTTTTCTCAGTTTTCAGGAGAGGGAGAAATCCACCGGCGCGATGAACGCGTTTTGTGGCGGGTCCCGAGGCATGGCGGCACGCTGAGTTTTCGCGTGGTGGTTGATCACCAACGCAACGGTGCCTTCGATGCCCGTATCAGCGACAGCTGGGCGATACTTCGGCTGGGCGATCTGTTTCCCCCTGCGCGAGCGCGAAGCCGGGTGGGTGCAACTTCCATATCCGCCCTATCGCTTGAAGGTCCAGAGGGTTGGAGTTTCGAAACGCGTTATGGACCGGTTAAGAAACCTGTTCCCATCGTCGTTGAAGGTCGACGTTTCGATCGACCGACCGGGTGGGTTGCCGCTGGCAAGCTCGGTATTCGCCGCAGCCGAATAAGTAACCGGCGTGTTGCGATTGCAGCTCCGGTTGACGTGAATTTTCGGCGTGTCGACATGCTTGCGTTTCTACGCTGGACGTTACCGGCGCTCATCGAGGTGTTTCCAGGTTTTCCGGAGCGACTACTGATCGTCGGCGCGAGCGATAACATGTGGCGGGGTGGCCTATCGGGACCTGGTTCGCTGTATGTACACGCAGACCGGTCGCTGATCAGCGAAAACGGTACCAGTACGCTGTTACATGAACTGGTGCATGTGGCAACGTCGAAGTCATCCGCTGCAGGAGACGACTGGATCGTTGAAGGGTTGGCGGAATATTACGGTCTGGAGATTCTGCGTCGCACTGGCGGTATTGGTGAACGACGTTTTGGCAACGCGATGGCCACCCTCGAGGCATGGGCTGATCGTGAAGATGGTCAAT
>SMUZ01044650.1_pt1 | contig 10333 bp, 7 predicted proteins | sample 2456421 | NCBI WGS metagenome assembly SMUZ01 (sample SAMN11095932, study PRJNA526329) | marine sediment metagenome | biome: Marine sediment; feature: Surficial sediment; material: Deep marine sediment; isolation source: Hadal surficial sediment | place: Pacific Ocean | collected 2014-11 | depth 0-1... | reverse complement strand
GCAACGCAACCCGATCTCGAGGTCGGTAGCGACAAGTTGGATTTCTGCGGCACCGTCGTCCGCTTCGACGAGAAGATTAGCGAGGATGGGAATGGTGTTCTTGCGTTCGACAATGCCTTGAAAAAGCTGCAACTCTCGGAGCAGTTCAGTTTTGCGAACGGTGAGTTCCATCTAGGGGGTGACCTCGAATGTGACGGTGATGTGAGATTTTAAAGAACATCTAGACATGTACAAGTATATCAAGGAACAAGATCATTGTTGAAAAGGTTTGAAAATTGTTAAAGTCAATTAAATCAACGAGTTATCGTGTGTATTCGGAGGGGGAAAAGTTGCGGTGAACTCGGTTGATCAGGATGTCCTGAAAATGGGGTGGGGACGTTCACAGATCGTCAACATAGCCGGGCTGCGGATTCTGTGGAAAACGCCGCTGGAGGCTATCAATCGAACGACTTGAGGAAATTCTCGATGAGGGTATTGAAGGCGGCATCCTTGTTGCGGTTGCCCGCAACTTTCCGGATTGAGTGAATGACGGTGGAGTGATGTTTTCCTCCAAAACTCTTCCCAATTTGCGGCAGAGAGGCGTTGGTGAGTGATTTGCATATATACATTGCGATCTGGCGTGGCTGAGCGACGGATCTGGCGTTGTTGCGGGATTTGAGGTCACTGAGTTTGAGAGAGTAAAAGTTGGCGACGTATTTTTGGATGATCTCGATCGTAACTTTCTGATCGTCGCGGTCGAGGATATTTCGTAGGACATCCTGAGCGAGTGGTAAGGAGATCTGTCTACCGGTCAGTGAGGCATAGGCGATGAGACGGATCAAGGATCCCTCGAGCTCCCGGATGTTCGACTTGATTTTACCGGCAATGTAAATGGCGACGTTGTCCGGTAGGGGTACCGATTCGGCCTCTGCCTTTTTCTTGAGAATTGCAACCTTGGTCTCGAGGTTGGGGGGATGAATGTCAGCGATGAGACCCCACTCGAATCGGGAGCGCAGTCGCTCTTCGAGTGACGGGATCTCGTGAGGGGGGCAGTCGCTGCTGATGACGATCTGCTTCTGCGCGTCGTAAAGGGAGTTGAACGTGTGGAAGAATTCGGTCTGCGTGCCTTCCTTGCCGGCAAGAAATTGGATGTCATCGACGAGGAGAACGTCTACGCTTCGATACCGCTCACGAAACTCTAGGATGCGGTCGTAGCGTATGGCGTTGATCATCTCGTTCATGAATCGCTCGGATGAAATGTAGGTGAACGAGAGCTGGGGAGAGTGCGTGTGGAGATATTGTCCGATGGCATGCATGAGGTGGGTCTTGCCCAGGCCCACGCCGCCGTAGATGAAAAGAGGATTATAGGAGCGTGACGGAGCTTCGGCGACGGCACACGCCGCGGCGTGGGCAAACTGGTTTGATGGTCCGACGACGAACTTGGAAAAGGTGTAGCGCTGGTTGAGTGGTGCGACCGTCTGGGGTCGGTGGGATGCTGGGTTACTGGTCGGTGGCGGGGTTGAGATGGAGGGAGCGGATGTTGCCGTAGCCGTGATGAAAGAGATTACGGTTCCGTGACGGTTGAGTTCATCGACTGCCTCCCCAATGACATCGGCATAGTGTTTGGTGAGCCAGTCTCGAAATAGATCGTTCGGGACCTGGACGGTGACGATCTGGCCCTCGTCTTCTAGAAAAGACGTTGGCTTGAACCACGTGTAGAAACTGTGGCGGTTAACCTTGGTCTCAATACGAGCGAGAATATGGTTCCAAATGTTCCCAGACATAGTGGAACTCAGATCGGCGCCGAGCAGTCCATGGTTAACGTCCAGCTGCATGCGATCGGAGCAGCATCCTGTCTGGTTGTGGGGCTCGTCGGTCGAATACGAGCGGGAGGCTGCCGCGTTGCGCCTTGCTGGAGCGGGGCGCGGCAGCGGCATTATGGGTTGTAGTGTGACGCTGGACTTTCACCATCGGCTAGTCGGCGGTTCGAGGAGCCGTGAGCGCGACTGGGGAGGCCTGCGAGAACCGTGGGAAAGGCATGAAACTGGGAAAAAAAGTGAGAAAACGTGAAAATACGTGTAATTGGAGGCGAAGGAACGACATTTTCAATGTTGGAAATATTGATAAACAACAGAATTTACGAACTTTCCACAATTTTTTCCACAATTGTGGAAAACTTCGAAAAGGGGACCTTGCGGTGGCAGCGCAAGGACGGAACTGTAGCACAGGGGTAGCGCAAGGCGCAACGAGGTAGCGGATTTGGACGAGCACTTGCCGACAGTTGATCCGACGGGTCCACGTCACGGTCGTCAGATCGCTGGCAGATAAGTTGTTAACAGCTTTGTTTACATATATTTACATAAACTCAGTGGATCTCGTTGCTACAGTTGGTGTTGCGACAACTGATCGGTCTCAATGAACGAACACCCGTAAAGCAGGGTTTTCGAGTAATTCAGGCGCTGGTTTGCTGTCGTTTGGAAGGTTGCCGTAGAACGGGCAGAGCCGATGGAGGTGGCGCGGATCGGTGTTCGAGTGCTCGATGAAATGCGGTCGGGAGCAGTGGGGGTTTCAGCAGGACCGCAGGCACGGGGCGGTGTCGAACGACGCATCAACGCGAAGACGTCGGATCACGCTGGGCCGACGGGGCCGTGCGCATGCCGGGATGCGGAGGATTGCCGGAGCCGACGCGACCAGCGTGTATCACGGCTGCAGGCTGAGCGGGTGCTTGGAGGCGTGCTGGGAACGGAGGACAGCGGCGGGAACCGGGACCGCCGGAGGAGCCGATCTTGTAACTCTGACGTGCACCCGGGTCCGACCGGCCAGTTGACACTGGTTTATAACGTTCGTTATTATTGGAAGTTATCGCTGTCACGGAGGAACCAGGTTTAGATGAAGCGGACCTTCCAACCGAATAATCGTCACCGCAGAAAAACACACGGCTTCCGTGTACGCATGAGCACACCCGGTGGTCGCCGAGTCCTCAGCCGGCGACGGGCAAAAGGTCGCCATCGGTTGACCGTATCCGGGTAGACATCCGACCCGATACGGAAATGAAGCCGTGGGTGTCCCGAACGCGGCCCGGACATTGATACGTGAAGAGCGTATCCGGCGACGCCGCGAGTTTCTACAGATACAGCAGCGTGGAGTTCGGACACATGGGCGGTACATGACGCTCATCGGGCTACCGAACACCCGTATGCTCAGCCGGTTGGGTATCGTCGCGCCGCGGCGTCTGGGGAAGGCGGTTCGACGCAATTACTCGAAGCGCCGGGTGCGTGAGTTTTTCCGACACAACAAGCCGGTGGCCGGTCTCGACCTCGTCGTCCTGCCGCGGCGTGAATTTCTTGATGCCCCCTTTGCCGTTCTGCTGGACGACTATCGCCGCACGCTACGTCGCCAGGTCCGGGCGCATAGCTCATCCTGAGGTTGGACTGTCGCTGCTACGCCGCGCGCTGAGGCGGCTGGACCGACAGCTGATCTCGATATGGGTCTTTCTCCTCAGAGGCTATCGGACTCTGTTGTCCCCGTTGTTCGCTGGGTCGTGCCGGTTCGAGCCTTCCTGCTCCTACTATGCCGAGGAGGCGGTGCGGCGACATGGCAGTCTCCGTGGGGTGTGGCTCAGTGTACGCCGGCTCGGCCGATGTCATCCGTTTCATGCAGGTGGGTACGACCCGGTGCCTGCTGGCGGTCGGTGGCGAACGTCCGACGTGGCACCGAAACGCGTCATGGTTGGCGCCGCGCTGAGTCACCAGAAGGCGAGATCCCGAAAAAAAAACGACAGTTTTTGACCGCAGCGAGGATTGGCACAGGACCAGCGCGTGGGGGAGGCCGCGGCGGGTAAATGTGGCTGGACGGGTGCCATGGACCGAGGGAGGCCGTGGAGCCGGTGTCGTGGCTGGCCGCAAGGACACGTAACCTGCTTATGGAACGTCAAGTGCTACTCGCGGTGTTCTTGTCCTTTCTGGTGCTGGTGATCTATCAGCGCTGGGTTGGTCCCCCAGCGATACCGGACGATCTAGTCAGTACCGAACGGGTGAGCACGCCGGCCGCGGCCGTGGGCGCGATCGACGTGGAGCCAGCCGTGAATGGCGCGCGTGTGGGGATAACCGCGGGCGATTCGCTTTCACCGGTGGAGGTCGAGGAGTTTGAACTTGTGGTGGCGGATGAGCGGCCACGGGAGATCGTGGTGGAGAGCGAGTTCGTGCGAGCGGTGTTCGCCAATCGGGGAGCCAAGCTGGTGAGCTGGCAGATCAAGGGTCATAAGGACGACAGCGGTGGCCCAGTCGAGCTCGTGCCGCCGGAGACGCTGGAGGGTCAGACGTGGCCCTTCTCGCTACGGGTGCCGGATGAAGAGATCACGGCTCGGCTCGATGACGCGTTGTTCCGCCCGTCTGTCGACCGGCTTCAACTAGGGGCTGATCCGGCGACGCTGGTCTTCGAGTATGAAGACAGCTCCGGTTTGCGGGCGCGAAAATCGTTCACGTTCCAGGCATTGCCAGACTGTCAGGAACGGGCGCGGGAGGAGCCCTGCGAGCCACAGCCGTATCTCGTTCGGTTCGCCGCCTCGGTCACCACGGCGGCAGGAGCGCTACCGGTGACGTTGCGCTGGGGGCCGGCAATCGGTGGCGAGCGGTCGGGTGGGTCGCGGATGACATTCCCGCAGTTGCCTGCTGCAGTACTCTATGGCCGAGCCTTCGAGAACGGTTTACTGCAGGAGGTCGACATCTACCGGGCGGAACCGGGGGATCTGCTCGAGCGGTCGACCTATGAGGGCGAGCTCGAATTCGTCGGGGTCGACAACAAGTATTTTATGGCCGCGGTGTTGCCCGGCACGCAACAGAGTACGAGGGTCGAGTACCGTCCGATCTCAGCCGTCGGACTGGATTACGATCTGGTGGCCTTTGATCTGACGGTTGAGCCGGGCGGCGGTGACCTGCGCATTTTTCTCGGGCCGAAGGACTTCGACCTGCTGCGTGCCGTGCACCCCGATCTGGTACGGGCGATCAACTTCGGGTTCCTGTCAGTCATCGTCGTGCCACTGCACCAGACACTGAAATGGATCTACAGGTACGTCGGGAACTACGGCTGGTCGATTATTCTGCTCACCGTGCTGATCAACGTCCTGATCTTCCCGCTGCGCCATAAGAGTGTGGTGTCGATGCGGAAGATGCAGGAGTTGCAGCCGGAAATGAAGGCGATTCAGGCCCGCTACGCCAACTTGAAGGCGACCGACCCTGGCAAGCAGAAGATGAACCAGGAGGTGATGGAGCTGTATCGGAAGCACGGTGCGAACCCGGCGAGCGGGTGTTTGCCGATGCTGGCCACGATGCCGATCCTGTTCTCGTTCTATCGGTTGCTGTCGATGGCAATCGAGATTCGGGGCGCGCCGTTCATGTTTTGGATCACCGACCTGTCGGTGAGTGACCCGCTCTACATCACACCGGTCGTGATGGGGGCCACGATGGTCTTCCAGCAGCGGTTGCAGCCTGCCGGTGCCGACCCGATGCAGCGGAAGATGATGATGGCGATGCCGGTCGTGTTCACGTTCATGTTCCTGAGTGCACCGAGTGGGTTGGTGGTGTACTGGTTGACGAGCAACGTGATCGGGATCGGCCAGCAACTACTGACAAACCGGATTGCCGGTCCCATACGCAAGCACCAGGTGCGGCCGCCCGCGGAACGGCAGGTGAGGAAGCTGGCGGCGGCCAGCCCGGCTGAGGCCGAGGCACCGGGCAACGAGTCAGAGGCCGCGAACGCCGCGCCGCAGCCGCCAGGGAAGAAGACACGCCAGGGCAAGGGCTCGCGCCGGTCGCGTGGCAAGGGAAAGCGATGACAGCGGATCTCGAAACCCGGATGGTGGCGTTCGTCGAGGCGGTCACGACCGCAATGGGCCTGTCCCTGAGGGTGAAGTGCACGCCGATCGAAGACGGCACGCGAATTACGCTGGATGGAGACGAAGGCGAGCTGTTGTTGCGGCGCAAGGGCGCGGGGCTCGACGCGCTACAGCATATCGTCAATGCGGTGTTTCGTAGAGAGCACACCAAGGGGCACATCGCCGTCGACTGTCTGGATTACCGGAAGGGCAAAGACAACGAGCTCAGACAAACGGCCTTGCTGCTGGCGGAGCGGGCCAAAACGACCGGTGAGTCCCAGGAGATCGGACCGCTGAACCCCTATGCCCGCCGGATCGTGCACTTGGCGGTGGCCGAGGACCCGACGGTGTCCTCGGAGAGCGTCGGTGACGCCTTCCTGAAGACCGTCCTGATATCGGCGAACGAATCTGTGCGCGCGGACTAACAGTCCGCGCAAGAAGAAGGTGCCTTGTGGGGGCGTTGAAGCGCTCGGGTGGCCAGACGCCCGGAGGCCGTTTTGGACAGGTCGACAGGGCGATTCTATATACGCTTTCGTCGCGTCGTGCCAGGCGGCACTGCGCTCGAGAATCCACGTGATATTTCCCTAATGCTCCTGTTGCAAGTCAGGACGTGGCGCGCAATTATTTCGGCGCGCGGCGCGCAACTGGGCAGGCGCTACGAGCGAGCATACCGGTAGCATGTGACCAAGGATCAACGGCGCAGGACGGGATGCTCGGTCAGGAAAACAGTTCCCGGTTTCTGACTCGACGCACGCATGTTCACCCCCGACGACACGATCGTCGCGGTTGCCACACCGCGGGGGCGTGGCGGGTTGGGTGTGGTCCGTCTGAGTGGCCCCAGGGCGGCGACGATAGCCGAGGGTCTGCTCGATCGGTCAGAGCCGCTGCGGCCTCGCCATGCGACGCTGGCCAAGATTTTGGACCACGGCGCGGCAGTGCCGATCGCGGTGGATCAGGTCGTGGCGACCGCCTTTCCGCATCCTGGTTCCTATACCGGCGATGACGTCGTCGAAATCAGCGCGCATGGGAGTCCTGTTCTGCTGGACCGGATCGTTGCGCTGGCCCTGGCTGCGGGGGCGCGGTTGGCTGAACCGGGCGAATTCACGTTTCGTGCGTATCTGAACGGCCGATTGGATTTGGTGCAAGCAGAGGCGGTCGCGGACCTCATCGAGGCGGTGACGCCGCTGCAGGCGCGCGTCGCGTTCGACCAACTTGAGGGTACGATCACCACGCAGATCAAAGAACTGGAGAGCCAGTTGTTCGATCTAATCGCTCGGCTGGAGGCGTCGCTGGACTTTCCCGAGGAGGGATATCACTTCGTCGAGGCGGGAGAGGTCGGGCATGCGGTCGCGGCTATCCGACGGCAGGTAGAGTCGTTTTTGGAGGGCGCCGCTTGCGGGAGGCTGATCCGGGAGGGATGCCAGGTCGTGATCCTGGGGAAGCCGAACGTGGGCAAGTCCAGTCTATTCAACCGGCTGCTGGGAGTGGAGCGCGCGATTGTGACCTCGATGCCGGGCACGACACGGGACCTGGTGACGGACGTGACCGACCTGGACGGGTTGGCGGTGACCCTCGTGGACTCGGCCGGTATTCGGGCGGGCAGTGAGGACGCGGTGGAGGTGGAGGGTGTGTCGCGGGCACGTCAGGCGCTGGGCGTCGCGGCGGCGGCGATTGTGGTGGTTGACCGCTCGCGCCCGCTCGAGCAGGAAGATTGGGCGGTACTGGAGGAGACGGCACCGCGGCGGCGTCTCGTGGCGGTGAACAAGGTGGATGAGCCGGCGAGCTGGGCAGGCGAGTCGCTGCTGTTGGATGGGGAGGCCGCTGTGGTGGAGGTCTCGGCACGGACGGGTGCGGGGCTGGACCGGTTGCGGTCTGCGCTGCGGGATGTGCTGACGGGCGGCGAGTCGCTGCGCGATACACCGGCGGTGGCGAATCGCCGGCACATCGGGTTGCTGGAACGCGTCGGCGAGGCGCTGGGAGAAGCGGGGGACGCGGTGGCGAGCGGTGCGACGGAGGAGTTCGTGCTCGCGGACTTGCAACGAGCGTGCGCTGCGCTCGACGAGTTGAGCGGGAAGCGCACGCCGGACGACGTCCTGCGGCATATCTTCGAACGGTTCTGTATCGGGAAGTAACCACCGGTGGGCTGGTCGCGCCGCATCTCGGGTGACGGGGTTGCGTGTCGGTCGAAGCGTGCCGGAATGTTGCCTGGTCGCGTTGTGACTCCAGGTTGGCGGCGCTGTGCACAGCGTCGGGTCTCGGTGCGACAGGGGACTCTGAGGACGAGTCAGGAAGTGGGTCACCGGCGGTGATTGAAGGGATGGCGACGTCAAGGATTGACGGCGTCATTAGTTCATCTGTAATCCCGAGAGAATGGTAAGGATGGTTTCAGACTACGACGTGATCGTCATCGGCGGCGGGCATGCCGGCGTGGAGGCCGCGTATGCAGCGGGACGTCTTGGGTGTGCCGTGGGGCTGTGCACGCTGTCACGCGAGACGGTCGCCCACATGCCGTGCAATCCGGCGGTTGGAGGGACCGCGAAAGGGCATTTGGTGCGTGAGATCGATGCATTGGGTGGGCTGATGGGGCAGGCGATCGATGCGACGGCGATCCAATTCAAGCTGCTGAATCGGAGCCGTGGGCCGGCGGTCTGGTCGCCGAGAGCGCAGGCGGATAAGCGACGCTACGGGGAGTGGATGCGTGCGCGGTTGGAGCGGGAGCCGAACATTGGGTGGATCGTGGACCGGGCCGGCGCGGTGGTGGTCGAGGGGGGCCGGGTAGTCGGTGTGGAGCTGGAAAGCGGCGAGCGGTACGCGTGCCGGGCACTTGTAGTGACGACCGGGACGTTCTTGAACGGATTGATCCACATCGGGCGAGAGCAACACGCGGCGGGTCGGGTTGGCGAACCGGCGTCGCGGATGCTGGGAGAATCGCTGAGGCGGCTGGGTCTGGTATGGGGTCGTTTGAAGACGGGCACGCCGCCCCGGCTCGATCGGGGGAGTATCGACTTCAGCCGATTCGAGGAGGAACCTGGAGATCGACCGCCGGTGCCGTTTTCGTTCATGACCGGGACGATCGAGCGACCGCAGATCTGCTGTCATCTCGTATACACGAACGAGACGGTGCACGAGTTGGTGCGACGGAACCTGGACCTGTCCCCGCTGTTCAACGGGCAGATTACGGGAATCGGCCCACGGTACTGTCCGTCGCTCGAGGACAAAGTGATGCGGTTTCCTGAGCGGGAGCGGCATCAGGTGTTCTTGGAGCCTGAAGGACTGGACGTTCCGGAGATCTATCTGAGTGGCTGTTCGATGAGCCTGCCGCGCGATGTGCAGGAGCAGGTAGTGCGGGCGTTGCCGGGGTTGGAGGACGCGGTGATGCTGCGTCCTGGTTATGCGGTCGAGTACGACTTCATCCAGCCGACGGAGTTGCGGCCAACACTCGAGACGCGGTTGGTGGGCGGGTTGTACCTGGCGGGACAGATCAACGGGACCTCCGGGTACGAAGAGGCAGCGGGACAGGGGTTGGTGGCGGGAGTGAATGCGGCGCGGTCGGTGCGTGGCCTCGGAGACTGGGTCCTTGGTCGGGAGGAGGCGTACGTTGGAGTTATGGTAGATGACCTAACCACTCGTGGGTGTCTCGAGCCTTACCGGATGTTCACGTCGCGGGCTGAACATCGATTGTTGCTGCGGATCGACAATGCGGACTTGCGGTTGACGGGCAGGGGGCACGAGATTGGGCTGGTAGAGGAGAATCGCTGGGAACGATTCGAGGCCAGGCGGGGACGATTCGAGCGGAATGTGGAGCGGGTGCGAGGTACACGGGTGCGCGATAAGGGGCGGTCTGTGGCGGTGGCGCAGGTCCTCAAGAGGCCTGGAGTGACGTTGGCAGGGCTGGCGGCGGATGGTGTGGTGGAGGTGGAGACAGGGGAGGACGGTGCCGCCGTGGAGATGTCGAGTGTGGAAACCCTCGTGAAGTATGAGGGGTATCTCCGGAGGCAGGAGGCGACGGTCGTGCGGTTGGAGCGGGACGAGCGTCGGCGGATTCCGGAGGCGTTTCCCTTCGAGGCGGTGCCCGGGCTGTCGCGGGAGATCGTGGAGCGGCTGAGGGCGGTCGTGCCGGCGACGTTGGGGCAGGCAGCGCGGATACCTGGGGTGACCCCGGCGGCGGTTGCGGTGCTGGGAGCGTATGTGAAGCGCTGGGGGAGCTCGGTGAGCGAGCAGCAGTCGGTGGTGGAGGTCTAGCGTTGCAGCTAGACTTGTCGAGAGGGATGGCGCGCTTGGCCGGACAAAGCTGACGACGAAGGGGGATACGGGCAGTATATGACCGGGGATCAGCGCTGGCAGACGGGATGCAGCGGGAGTGTGACTGCGGTGGAGCGCGGGAGGCTTGGGCGTGGTCAGGAGAAGGTGGCAGGGCGGGGTCTGGCGGGCCAGATCGCTTTGCGGGCGTGGCGGGCTGGGGTGGAGATGGATGGGCCCCTG
>SMUZ01016820.1_pt1 | contig 10341 bp, 10 predicted proteins | sample 2456421 | NCBI WGS metagenome assembly SMUZ01 (sample SAMN11095932, study PRJNA526329) | marine sediment metagenome | biome: Marine sediment; feature: Surficial sediment; material: Deep marine sediment; isolation source: Hadal surficial sediment | place: Pacific Ocean | collected 2014-11 | depth... | reverse complement strand
GACTCTATCACCTTTTTTAAATTCCGTTACATCAGAACCAATATCTAAAACTACACCTGCAGGTTCATGACCTAAACGCATTGATGGTTGTCCGTAATGGCCATAGACTTTTTCCAAGTCAGAACCACAAATTCCACAAGCTTGCATCTGTACTAAAATATCACCAGATCCTAACGTTGGTTTTTCTGTTTCATCAACAGAAATTATGGATGATTCTTTAACAAATGCTGTTTTCATGGTAAAACATTGGAATATTGATTATAAGTAGATTAAAGGAATCATACACCAAGAATCTTTTTTAGCATAACTCTGTAATTAACTTCTACTTTTTCACTTCCAATTGAAGGCAATGCAAAAACAAGAGTGGATTTTTTAGCTCGGAGTGCTGTAAGTTCATCATCGATAGATTTTGTAATATCATCACTAACTAAGACCAATCCAACATCAGAATCATCCGTCAGTTTCTTAATTTCATCCAAAGCATTTTGAGGGGTTTCAGAAATGATGCCGGGAACTCCAGCTAATTGGAAACTAGTTACAAACGATTTATTGCCAACAGTAAAGATTTTCATAGTTAAAAAAATGGTTCATTCTAATTTAACCGTTTTTGGCAGACATTAGATCAGGAAGGTTGATTTAGTTTAAAAAATCAGTGAATCCATGACAGAAATTGATTCTCAAAAAAACATCTATCTGTTCCTTCATGGAAGAATGGATCTGAAAGAAAAAGCAATGAATGCACTTACTGCAAAGGGATTCGCAAATGACAAAGTCATCATGGCTTTACCAAATGAAGTTGGAAATGTAGGAGATTACATGGCAATGTTATGGATGCCACCAAATCCAGACCACATTAAGATTCAACAAATTACAAAAGTTGAGGAAGTGAAACCAGATGATGTGACTGGTCTTTGGAAAGGTGTTTCAAAAGATGATATCGAATCCATACCATTAGAGTAAGTTAGCTGAAACCAGCACCAAACTCATTACCTTTTTCTAATATATTACCTAAATCAGAATTTTTTAATTTTCTATAAAGAAGAGTTTCATAAATAAATTTGAATAATAGATAATTACAAATCAGAAAGTAATCCTGAAAGAAAATCAGAAAATTCTTCATCGGAGAAAATAATTTTCTCAATTTTGTTTTCTCTTTGAGCAAGTTCTGCAGATTCTAAGTGATAGCAAGTAGTTTTTCCATTTAGTTTTCCAAAGTAGAATCCTGGACAAGAGCAATAACCACCTTCAGGATCAATCCAGTATTCTTCTCCTTTTCCTACAACTGTCCAAATTTTTCTTTGACTGGGCTCAAAAATGTGCAGTTTTACACGTTTTTCAGAAACTATTGCTTCAACTCTATCGGAATCTTTGTTCACAAGGATTTAATCAGATATCTGTAGTATAACTTTGATGTTACAAACTAGGATAGTTCCATCTAAACCTGCATTAATTCTAGAAGGTAAAAAAAAGTATCTGATAGTTACCGATATTCACATAGGATTTGAAAATAAACTTGCATTGAATGATATTTTCATTGGTAAAAATTCTACCATAAATGAAACAATTCAAGAACTGTTAGAAATTATAGATACAGTGAATCCAGATGCAGTAATTTTGTTGGGGGATATCAAATCAAGCATTAAAAGCATTTCAAGAAATGAGTGGGATGAAGTCCCAAAATTTTTTAAAAAAATTAGAGAAAAATGTGATGTAATTCTAGTTCCTGGAAATCATGATGCAAACATTCAGAAATTGGTTCCAGATAATATTTCTATGATTAGTTCAACAGGTATAGTAGAAGAGAATATTTTGTTAACACATGGTCATACAATGCCGTCAGAAAATTTTTCGCATGTTGATAAGATTATCATGGGTCACGTACATCCAGTATTCTTTCAAGAAGACTCTATAATAAATGGACAAAGGGTTTGGGTATCAATCAAGACAGAAAAAGAAAAAATTTTTCCAAACAAATCAGGAGGATTGGAAATAATTATAATTCCTTCATTTAACAAATATTTTTATGCAACACATAGAAAAAAATACAAAAAATCAATTTCGCCTATTATTAATAAAATTAAAACTGTATCTACAGCAAAAATAGTCACACTTGATGGGGCAATAATTGGAAATGAATCAATAATTAAACAGGTAATTTAATCAATCAAATTTATCATAAGGTTCAATTGGTTCTTTTGTAGTTTCATTATCTTTGAGCCACTCCAAAGTCTTTACAAAAGAATCTGCTAATTCAAGAGTTGTCAAAACAGGAATTCCTAATTCCAAAGATTTTCGCCTAATTTGATATTCATCCTCAAGCATTCCAACATATTTTTCCAGCGTAGTAGTACTTGGAATGTTTATGATAAAGTCAATCTTTCGTTCATATAGAAGATCAGAAATGTTCGGTTTTCTTTCAGGTTCTGAAATTTTATAAACTATTTCCACGTGGCCGATTTTTTCTTCAAAGAATTCTGCAGTATGTTCAGTTGCTAAAATTTTGAATCCAAGGTGTTTAAGTTTTGCAATACTTGCAACTAGTTTTTGTTTATTTTGATCACCACCAACAGTTACAAGGGCAGTTCCTTTAACAGGCAGAGTATAGCCAACAGATATCAAACCTTTTGCTAGTGCATCATGAAAACTATTTCCAAAACAAGCAGCCTCACCAGTTGACTGCATCTCAACGCCTAATGCAATATCTGCGCCTTGCAGTTGCATAAAGGAGAACTGTGGAACTTTGATACCATAGTTGTGAATCTTTTGCCACTTGTTTTCAGGTATTTTAGGCAAGGGTTTATCCAAAATAGCCTTGGATGCAAGAGAAATCAGGTTCATTTTAACAAGTTTTGAGACAAATGGCATAGAACGTGACGCTCTAATATTTAGCTCAATTACATAGACATGGTCATCATGAACCAAGTATTGTAGGTTAAACGGACCTTTGACATTAAAAGTCAATGCAATCTTTTTTGTATATTCAGTGATGGTCTCAATGATTTTGTTACTTAGTCTCCATGGAGGTATACACATCATTGCATCTCCAGAATGAACACCAGCACTATCAATATGCTCAACTATTGCACCAATGATTACCTGTTTTCCATTACTTATTCCATCTACATCAACTTCAAGTGAGTTTAACATGAATTTTGAAATTACAACTGGGTGATCAGGGGAAACATCAGCAGCAGCTTTGACATATGTTTTTAGTTCTGTTTGAGACCAAACAACTTTCATGGCAGCACCAGAAAGAACGTATGATGGTCTTACAATTACTGGAAACTCTACTTCTTGTGCAAAGTTTTTGGCTTCATTGATATTTGAGAATGCTTGCCAACGTGGTTGTGGTATGTGAAGTTTATCAAGTTCTGCACTAAACTTTGAACGGTTTTCTGCCCTATCAACATCAAATGCACTTGTTCCCAAAATATTAACACCATGTTTCGCAAGACCTGGAGTGAGATTATTTGCAGTCTGTCCTCCGACACAAGTAATTATTCCTTTAGGATGTTCAAATTCAGTAATGTCTAAAATCCTTTCCTGGGTCAATTCCTCAAAGTATAATCGAGTGCAAATATCATAATCAGTTGATACTGTTTCGGGATTACAGTTTACCACAGAGATATTTTTTTCGCCGTTTTCTTGTAGGCCCCAAACCATGTTGACAGTGCCCCAATCAAACTCCACACTACTTCCAATTCTATATGGCCCAGCTCCTAGTACAATAATTCCTTTTTCGTCAGAAGGAATCTCAATATCATGAGAATGCCCACCATATGTGAGATATAGATAGTTTGTAACTGCAGGCCATTCTGCTGCAAGCGTGTCAATCTGCTTAACGGAGGGTAAAACGCCTAATTTCTTGCGTAAATCACGCACTTCATCAGGAGTTTTGTCTTTGGCACGAGCAATTTGCTTATCTGAAAAGCCCATTTTTTTGGCTTCCCAAAGAAGTGATTCTCCTAGTTCAGAGTCTTTTAATTTTGATTCAATATCTACAATATTTTTTATCTTTTCAATAAACCAAGGATCAATTGTGGAGAGTTTGTAAATTCGCTCAACTGAAAATCCCATCTTCAATGCAATTGCTACATCATACAAAATGTGATCATCGTGAAAAGTAAGTTTATTTTCAATTTGTTCTTCGTTGTAGGTTTTCCTATTGACACGATTGAGAACTAGACCATCGTTTCCAATATCCAACATTCGGATTGATTTTTGTAGTGATTCCTCAAAGGTTCTACCGATTGCCATTACTTCTCCTACTGATTTCATTGCAGGTCCAAGTTTTCGGTTTACAAGTTCAAACTTTTCAAAGTCCCATCGAGGATGTTTACATACAATATAGTCAAGTGATGGTTCAAAGCATGCAGTAGTACTCTGTGTGATTTTGTTTACTAGTTCTGATAAATTATATCCCAGTCCAATTTTTGCAGACATGTATGCCAGTGGATATCCTGTTGCTTTGCTTGCAAGAGCAGAAGAACGTGAAAGTCTTGGATTTATTTCAATTGCAACATACTTATCTGAGTTTGGTTCAAGTGCGTATTGAATATTGCATTCGCCCACAATTCCAATATTTTTGGTTGCACGCAATGCTGCAGAACGTAGCATGTGATATTCATGATTATCAATTGTTTGTGATGGAGCAACTACAATATTATCACCAGTGTGAGCTTTCATAGAAAGAATATTTTCCATGTTACAAACAATGATATTGTTCCCATCATAATCCTGCATTACTTCATACTCGATTTGTTTCCAGTGTCCAACGTATTCTTCAATTAGAACTTGGCCAACAATACTTGCTCTAATGCCTCGCTCAACAATCTCATGAAGTTCAATTTCATTATGGGCAATTCCCCCACCTCGTCCACCCAGAGTATATGCAACTCGAATTATTACAGGATATGATAATTCTTTAGCTGCTTTTTTAGCATCTTCAAAATTAGTCACAGTTTTGCTGTTCAAAATAGGAACTTGAGATTCTCTCATAGAATCCTTAAAGAGCTGCCTATCCTCACTTTTCTGAATTCCTTTAATTGACGTTCCAAGTACATTAACACCATATTTTTGAAGGATGCCAGATTCTTCTAGCTTAACTCCACAATTAAGAGCGGTTTGTCCACCATATGCTAGCATAATTCCATCTGGTCTTTCTTTTTCGATAATTGATTCTACATACTCTGGGTTTACTGGAAGAAGATACACTTGATCCGCAAATCTAGTATCCGTTTGGATTGTTGCAATGTTTGGATTAATTAGTACACTTTTCAGTCCATCTTCATGTATTGCTTTGAGGCATTGGCTTCCGGAGTAATCAAATTCACCAGCTTCTCCGATTTTAATAGCCCCACTTCCCAGTACAAGAATTTTCTTTAACGACTCATTCTTTGGCAATTATTCATTTCTCCATAAGATGTTTTAACTCTTCAAAGACAAACTTACAATCAAAAGGACCGGGTGCAGCTTCTGGATGAAACTGTACTGCAATACAATTTTGTTTTTTGTGTTTTATTCCTTCAACTGTTTTGTCGTCTGCATTTGTAAACCATAAATTAAATTCAGATTTCTCAAGGGATTCAGGAGTAATTCCATAACCATGATTCTGACTAGTGACATAAACTTGATTGTTTTCTAGATTCACGCAAGGTTTGTTTTGTCCTCGATGTCCATATTTTAGTTTGTATGTTTCAGTATTTCCTGCAATACCAATAATTTGTGCCCCCAAACAAATTCCTAATGTAGGAATATTATTTTCAATTAATTTTTTTGCAGTATCTATAGTATCAGGACAATTCTGTGGATCACCAGGCCCACTAGTAAGTACAACACCTTTAGGATTGTACGATATTATCTTTTCATAGGTAGTATTCCAAGGAAGTAGAATTACTTTGTAACCCATTTGACGAATATTTCTCAAAATTGCATTCTTTGCACCAGTATCAATTACGACAACTGACTTTTTATCATCACCATAAACTCGTTCTTGCTTTGTAGATACTACATCCATGAATTGTTCAGAATTGTAATGAGGTGCAGATGAAAGTTGTTTTTTTATTTCTTCAACATTAATTTCAGAATCAGATACCACAAGGGCTGCCATCATAACACCGCCAGTTCGAAGTTTTTTTGTTAATTCACGAGTATCAATTCCAGAGATTCCAGGTGTCTTTTCGTTGTACATCCATTCATCAAGAGTCATTGAAAGATTCCAGTGACTAGCAGTCAAGGATAACTCGTGGACTACCAAACCCCTTACTTGGATTTTGTCAGATTCAAAGAATTTTGAGATTCCATCATCATCTTTGATTGAAGGATCAGGAACCCCATAATTTCCAATTAGAGGATATGTCAGTGTAAGAATTTGGCCATTATATGATGGATCAGTTAGTGCTTCAGGATATCCAACCATTCCAGTGTTAAAGACAATTTCACCAAAAACAGTTGTAGAATAGCCAAAACCTTGACCATCAAGAACAGTACCATCATCAAAAACCAGCTTTCCAAACTTGTTTGCGTGGCTTGATTTCTTTGTAGTTATTGTTACCCTCGTAGAGTCCGAATTAATATTAATTTAAGTTTTGTGTGGAAAAGAAATTGAAAAGTATTGATCGCAGTAAAATGTGTAGTAATTAGAGAGCTTTGAACTCTTCGCTCCATTTGTGATAAGCACGAACCATTTCAGTGGAAACGCTGGGCTTTCTTCTTGACATTATGTCCTTGAAATCAGCGGGAGTGAGTTCTCTTGGTTGAATAGGTATTTCTCCCTCTATAGGTTCGTGATAGTCTGGAGAACTGAATATTTCATGAACTGTTTTAATTTGTGCTGCTTGACAGATGTCTTTGATATCACTTGCACTGTATCCATCAAACAATTTTGCTAGTTCAGCAGGATTTACTTTGAAACTTTTTCTTAGAGGTTCAGTGTATTCCTTAAAGAGAGCTTCTCTAGCTTCTAGTGATGGTAATGAAACATAAATTCTCTTTTGGAATCGTCTTAGGAAAGGCCAATCAAGGCTCCAAGGTTTGTTTGTTGCCCCGATTACATAAAGCATCAAATCTTTTCCTTTACTATTAACACCATCCATCTCAACTAGGAATTGGTTTTTGGTTCTTACTTCCCCACCGACTTCGCTGTTTCTAGAACCCAATAAAGAGTCAACTTCATCTACAAATAAAATAACTGGCTTACCTTCTTTTTCAGCATAATGTCTTGCCATAGAAAATAATTTTGAAACATTCTTTTCGGCCTCACCTAACCATTTGCTCATCATAGCTGATGCATCTACATTGATAAAATAACCATCCATCTCATTTGCAGTAGCAGCTGCAAGCATTGTTTTTCCGGTACCAGGAGGTCCATAAAGTAACATTCCTTTTGGCCATCCAAGAGGAAACAAATCAGGTCTTTTAGCAGGATATATGATTGATTCACGTAATGCATTTTTTGCATCTTCCAATCCAACTACTTGGGCCCATGTAACATTTGGTTTTTCCTTCATTACAAGGTCTTCAAAGTCATTTTCTGTTTCTTGTCTTTGTACAGATGCCTTTTGATCTTTTTCTGATGCTTTTGGATCAACTGCAGGCTCAACGCCACCAGCCTGTTGTAATGCATTGATTCTATTACGATAAGAGTTGCATCTTTCTTTGTAAATTTGGTTCAGTTTACTGTGAGGATAAAGTTGTAATAGTTTTCCAAGGGCGTCAATAGCTTGTTGATAATGTGTAATTGCCATTCCACGTGCCCCCTGAGAGTCAAATTTGATGGCATCAGAGGCGTACTTACTAGCAGTATTTTCTAATTCTTGTGGGGCTAAACTCATCTTAAATTACCTACGCATATCTCCTTGAGAATTTTGTTGGTATTCGGCGGTGTTAACCTCTGTGCCAAAATTGGTTAAATTAATTGCACTTGTCTCATGTTCATTATAATCAGGTCCATCATGATATCTCTTTTTGAAATCAGATTTCTCAGAGATATGTACATGCATTTCTTTTACTTTATTTATCGAGTCTTCAGCTGAAATTATAAGTTCAGAGATTTCATCATCTAAATTCTCAAGGGAGTTGGCAGTATCAGAGATAATTGATACAAAATGCTTTAGAATTGAGTGTATCTCTTTTTTGTCAGCATATTTGCATAGCATAAAATCAGCAATTCCAACAATTTTGTTTAAATCCTGAAGTTCTTCTAAAGTGAGTTTATTTATTTTATCATCATCAGAAGGTTTAACCTCGGATAGTTTTTTATCAAGTTTTGAAGAGAGTGTCCTTATCCGTTCGATATCCTTTGAAAAGTTTCGTTTAGAATTCAGAATTGTCAAGTGTTGTATGCTTTAAAAAAATCAAGATTAGGATACTGCTTACTTATTTTAGAGTCCACGATCAACTTTACTTTATCGAGTAAAGATGAGGATTCTTCATTTGATTGGCTAAAATCAAATCTTGCCTTTGTAAGTACGGCAGAATCCAGTACTATGCTTCCTAAATGAACAGATAATTCAGATAGTTTTTGGCTACAATTTGGAATAATATCAAATAATTGTGCACTAACTGTTCTAATCAGTGGGATAGTTGTAGGAAGGACTTCAGGGATACTACTTACGCCAGAGATCCTTCCAGTTCTTTTTTTTATTTGAAAGAGAATTTCTAAAGAAAATGCCATAATTCGTTCTAGTTCAATTGCTCGAAGATGAGAATTATCAGTTTCATCAAAATCATCAACTAAAAATCTGTTTGATTTTTTTAGGTCATGTCTTTTTTTCTTAAGAATCTTAACAATATCATCTAACAGATTTATAGAATATTTCAATCTGGGAACAAGTGTAACTGAATGAGATATGTTTGCACAATCTAATGTGCTAACATCACATTTAACCGACATATTATTTTATTATTCTAGATTTTGTATTTGAGGGCATTGTAACAATTAATTTAGTAACCACGGTTACACCTACATGAGATACAATTTTGATTTTTTTTGAGTAATTGTTTAAAGGAATTTAGCTCTCAATTTTACCTAACAATAGATCAAGTAGAATCATGGTAAATGAGCATGCATTGACAGTTAGTTTAGAAGAATTTGGATTAAGCAAATATGAGGCACAGGCATATGTATCACTAATTGCTAAAGGAACAATCTCCGCAGGAGAATTAGCTTATTATTCGGAAATTCCACGAACAAAAATTTATCCAACTTTGTTGAAACTTGAAAATAAAAAACTGGTAAGGATATCAAAGAGTAAACCAATAATGTGTACAGCAATCCCACCTGAAGATGCATTTGATGGAATTATTCATGAGCAAATCAACAAGGTAACTGCAATGAACACATTAGTTTCAAACTTGAAGAAAGCAAGTGAAGAAAGTAGAAAGTCAAGAGGATCTGAGGAAAAAAGATACTTTGAACTTAGTGCAAATAATGTATTGGCTCAACTCCAAACTATGATTGAGGGTTCAAAATCATCAATTAAAATAATGGCAGACCAATGGGGTTTTGGATTATTAGCTGAATGTAAAGAACAATTACTATCAGTTTTACGTAGAAATCTAGATGTCAAAGTACTTGTTCTGCCCACACAAATTTGCTCCGAATCATATAGAACAATTCCGGAAGGGGTTGAGATTAGAGCATCAGAGATTACTCAAAATTGCTTTATTTTTGATGAGACTGAATTGTTAATGATAAATAATAATAATGGAAAAGGAGCAATTTTTTCGTCAACTGAAATTCTTGGGAGTAATCAGGAAAAAGTATTTTCCATTATCTGGAAGAACGCAATAAAAACTAGAGCTCTTGCAGACATGACAAAAGCAGAAGCACAGGAAATTTACAAAATAATAAAAACGGTTAATGAAACTGGTTTGATGTATATTCTAAATTCTACAATGATATCAAAAAAACCTGAATTCGATATGTTCAAACTATTGGAAAAAAATGGAATTAATTTAAAGTCAAAATCACTTGATGATATTATAGAGATAATGGATGCAATAATGCAGATAACATGCTCAGGACATGTGAACTTTGAAGCAATTACTGAAAACATTACAATCGAGTCAAAACTAAATAGTGGCCATTCGCTACCTTGGATTTCTATTTTGGACGGATGCCTTCAAAAACAAGGCTACAAAACCAGAACAATTTATCAAAATAATTCTAACAAAGGCGAAAAAGTCCACATTAAGATAAGTAAAAACTAATCAGCATAGAAAATGCTGTTGCATCAGCAACAATTGATCAACGACTAGACCTCAAAGATATAACAAAAAAAATGCTAATGCAAAAATACCATTTGATAGTTTAACTAGAAAATCAGTCCTGAGCTGTAG
>SMUZ01011144.1_pt1 | contig 10348 bp, 12 predicted proteins | sample 2456421 | NCBI WGS metagenome assembly SMUZ01 (sample SAMN11095932, study PRJNA526329) | marine sediment metagenome | biome: Marine sediment; feature: Surficial sediment; material: Deep marine sediment; isolation source: Hadal surficial sediment | place: Pacific Ocean | collected 2014-11 | depth... | reverse complement strand
TAGGCCGCTAGTGCGTAGTTTTCGTCGTTGGCAACTATATTAAAGTTACAGCGATTGTTTAACGAGAGTCACTACCCTCTCGGCATGCACCGCAAGCTCTGCTACCCACGTCGAAGCCAAGTCGCCCCCATGTGGACTGCAAAAGCAGCGTTAACATCCCTCACATCCGAGGGAATTGCGAAGCTTATCACGGTTCCAGCGGTCCGATTCCATGGAATCCGTGCATCGCACCTCTTTGCGGCATAATAGACAGACCCTCAAAGGAGACATTGAGTTCCCGATGCCCCGTTGGCTGTGTCATATCGCCTATCTGTCGCTGTTCGTGGCGGCAGGCGCTTTTGCGTCATCAATTGACTCTCGTAGAGACGTGGAACGGTCTGTCAACCTGATCGAGCAGGGATATCATGCACTGGCACGCACCTATCTCGCACCCGCGTTGATCGACTATCGCTTGAGCGACCGCGAACGTTCCCGGGCTTATTACCTGCGTGGCTACTCGTTTTATGCGGAAGATCTGTTCGTTTCGGCCAGCAAAGATTACCACCGAGCCCTCGAATTCAACCCCGATAATCCGCGCGCTATTGCGGCACTCGCCGGACTGCATTTTTACGGCCAGGGGGTCACTCAGGATCGCGCGCTCGCTTATCAGTTGTTTTTGAAGGCTGCGCATCTGGGTAACGTTCTGGCACAGTTTCAAGTGGGTTATGCCTTGCTTGGTGGTTATGGCACGGAGGTAAACGTAGAGGAAGCTCGCAGCTGGCTCACGCGCGCGAGCGAATCCGGGCACACGCCGGCGATGACCCATCTGGCCAAAAGTTATCGGGAAGGCGTCGCTGCGACCCCTGAGCCGGCTATTGCCAGGGACTGGTATGAGAAGGCATACGCCGCTGGCGCAGTCGATGCACTCGTCGCCCTCGCCTACATGTACCAGAACGGCGAGTTCGGCGAACAAGATTTAACGGAGTCGATAAGGCTATTCACCCAAGCCGCTGAGGCTGAATCGGGTGCTGGCGAGGTGAGCTTAGGTCATTCGTATCTTACCGGCACTGGCGTTGAGCAGAGTTATGAGCGCGCCTTGGAACTCTTCGAGCAGGCGGCAGCCAGGGACACGCTTGCGAGTTTCATGAGCTTGGGGCATATGTTCGAAACGGGTCTCGGCGTACCAAAAAACCTCAAAGACGCCAAACAATGGTACCGGCGCGGGGCCGAAGCTGGCCTCGCGGCCGCCCAGTTGCGCCTTGCTTACTTGTTGCTCGCGGATGGAAAACTTGAATCCCGGGGTCGGGCGCTCGACTGGTTCAGCAAGGCGGTCGCACAGGATCATCCTCAAGCACACAATGATTACGCCTGGTTGCTGGCCACCAGCCGTTCTGAAGAGCTTCGCAATGGCTCGTTGGCGGTCGAACATGCCGAGCGGGCTGTAGAGAAAAAACGCACGGCCGCATACCTGGATACGCTGGCTGCGGCTCACGCTGAGTTGGGGCAGTTTGCTGAAGCCATCCAATTCCAACAGCAGGCACTATCCTTAGTAGGAGAACAACAAATCGCGCTTAGCGTGGAACTCCAGAAACATCTGAGCACCTACCAGGAAGCGAAACCCTGGCGGGAATGAAGGGTTTCTGGTAAAAAGCGCCCGTTTATCAAGCAAGTAGGACTATAAGCTTCAAGTGAGTATCCAACAGCAGCGTACCAAGAAGGTTTACGGCGTGATTCTTGACATCCTCGCTGACAGTGGCAACGGCGACGTTACCTTCCGAGCTGGGGATGTCGGTACGAAGCTGCGGGCGGAAGGTCAACCTCTCGACGCCTGGGAAATTCGCGGTGAGTTCAGCACCCTCGAAAGTGAGGGGCTCATTACCCTGGAAGAAGAAAGCGGCGCCTGGACGTTGGCCCAGGACACCGCTAAAAGGCAGGCTAGCTGTTAAAACCCAGCAAGGCTTTGGTTTCCAGATATTCCTCGATACCGAATTCGCCTAGCTCTCGTCCGTTACCCGACTGCTTATAGCCGCCGAACGGGGCGTTGATGTCAAACCCGGCATCGTTGATCGCCACCTGACCGGTGCGCATCTGCCTGGCAACCCGGATCGCTCGATCCTTGTCGCCTGACCATACACAGCCAGCGAGGCCGTAGATCGAATCATTGGCGATTCTGATGGCTTCCTCTTCGTCATCGTAGGGAATGATCGACAGTACGGGACCAAAAATTTCCTCCTGGGCGATCGTCATGTCGTTCGTGACATCAGCGAAGACGGTCGGTTGTACGAAATAACCCTTCTCGAGTCCTTCCGGACGATCGGCGCCTCCCGTTACCAAGGTAGCGCCTTCCTCAATGCCTTGTCTGATCAGGTCTCTCACTTTCTCGAACTGCGCCGCGTGGACGATGGGCCCATGGGTAGTGCCTTCAGCCTTCGGGTCGTTGAAATTCAGCGATTCAACCGTTTCCTTGGCGATGGCGATGGCTTCTTTCTGGCGGTCACGCGGTACGAGCATACGGGTCGGAGCGGAGCAGGTTTGGCCCGAGTTCAGGTAGCAGCCCTGTAACCCGGCCGCGACTGCGGTCGGAAAATCGGCGTCATCGAGAATGATGTTCGGCGACTTACCACCAAGTTCCTGGGTGACCCGTTTGACCGTTTGGGCGGCCAGTTCCGCAACACGTTTGCCGGCGCGGGTGGAGCCGGTAAAGGAGATCATATCGACATCGGGGTGGGCTGCGAGGGCTTCGCCGACGATGGGGCCGAGACCATTAACGAGGTTGAACACTCCGGCAGGCACCTCTGCCTCTTCGAACACCTCGCAGAGCATGAACGCGCACAACGGCGCCATCTCTGTGGGCTTCACCACCATCGTGCAGCCAGCGGCCAACGCAGGTGCCACCTTGGCGACGATCTGGTGCAACGGGAAGTTCCACGGTGTGATAAATCCGCATACCCCAATCGGTTCTCTCACGATCTGTGTTTTGCCTTGTGCGCGGTCGAACTCGTAAGTGCGCGCAATACGCGCATAGTTGCCAAAGTTAGCCATCGGCATGCCGACTTGGATGGCGGTCGCCAGCGGCAGTGGCATTCCCATCTCTTCGCAAATCGTGTCGGCAAACTCTCCCATGCGGCGTTGCATGATCTCACCGATCTTATCGAGGTATTGAGCACGGTCCTCAGGCGATAGCGCTGACCAGCTCGGGAATGCCTCTTTTGCGGCCGCAACGGCTGCGTCGATATCAGCGGCTGTGCCCATGGGCACAACGCCGCACACTTCTTCGGTCGCAGGATTGATCACATCCAGCGTTTCGTTACCAGCGGGTGATGCCCACTGGCCGTTGATGTAGAACTTATCGTAAGTTTTCATACCTTCGTACTCTCTCTAGTGTCCCCCGGGTCACGGGTGTCGATTGATGGATTTTTATATCGATAGAAATCAGGGCCGGTAAGTGTAAAGACCCTGTTGGGGAACGCAATCCCGCCGAGGTAGCGAGGGTGATTTAGCCGAGTCGTTTAGAAAATTTCGTCAGGGCTCAAATTGAAGCGCTGTATCAGCTCTTTGCGTACCGCCTGATAAACCTCTGGGCTTTCGCTGCGCAGCACTTCGAGTTCCTGCTGCAACTCATCGTCCAGAGGCTGATAGACCACCACTTCCACGCGCCGATTGCGCGCACGACCTGCGGCGGTACTGTGGGAAACGAGGGGCCTGGTTGCAGCGTAACCCGTCACAGTGAAACGGTCTTCGTCGATGGAGCCGTCGGCGAACAAGCCGTGTGCCACGCTCACTGCGCGGGCACTGGATAACGCCCAGTTAGAGCGAAACTGTGCCGTTGCAATGGGCCTGTCGTCGGTATGGCCTTCCACCACGATATTGCCATCACTTTCCTTGAGCACGTCCTGGATGATGCGCAATACCGGCTTGAAGTTGGGCGACAACGTGGCCGAGCCCGATTCGAAACTACCATGCTCCTTCACCCGCACGATGATGCGCCGCCCTTCGGTTTCAACCTCGATGACTCCCGCCGCGATTTCCTTGGATAGCGCGGTCGCCAGTTCGATCGCATTCTCTTCGGTCTCGCCTACGAGATCGCGGATCTTGTCCACGACCAGAAGTTTCTGTGCGTCGCCGCTTTCGCCAATGTTGCTCGACCCCATGTCCTGGCAGGCGACTTCGAGGCTGCTCTTCGACAAGTCGGTCGTCTTCTGCCAGATTTCGTTCAGTGGGGTGGGTGCGGGTTTTCCGGGTGAGAACTCTTGGGCAATGATGCTCGTGCCCTTTGGCGGATCGTTGGCTTTGAATTTCTGCTGTACGCCAAACGCCTGGCTCATGGAACCGGCAAGACGTTTGAATTTCATGACGTCCATCTCCGAAAACGAGAGTAACAAGACGAAAAAACACATGAGCAGCGACATCAGATCGGCAAACGTCATGACCCAGGCAGGCAAACCCGTGTCTCCGCCGCCCCCTTGCGCGTCGTGCGGATCGTCCACCGATTACTCCGCTTCTACGCGCTGGGACTCCGGGAGATAAGCTTTCAACATCGAGTCGATGACCCGAGGGTTCTGACCACCCTGAATAGCCATGAGCGCATCGACAATCATCGATTTTATCCGCCCTTCTTCTTCACGCCTCAGCGTGAGTTTGTCGGCAACAGGTATCGCAAACATGGTGGCTAACATCGCGCCGTACAGCGTCGTCAGTAGGGCTACGGCCATAGCCGGACCAATGGATTTCGGATCATCCATATTGGCCAACATGGCGACCAAGCCGACGAGCGTGCCGATCATGCCCATCGCCGGGCCCACGTCGCCAATTGCGGAGAAGATCTTCGCGCCCCATTCATGCCGCTGCAGGGTCTGATGGAGGTCTTTGTTCAGTAGACTGCGCACCACTTCAGCGTCGTGACCATCCACCAGGAGCTGGATACCCTTGGCGAGGAAATTGCTCGATACTTCCTGGCCTTCCAGCGAAAGCAGGCCACCTTTACGGGCGGCGTCGGCTAACGCCACCACCTCTTCGATTATTTGTTCGGGCTTCGTGAGCTTGAAGCTGAACGCTTTCACAGCGACTTTTACCGCGCCCAGAAACTGGCCAAGGCCAAACTTCATGAGCACGACAAACAATGTGCCGATAAGCACGATCAACAGCGCGGGTATATTGACGAACATACCACCCGAGCCGCCCATCAGCATGGCCGCGATGACGATGCTAAACGAACCTATTAATCCCACCAGGGTCGCGAGATCCATAATTCCTCAATATTGGTGCTTTACCCTGAAAGTCTAGACGTTAATTCCGTAATTCACCTTGCGATGGCAGATTCGCGCGGTTACCTTGGCGGAATGACGAAAAATACCAAAAAGTCGTCAGAAGCCGCGCCAGAAGCGGGTCTTGCCTTCGAGGCGGCACTCGACGAGCTCGAGGCCCTCGTGCACAAGATGGAAAGCGGCGAACTCTCTCTGGAGGACTCGCTCGCAGCCTTCGAGCGGGGGGTGAAGCTCACCCGTCACTGTCAGGCGGCGCTGAAGTCGGCAGAACTCAAGGTAAAAGTACTTACCGAGAACGATACGGACGACCTCGAGATCCTCGAATTAGACGACATCGCCGAGTTGGATGACGACTGACCTTCCCACACTCAGGAAAACCATCGAGGACGCATTGCGTCACTACCAACCGGAGCAATCCGCTACCTCCCAGTCCCTCATCGACGCAATGCGTTATGCGAGCTTAGGGGGCGGTAAAAGGATTCGACCCATGCTGGTCTGCGCGACCTGTACCGGACTCGGCGGATCCCTCGCCGATGCTCTGGCCCCGGCCTGTGCCGTCGAATACATACATGCCTATTCCCTCATCCACGATGACCTGCCGGCCATGGACGACGATGAGTTGCGCCATGGCCTGCCGAGCACACACGTTAAATTCGGCGAAGCGACAGCAATACTCGCGGGTGACGGATTGCAATCACTCGCATTCGACACGCTCGCCAACGCGCCCAACGTCGCGCCCGCAATACGGCTGCGAACCGTGCAACTGTTGAGCCGCGCGATTGGCTGGGAAGGGATGGTTGGTGGTCAGAGCTTCGATCTCGAGGCGACCGGCAAACGCCTGAGCTTAACTGAGCTGCAAACCCTGCACGCCGCAAAAACCGGTGCGCTGATCAAAGTAGCAGTACAGATTGGCGCAGTGTTTGCGGGTACGGAGCAAACCCAGCCCGAAGCCTTCGTCTTGTTGAGCGAATTCGCCGATCGGCTGGGGCTCGCCTTCCAGGTCATCGACGACGTGCTGGACGTCACCCAAAGCACGGAAGTACTCGGCAAGCCCGCTGGATCCGATGGCAAGGCTGGCAAAAGCACTTTCCCGGGGCTTTTGGGTGTGGAACCCGCTCAGGAAATGGCCGAAGCCCTACTAGCCGAGGCCCTGCCAATGCTCTCCCGCATAGGCCTGCAACACAATCAACTAGCGGAACTCGCAAACCTGGCGATCGTCCGCGACCACTAGATCACCATGAGAAGTTCGCAGGGCGAACTCCCGAGTGCCAGGCCCTCAGGGATGAGCCTTACCGGCGTCCGTAAAACAACGGATCAATATTTCTGAGTGAGCGTCAGCACGCCGCCCACCTCCTGCATGGCCACTTGGCGCAGGAAAGACATGCCGAGCAGGATATCGATGGGGTACGCGCCTTCAATGACGGCCGCTTGGACGTTGTAGACCCTAATACCGCCGACCGTTACCTCATCAAGAATCACGAAATATGATTCCGCCGTGCCTTGGGCGGTTTGCACGATACCTTTCTCTCCCCGTTCATAAAGAAGACCCATCCTTCTGGCTTCTTGCGAACTGATTGCGACAACGGACGCACCCGTGTCGATGAGAAAATTGGCGGAGCTGTCATTGATGGACCCGCCGATTCGATACTGGCCATATCGATCCGGTGCAATGGCTATATGGGCTTGTTCCGGTTGTCGGAAACTAGCGCCAACTCGGTTACTAAGCGAGAGGCGATACTCTTGACCGCGATAACGTACACGCGCTTGTTCTGCGTCTGCAGATATGAGCGTCACTCCCTGGGGAGACGTCTCACCCACTTTGATGAGTGCCTCACCACCAGCGACGCGGACGACGGCTCTATTTTTGAACAGCCCGACAACTTCAACCGGGGCAACCGACCACGCCAGACCCGCTGTTAGAAGCGCTGACACGGTGAGAGCGAAAACGAGAAATCCTTTCATAACGAATCGCCTGTGCTGAAGGCAGCGTTAGTTTATCGTTATCGTCGTCAAAGCACCTGAACAAACAGGAAAACTGAGAGTTGCAACACGATCGCAACGAGAACTCCAGCAATGAGATCGTCGAACATCACGCCAAAACCACCAGGCACTCGATGATCGGCCAGTCCGATCGGCCAGGGTTTGGCGATATCGAGGAGGCGGAACAACACAAAGCCGAGTAAAGCGAGTATCCAGCTTTGACCGATACCGAGGAGAGCTACCCAGATCCCAACGATCTCATCGATGACGATGGCCGGATCATCAAAGCACTCGTAGCGGCGCGTCACGCGTTCTACCACCCACCACCCCAGCGCAAATGTTGCTGCGGCCACACCGAGTTGCACAAACCAAGGCGTTGGCGCTAACAGCCACCACCAGACGAGCAACCCGAGTACGCTGCCCCAGGTACCTGGGGCCTTCGGTAAAAAGCCGCTGCCAAAGCCGCATACCAGCAACACTTCCGGGTCTTTGCCATCGCGCCAGCTGAGTACGCTCACCCCTGGAAGTGACGGTACCCGGCACCACTCACGGGCTCTCCATCTAACTCAATGCCGGACTTCGTAACCACCAACCCTATCTGGGTTGCAGCGACTCCGAGTGCCGGGAGGTGATCTACCAGCTGCGCTGGTACCGTGAAGCAGAGTTCATAGTCATCGCCGCCATTGAGCGCTTGGTCGAGGTTCGCGCCGTCCGCTACGGGCACATCCACCGTGGCGAGTTGCGCGCCAACGCCGCTCGCAACACAAATGTGCGAAAGATCCTGCAGCAGACCGTCCGAGATATCGATCGCGCCGCTGGCGATGCCACGAAGCGCGAGGCCAGCCTGCAACCGTGCCTCAGGCATGAAGTAACGTCGCGCGGGACCACTTAGCTCTTCCGCGCTTCGGAAATCGACCAGGCCACCTTCACAAACCGCTGCTGCGGCAGCACCAAGCGACCCTGTAACAAAAACAGCATCACCGGGCTGTGCGCCGCTGCGCGTAAGCGCCTGACTTGTCGGAACGTAGCCGTGGACACTAACAGTTATACAAAGGGGGCCAGCGGAGACGTTGCCACCAACAATTTTGATAGCGGCTTTTTTTGCCGCCTCGGCGATCCCTTTTGCGAACTCGCGTGCCCAGGTTTCAAGTGCCTGCGGTAGGTTCAGTGCCACGAGTACAAAACCCGGTTCCGCACCCATGGCAGCAAGATCAGACACGCTCACCATAATCGCGCGGTAACCCACGAGCCATGGCGCTGCTGCTGACGGAAAATGCACGTCCGCCAACAGGGCGTCGATGGACGAGACGAGTTCACAACCTTCGGGCACTTGAGTTACCGCGCCATCGTCACCCGGACCTAACACCACCCCTCGTGCCACATCTCCGAGCTCGGCGACCATCATGTCAATCAGCTGAAATTCGTTCACGAGCTTTGCTGTTCATCCACACGCAACACGTTCGACAACTTGTCTAAGATGCCGTTGATGTACTTGTGGCTATCTTCTGCACCAAATGTTTTTGCGAGCTCAACGTATTCATCGATGACCACCCGGAAGGGTACCTCGATCCGCTCCTTCAGCTCGAAGGTACCGAGACGCAAAAGCGCAAGCTCCACCTTGTCGAGTTCCTTGAGTTTGCGGTCGAGGTACGGTTGAAAACACTCGTCGAGCGCCTCACTACCCAGCAGTACACCTTGCAGTAGTTCACGAAAGAAATCGCGGTCCGCCTTGGCGAGGCTGCCATCTTCGGCAAATTGTTTTTCCACCGCGTGAGTGTCGGCGTCCGTCATCTGCCATTGATAAACCGCTTGCACCAATACGCGCCGGGCGTGGCGCCTAGCCCAGGAACTCGAACCCACTTGTGTACCTATATGTCTGTATCTGCCGGGAGTAGACGAATCCTGAGATCATCGCCTACCTGCGTGCAATCCGACATTCTAGCGTTAACCACGTCGTTCATGGTGGCTAAGGGTAATTGCGCAAAAGGTCTCGCTTCGCTACCCATGAGCTTGGGTGCCAGATAGACGATGAGCTCGTCCCAAAGCTGTGCGGTGATGAACGATCCCAACAGCGTAGCACCAGCTTCAACGAGCACCTCGTTGCAGCCGCGCTCGGCGAGTTTCTCAAGCAACCTGCGAAGGTCCACCTGGGTTTTGCCCACCGCAACGTGCTCAACTCCTGTGAGCCGCGGCTCGGTGTCCTCACCGTGAACCAGCATGACTTCACCTTCTGGCTGCAGCAGCGCCGCTTCAGGTGGCGTACGTAGTTTGGTGTCGAGGACAACACGAATCGGTTGGCGGATTCTGCCATCCACCGTATACGCCTCATCGCGCACGGTGAGCTTAGGATCATCGGCGAGAACCGTACCTATGCCCGTAACGATGGCACAGCTGCGAGCGCGCCAGTACTGCACGTCTGCGCGCGCTGCTGCACCGGTAATCCATTGGCTTTCACCCGTTGCCATCGCGGTGCGGCCATCCAGGCTGGTGGCTACCTTGAGCCGCACCAGGGGTCGGCCGCTGATCATTCGTTTGCTGTATCCCGCATTGAGCAAGCCGGCTTCGCGCAACTCGATGAGATCTACATCGATACCCGCCGCGCGCAGCTCTGCAAAACCCTGCCCCGCCACCTTGGGGTGGGGATCGACCATCGCCGCGACCACACGCGTAACCTTGGCGCGGATGAGAGCGTCGACACAAGGCGGCGTACGCCCGCGAAACGCGCAAGGTTCAAGACTCACATAGACAGTCGCACCACTCAGATCGGCAAATCCTTGGCCTCGCGCATCACTCATCGCGTTGACTTCCGCATGAGCTTCGCCCGCTCGGATATGCCAACCACGCCCCAGCACCTGCCCGTTGCGTACGATCAGGCAGCCTACCCTGGGGTTGGGGGTGCACGAATAAAGCCCACCTTCGGCTAACTCGACGGTGGTCGCCAGGTAGACCAGATCGGAGTCCTGGATCATCGTCGCTGCCTTTGCTCTGGAGCCGTGTTAATCGCCATCTCGTTTGAGCTTCTGGATCTCGTCCTGAAACTCGCTGACATCCTGAAAATCCATATAGACGGAGGCAAAACGCACGTAAGCCACATGGTCCATTTTACGCAGCTCACCCATGACCTC